>Ga0268280_1000299_pt1 | contig 45567 bp, 52 predicted proteins | sample saktaG_9_FD_190139 | JGI IMG/M metagenome (GOLD analysis project Ga0268280, IMG submission 190139) | Saline water microbial communities from Sakinaw Lake, British Columbia, Canada - sak_2011_5_24_40m | ecosystem: Environmental > Aquatic > Non-marine Saline and Alkaline > Saline ...
TTCGTGACGATATTCCGGCATTCAACGACAAACTTATCACATGGCTTCTCTGGTACAACACAGAGCGCCCGCATGAGAGTTTAGGAATGGTCAGTCCGTTGAGGTATATTGTTAGTACATTATCAGCTGAGGAGTGCCAAATGTGGTGGACGCGTACAGTTTATTGTCAAGGCTTTGTGTAAATGGTATTGTTTAGTTGTTGACCAAGTCGCGAAGGCGGCTTGTTTTTAGATATTATGGAAGAACAAATAAGCATAAAAGGAGCAAAGACGCACAATCTGAAGAATGTGTCGTTGTCTATTCCGCGTAATAAAATGGTTGTTTTTACAGGGCTTTCAGGCTCGGGCAAATCGTCTCTTGCATTTGATACTATTTTTGCGGAGGGACAGAGGCGGTATATAGAGTCACTTTCTGCATACGCTCGCCAGTTTTTGCGACAGATGCAGAAGCCAGATGTAGAGGAAATTACAGGATTGTCACCTGCGATTTCCATTGACCAAAAGAGTCGTTCTAATAATCCTCGTTCGACCGTGGCTACCATTACCGAGATTTACGACTACCTACGTATTTTGTATGCACGCGTTGGCAAGCCTCATTGTATAACTTGCGGTCGCGAAATTAAAAAACTTTCTAACGAAGAAATTGTTGCGAGTGTGGTAGAAAGCGTGCGTTCGGCACAGGAAAAAGATAGTGCAAATAAGCGTACTGTAATGGGAGTCGAACTCTCTGATGACAAGGTAGCTATTTGGTCGCCGATTGTTGTTGGAAGAAAAGGAGAGTACTACCAAATGCTTTATGATTTGCTCGGTAAGGGGTTTGAGACTGTGCGTGTAGACGGAGAGCGCAAGAGTTTGCGTGAGCGTATTTTAATGGATAAAAATAAAAAGCACAGCATAGATGTGTTGGTAGATGAAATTGTCGCAGGAGAATTTATACGCGCTGGCGGTAAGCAGGCTGCGATTGAAAGATTGTCGGAAGCCGTACAACGCGCCTTGCAGGAAAGTGGTGGGTTGGTTAGGATTGAAAACACATCAAAAGGAGGTAATGGTGAAAATAAAAACACAGAACGATTAGTGTCGGCGAAATTTATGTGTCCGTACGACGGTTTTTCATTCCCTGAAGTGGAGCCACGACTTTTTTCTTTTAACTCGCCGTACGGCGCATGTTCTGCCTGTAATGGTTTAGGAACTAAACATCTATTTGGTACAGAATCTTGTGAATCTTGCGAGGGTGCAAGGTTGCGACAAGAGGCGTTGAATGTATTCCTGGAATCTGAAACCACTCCCACCTCACCTCAATCATCTACTCGGGCAGAAGATGGCGCAGACAAAAAAAGTAAAAAAGACAAATCACAAATAGGAAAAAATATTGTAGACATAACAAACATGTCTATCAAAGATGCGCACGATTTCTTTGAGCGGTTGGACCTTTCTAAAAAGGACCGCGAGATTTCCAAGACAGTAATAAAAGAAATTTCTTCGCGTCTAAAATTTATGCTAAATGTTGGGCTTGATTACTTAACTCTTGATCGTCGTGCCAACACGCTTTCGGGTGGAGAAGCGCAGCGTATCCGTCTAGCTTCGCAACTTGGCAGTGGTTTGGTTGGAGCGCTTTATGTTTTGGACGAACCAACAATTGGTTTGCATCAGCGCGATAATGAGCGTCTGATTAAGACTCTTGTAAATCTTCGTGATTTAGGAAATACAATAATTGTTGTGGAACACGACGAGGACACGATTTACGCATCGGATTATCTTGTAGACATTGGACCTGGTGCCGGAGTGCATGGTGGAAATGTCGTTGTGTCAGGCTGGTTGGAAAAATTACTTACCGCAAAGAAAAACGATAGCGGTTCGCTCACTCTTTCATATTTGCGCGGTGAGGCTGTTATTGCTGTGCCTGAAAAAAGGCGTGATACGGATCGCGGAACATTAGAAATACGAGGAGGAAATGCTTTCAATATAAAAAATCTTTCGGCAGATATTCCTCTTGGGCGCCTTGTTGCAATAACTGGCGTATCCGGATCTGGTAAATCTACATTTCTGTATGATATTTTGCATGAAAATCTTCGCGCGCGTTTTGATATGCGGTATCGAACTAATAAAGTCTATAACGCTTCTAAATTTAATGGTGCGGAAAAATTAAACAGGGCTATACTTATCGACCAGTCGCCGATAGGCCGCACACCACGCAGTAATCCTGCAACTTATACAGGAGCGTTTACACACATCCGCGACCTTTTTGCAGGCACCAACGAGGCTCGTGCGCGGGGCTGGAAGTCTAGTAGATTTTCTTTTAATGTTCCTCAAGCTCGGCTTGGTGGACGGTGTGAAGCGTGCGAGGGTAACGGAACCATTGCGGTTGAGATGCATTTTTTGCCGACAGTTTACGTTGGTTGCGACGTGTGTAACGGCAAGCGATTCATGAAAGAAACACTGGAAGTAAAATATAAAAATAAAGATATCTACGAAGTGCTGACAATGACGGTCGAGGAAGCTTTGGGATTTTTTGCAGATATTCCACAGATTTATGACAGACTTAAGACACTCGGTGAAGTTGGTCTTGGATATCTACAACTCGGACAAAGTGCGGCTACGCTTTCAGGCGGGGAAGCCCAGCGTGTGAAAATTTCTGCTGAACTGTATCGACCTCATTTGCAAAAGACAATATATTTATTGGACGAGCCTACTGTTGGTTTGCATTATGAAGACGTGCGCAAATTGATTGAAATTTTAAATCGACTTGTTGCTGCGGGTAACTCGGTTATTGTAATTGAGCACAACATGGACGTTATAAAAAATTGCGACTGGATTTTGGACTTTGGTCCAGAAGGTGGTGTTGGTGGCGGTACTTTGGTTGCAAAAGGTACACCTGAGGATGTTGCAAATAATAAACATTCGCATACAGGAACATATCTGAAGCGCGTCTTGCGTGGTAGGTAAGAGGCTGTTTAATAATGTAAGCGGGACTTAAAATTAAATATGGACCTTTCTGATTTTGAAAAAAAGAGAAGGCAATTACCTGATGCTCCTGGGGTGTATTTTTTCTTGGGTTCGAAGCGGGAAATTTTGTATATTGGTAAAGCTTCGTCTTTGCGCGATCGAGTCCGCTCATATTTTTTGTCGGATTTAGCGGAGGCGCGCAGTCCGTTGGTGGTTCAAATGGTGGAGAAAGCGAGGTCGATTGATTGGCGAGAAACCGACTCGGTGCTAGAAGCGCTTATTCTTGAAGCCTCGTTAATTAAGACGCATAAGCCGCGACACAACACTCTTGAAAAAGATGACAAGAGTTTTAATTATGTAGTTATCACGGATGAGAATTTTCCGCGCGTATTGGTTGTAAGAGGAAAAGAAATTTCAGGAGATGATGATAAAATCGTGACAGTGCGCGGAAAAAGTTACGCTGTTAAAAAAGTATTCGGGCCGTTTCCGCACGGCGCACAACTTAAAGATGCGATAAAAATAATTCGCAAGATTTTTCCATTTCGCGACAGGTGTGAGCCGTGCGCTCAAAAGTCTCTAAAAAAATGTCGTCCGTGTTTCAGTTGCCAAATAGGTTTATGTCCAGGCGTATGCACTGGAGAAATATCCGCGGTTGAATATCAAAGGAGTGTGCGCCACATAACGCTTTTGTTTGGTGGTTATAAAAAACAACTATTGAGGGCGCTTGAAGGCGATATGAAACGGGCTGCAAAAAATGAGAATTTTGAAGAGGCGACGCGTTTGCGCGGTCGACTTTTTGCTCTACAGCATATACGGGATGTGTCGCTTATAAAAAATGATTACTTAAATTTTCCCAAGGGTTATGGCGCGACTGGTCTGGCGCGCATTGAAGCGTACGACACGGCGCATTGGCAGGGAAGTGCTGCGGTTGGTGTCATGGTAGTACTTGAAAATGGTGAACCGGAGCCTTCCGAGTACAGGACTTTTAACATTAAGAGTGCAAAAGCGGGAGACGATACTGGCGCATTAAATGAAATACTTTCTCGCAGATTGGCCCATGAGGAATGGCCCTTACCACGCTTAATTGTGGTCGATGGTGGCAAGGCTCAACTTTCTGCTGCAGAAAAAGTTGTACATAGTGCAGGTCTGCATCTGCCAGTTGTGTCTGTTGTAAAGGACGAACATCACCGAGCTCGCGGTATTTTAGGTGACACAAACTCCGTTAAAAAGTACGAAAAAGAAATCCTGCTTTCCAACTCTGAAGCTCATCGTTTTTCTATTTCAAAACACCGCAGTAAACGCATGTTTGTTGTGTAAAAGTAAAAACAATCTCGACGCAATCAGTGTTGTGTTATAACAGAAAAACTTCCATTTTCTTACATTTTGGGTTATTCTGTATGCGTACGCTTTTGTCTTTATAAAGCCGTGATAGCTCAGTTGGTAGAGCACGTCCTTGGTAAGGACGAGGTCGACAGTTCAATCCTGTCTCACGGCTCCAACTAATCGCTAGTCGTCAGTGGTAATGACTAGTATTTAGTTTGCCGGAGTAGCTCAGTTGGTAGAGCATCTCACTCGTAACGAGAAGGTCGGCGGTCCGATTCCGCCCTCCGGCTCAGAATATCTAAACTCCAGCCATGTTGGTTGGATTCTTGGAATTTCTAGTTATCCATTTATTTTTTAGAAAGTATGCATGCAACTATAATTAATGATTGTAGAGACGCGAATGTGATTGGTCGACAAGTTGCGCGATTATCTTCTTTACTCTCTTGTCCGGTGTCGTATGTGCCAGTTGGCGGTGATTTTAGCGACGCTGGTGAACTTGAAGCGTCAGGCAATCTGATTGATATGCTTGATGCTTATGGCGAAGCGGAAGCCGTTGTTTTGGTTAACGCAGCGCCTCGAGGAGGAAAAGGTAAGAAGTGGCCAAACGGAACTCCGTTCGGATATTTTACATACAAAAACGTGTTGGTTGTCTCAAGTGTAGATGGCTATACGTTGTCGCTGGTAAAAAAGTTTGCGCTTACTGATGCAATAACCGTACTCGATATTCCAACAGCGCTTAAACAGATGGTTGTTGCAGGAGCTGTGTCGGCTGATTTGCAGGAATCGATTGCGAACAGCCAATTTCGTAGTTTTGATTTTCTTCCGCGCGCAGGTGCGTTTCTTGCAAAAGGCGCCACGCTTTCAGGTGAATCTCTTCCAATGATTGATGTGCCAGACGCGCAGAGCGCTGTGTGGTTTGTAGACAACTTCGGCAATAGTAAGACAACTCTTTTTGTTTCCGACGTGTCTGTGCAAGGCGGTTCTGTTACAACTAGCGCAGCAGGCGTATTGCCGTTTTTTGAACGACTTAAAGACGTGCCAGATAAAACATCTGCTATTATTGTTGGTTCTTCTGGTATTGGAACAAAGCGTTTTTTGGAAATAGTTGTGCAGGGAGGAAATGCTGCGCAGAAGTTTGGTCTAAAAGTCGGAAGCGTTGTGTTGTAATGTGTTAATATTTTTCTAGAGACAATATATATTTATTCTTAATATATTTATTCTTACTTTTTCTGTCAAATACTGGTAGGCTGTATACATGACAGAGGACTCAGAAGAAGGTGGTGGTATTGCGCCACTCGAACAAAGTGCAGGGCATGCTCGTATTGCAGAAATTGAAACTGCCATGATAGCAACTGATTTCTGGTCTGATAAGACGCGCGCGCAGGCTATGGTTAAAGAATTACAGGAATTAAAGTTTGTTGGTGAGGCTGGAACTGGTGGTGCTTATGACCGCAATAATGCAATTCTTTCGATGGTTGCGGGTGCGGGTGGAGATGACGCCGAAGACTTTGCACGAATGCTATTGGAGATGTACAGGCGTTTTGCAGAAAAGAGAGGGTTGGGTTTCAGAATGTTGCATCAAAATGAAAATGACCGTGGCGGTTTCAGAAATCTTTCTGTAGAAATTTCAGGCAAGAATGTGTACGGCTCAATGAAAGGAGAATCAGGTATACATCGGCTTGTGCGTAAGTCGCCATTTAATTCCAAAGAATTGCGACAGACTTCTTTCGTTCTCGTTGAGTTTGTTCCTGAATTGCCAGAGGCTAAAGATTTGCCGATTCCTGAAGATGAGCTCGAGGTTCAGTTTGCTCGTTCTAGCGGGCCTGGCGGGCAAAATGTAAATAAGCGAGAGACGGCTGTGCGTATTGTGCATAAGCCGACTGGCATAGCTGTGCATGTTGAATCGGAACGTAGCCAGCACACCAATCGTGAAAAAGCTTTAGAACTTTTGCGCGGGAAACTTTTTAAGAGGCTAGAAGAAGATCGTGACCGTGAGGCGCAAGGGTTGGCTCCGAACAGAAGCACTGCGATTGAATGGGGTAATCAAATCCGCTCCTATGTTTTGCATCCGTATCAAATGGTAAAAGACCACCGCACTGGTGTTGAGGTGCGAGACATAAATCGCGTGCTAGGAGGAGATATAGATGAATTTCTTGAGGCTGAACTCGCTGAGAAGTCATTTGGAACATCAAACACAGTGGGGTAAACTGTAAGTATGATTTACTACGATAAGATATCAAAAATATACACAGGTGGAATGGCACTTGAGGACATAACTTTTTCGGTTGAGCCGGGGGAGTTTGTTTCTATTGTTGGACACTCTGGTGCTGGTAAAACAACATTAATGAAAATCCTTCTAGCTGAGGAGCAGCCGACAGAGGGTACAGTATTTTTTCAGTCGGCGAATGTGCATGAAGTCTCGCCGAAGACGCTTAATGAAATACGTCGACGTATAGGTACTGTCTTTCAGGATTTTCGGCTTTTGCCACATAAAACAGTGTATGAGAATATCGCGTTTGCTATGGAGGCTGCTGGAAGAGTTGATGATGAAATAGCTTCTGACGTGCCACATGTCCTTGAATTGGTTGACCTCGGTGATAAAATGGAGGCTTTTCCAGGCGAGCTTTCTGGTGGTCAGCAACAGCGTGTTGCAATAGCTCGCGCATTAGTTAATCAACCTGATGTTATTGTTGCTGATGAGCCGACCGGCAACTTGGATCCTGTGAACACTTTTGAAATCGTGCAAATACTCAAAAAAGTAAATGATTTGGGGACGACTGTAATTTTAACTACGCACAATAAAGGTGTTATAGACTCACTCAAAAAACGCGTTATAACGATGGATCGTGGCCGTATCATTCGTGACGACAAAGAAGGGAAGTATATTTTGTAATTATTGAGTACAACCCGAATGTGTTGACATAAAAAGTCTTTCATATATAGTTAGCTGTGGATGTAGCTTTAACTGGCGCTGGTAACTCTCTCCGAGGGGATTTCCATGTTTGATATTTTATTTGGTTTCTTGGGAGTTGTATTCATCATATTCCTTTCCATATTTTTGTTTGCGAGTTCTCCGTTCAAGCCTGGTTTGCGGTTTGGAGGAGTGCGCAAGGTTCATGGGGTTAGTAAGATTGCGAGCATCAATAGGAGCAAGAATGTTCGCAGAGACAAATAAGTCAAAGGCTGCGTGGATTTTATCCACGCAGCCTTTCATTTTGAATTTTATATAAGCTAGTCGGTTATTCGATACAGCAATCAATCGCTTTTTTGACGAGAATTCCTAGTTTGCCCATAAAACCTTTTTTCTCTGTATCGCGGTTGTGTAGTGCATCATCATCAATTTTTTTGATGTCGCTCGTTGGGACGAGCTTCATGTTAAGACCCCAGAATAGGGAATATAACTGATAGGATTTTTCAAACATTTCCTGCGCGTCTTCTTTATGCCCCATGGAGTGCTGTTTTGTGCCGACTTCCATGAGTCGCATAGAAGCCGCGAGTAGATGTTTGGAAATACACCAAACCTCGCCCTCATACTCTTTTATGATTTTGCGAAGCAGGTCGCCACGCATTTTGCGCACTTCTTGCAGTAGGTCATAGTATTCCGGTTTACCTGTCTTTGCAGCTGTGAAGAAAAAATGTTCCTCAATGCTCACTAAATTCATAATAGCAATGCTTAAATCTTGGTCTGAGGACAAGTCCATTTTGTCCTGCTTTTTCATTTGATCCACTCTTTCAATAAATTTATTTAGATCTTCATTAAGGGCTATATTTTCCATATTTTTTATTTAGTTAAGAAGTAAAAGACCAAACTCATTATAGCAAGCATTCCAACTGGCATTGCGATTTTTTGGAAAGGGAAATGTGCGCGGTTATCGTTTTTTATTTTTAATTCAAGATACCATGCTGCTCCAAACCAAAATGCGGCGGTTCCTACGGTTATGCCTACAAGCAATTTGTCTACACCTAAACCAAAGAGTGGTATGGAGTTTAGCGGATGTCCCATTATTCCCATGTAATAGAGTGGAACAATTACCATGAGATAATAAGCTGTGCTTATGATGACAGTATCTCCAGCAAACCCCCAGTGTTTTTCCTCCAGCCAGTTAATAGTCCACATTATCATGGAGATGGTGAGGCCTCCTATCCATACTCCAGTAACGGTATCGTCTACGCCTAGATAGCGAGAAAAACCGACGCCAGCCGCTACTGCAATAGTGCATATTGGGCAAACCGCTAGAGCCTGCTTGGCCATTAACATATTTAACCCAACACTCGTCACCATGAACAAGAAAAATCTTTTCATGCATGTATTGTATAGTATTTTGAAGATAAATAGAAACTACACCGACAGAAGGCTTTTTTATTAGGCGAAATTTAACACATCGTTATTACGCTTGTAGGAGTTCTTTCAGTCTTCCGACGAGTTCGTTTAAGTCTTTGCGTAGAATGTATTCGTTTGCAGTATGCGCGTCCCGTATGTCTCCTGCACCAAACTGGATACTATTTTCAAAAAAAGCCATTTCGGAGAAGTGTCGAGCAATTTTTTCTGGGAATTTACATGAGCCGTTGTGTGGCACTATGTCTGTTTCCATATTTATTTCAGTAAAATCTTTAAGAGTTGTAAGTATTGCTTGTCGCTCATTCATATCTTTTGGACGCACTAATATTTTCGCAGAAGCGCTAGACGGCACTACGTTGTGTACGGTTCCGCCACTTATAACACCGACGTTAAAAGCGTTCCATTTTTTACTCTCCAATACACCAAGAATGCCTGTCAGTTTATGAATAGCGTTGTCCATGTCGTGTAGGCTGGAGTGTTGTTCTTTTCCGTAAGTGTTTACACTAAAAGCTATAATGCCACATTGTCCTGTGATAATCTCGAAACGAGTCGGTTCTTGTACAATTACTAGTTCAGCGTCTTTACATACATTATCGTCACATGCCTTGCGTGCGCCGATAAGATCCTCCTCCTCTCCAACAGTAAGGAGTAAGTTTATATTTTTTAGTTCTCTAACGAGTAAAATGGACGCTGCAATACTTTGTTTATTATCGCACGCCCCTCTGCCAAAGATTTTATCTTCAGTAATGTGTACGGCAACAGTGCCTGGTACGGTGTCCATGTGTGCGACCAGCCATTTTTTTGAGATTCCTTTTCGGACAATAATGTTGTATCTACCTTTTGAAACTTCCTGTTTCTGCACATTAAGACCTGAAAGCTGGGTTAGGATAAAGTTTGCAACATCTTGTTCCTGTCCTGAAACTGATGGTATTTCTATGAGGCTTAAGAGTAGTGTTTCTATTTCGTTCATAACAGACGGCAGAAAATATGCCTATTCCTATGGTTATCTATTTGTGTGAGTAAGTCAAACAATAATCGCAGGAAGTGTATCTTGTAATCAATGGCGTGGTTGCGGGCTATACGGCTTTATGCTACTATTTGGTCATGAAAACAGACACGCATCCGAAATACCATACTGGTGCTACAGTAAAATGTGCTTGTGGCGCTGAGTTTTCCGTTGGCTCTGCCTCAAAAGACCTGCATGTTGAAATCTGCAGTCAGTGCCACCCTTTTTATACTGGAAATGATAAGATTCTAGACACCGCAGGTCGTGTTGAAAAATTCAAAGCACGTCGTGCTGCTGCAACTCCAAAAAAGGCAAAGTAGAGCTGTGATAGGCGAAGGGTCTCGCGCCCTCTCCCTTTGGGGTAGAGGCTGAGATGAAGGTGGCCTTTTAAATACAACTCAACCGCTGTCAATATAGACAAAGAAGCAAACTAAAATGGACAATCAATCTTCTACTCCGGAGGCAATTCTCGCGCCATTCAAAGACAATCCTAAAACTGCATATCTTGTGGCGGAGTATGAGCGTTTGTTGCAGGAAGAAGGAGAGTTGCGTGAGATAGCGCAGGATGGCGATTTAGGTGCGCTTGCGCGTGAGGATTTTATACGCATTGATGAACAAAAAGCTGCGCTTATGACGCAGATGCAGTCACTTGGCGCACAAGAACGCGCCGAGGAAGACTTTCCAAATGAAATAGTCTTGGAGGTTCGCGCAGGTGCTGGTGGTGAAGAAGCGTCGCTTTTTGCGCGCGAGCTCGCTGACATGTATCGTGCTTACGCTCTGTCTCAAGGTTGGGGTTCTACTGTAATTTCAGAATCGAAAACGGACCTTGGTGGATACAAAGAAGCCGTATTTGAAGTTCGCGGGCGCAATGTTTACAAGCGCTTGCGTTTCGAGACTGGTGTGCATCGTATACAACGAATACCTGCAACGGAAAAGAGTGGTCGTATACATACTTCCACGGCGTCCGTTGCGATTCTCCCAATACGTAAAAAGACAAAGTTTGTAGTAAATCCTGCTGATATTGATATGGAATTTTCGCGAGCAGGTGGAGCTGGTGGGCAGAACGTAAACAAAGTGGAGACGGCGGTGCGCGTGATACACCGCCCGACTGGTATTGATGCGCGTTCGCAATCGCAACGAAGTCAGGCTCAAAACCGCGAGCAAGCGATGATGGTTCTTATGGCCAAACTTGAGCATTTGCAGGAGGAGCAAGAAGCAGCGAAACATGCTGCCAATCGCAAAAGCCAGATCGGCACTTCAGACCGTTCCGAAAAAATCCGCACATACAACATACTGCAAGACCGTGTTACAGACCATAGATTGAAAGAAAGTTGGCACAACCTTCCTGGAATTTTCAAGGGCGACCTAGATCAAATACTAGACGCACTTGAGACTAGTAACGAAGCTGACACTGAAAAAATCGTTGCGACTTAATAGTTTTTGACGGTAATATTGCGCGCTGTATGTTGGCGTGCTATCATATTGGCATGATAAAAGAGGAGGAGAAAAATCCAATTATTGACGGGCTTTTTGCGGTAGGTGCTCATTACGGATATACTAAGTCGCGCCGTCATCCTTCGGTCGCGCCTTTTCTATTTGGAAACAAGGGGGGATCAGAGATTTTTGATTTGGAACACACTGCGGTGCAACTTCAGCGCGCATGTGAGGCAGTGAAAGAGGTGGCTCAAAAGCGAGGCGCAATACTTTTTGTAGGTGGAAAGCCAGAGGCGCGACAATCGCTTGAGCGTTTTGCACGACGACTCAATCAGCCTTTCGTCTCAGGTCGCTGGATAGGTGGCACTCTTACGAATTGGAACGAAATAAACAAGCGCCTAGCTCGTTTGTCGGAGCTCACAGATATGCGTGAGTCTGGTGATTCTGCTAAATTTACTAAATTTGAGCGATTAATGTTGGAACGCGAAGAAAAAGACCTAGAGCTTATGTTTGGAGGACTTCGCGGACTTGAAGGTGCGCCAAAACTTTTAGTAATCGTAGACCCGCGCCATGAACAGACTGCGGTGGTAGAGGCGCAACTTATGCACATACCAACTGTCGCTCTTCTAAATTCAGACTGTGACGCAAGTCAGATTACATATCCGATAGCCGCAAATGATGCTTCGAGACATACCATCGAGATGGTATTGGGAGAAATTGCAACTGCGCTCGAGTCTGGTATTGCTTCTGCTGCTCCAGTCGCACCAGTTGGTGTACCAAGTGCAGCGAGTGTTGTTCGTGACTAGTGATAGAATATTAAGCGTGTGTTGCGACGTTGTTTATTAATAGGAATTTACACAAGCCACCTTCACCTCAATCCTCTCGCATAGGTAGAGGAGGCGGAACAAAAACTTAACACAAATTTTTATGTCCACTATTTCTGTAGAAATTGTTAAAGAATTGCGTGACAGAACAGGTATTTCTGTTATGCAATGCAGAAAAGCGCTTGAAGAGGCAGGTGGCGACATGGAAAAAGCTATAGATATTTTGTCCCGAAAAAGTGCAGATGTTGCACGTAAGAAGGCGGACAGGGAATTAGGTGCAGGAAGTGTGGCTGCGTATGTTCATAATAATGCTCAAATAGGCGCGATGGTTTTGCTTTCCAGCGAGACAGATTTTGTTTCCAAGAACGCTGAGTTTATTGCGCTAGCGCATGATATTGCTATGCATGCAGCGGCGTCGCGTCCAGAATATATTCGCAGAAGCGAGGTTTCTGAGGCTGAGCTGGCGCATTTGCGTGAAGTGTTTGCGCCTGAGGTGGAGGGTAAGCCAGAGAATCTTCGTGAGAAAATTCTTGAAGGTAAAGTAAATGCCCGTCTTGCTGAATTGGTTCTCTTGGAACAATCTTTTATCAAAGATACTGATAAAAAGATTCAAGATCTTCTTGATGCGGCGACACAAAAGTTCGGTGAGCGCATCGAGGTTTCAAAGTGCGTCTATGTTACTGTGCGTTAGAGTTTGTTATTAATTTTCGGTGCCTTTGTTATGTTGTTGCTCCTAACAATTCTATGTGTCACGTCTTTCCTTGTGTTGAGCGCACTTTTATGGCTCAAACAGTGGGAAGTATCAACAGGATGTACTGTGGACACTGAGGATTCTTCGCGAATGAGGTTGCATGACTGGGGACAATGGGTGATACTGAATGTTGTGCGTTTGGTTCCTTCTGTAATCGTTAGATTTAAGAGTTGTGCGATAGAATTGATGGATATTTCAACTCATTGGTTTAAAGCATCGTTCTTGTACGCTAGTAGCTTTGTGCATGAAGCTCGGCATAAATTACAGCAAAAACAGAGGGCGCAGTCGCATCGTGTTACCGACCGCCGAGCTTCTAGTTTTTTGCTGGAGGTTTCAGAGTATAAACAAAGTCTTTTGCATCATGTCTCTCGACCAAAGAGATTGTCGCATGATTCGGAAGCTGTTAAGGAGTAAAGAAGAGAAAAAAGATGCCGGTGTAGCTCAGTTGGTAGAGCAACGGTTTTGTAAACCGTAGGTCGTCGGTTCAAGCCCGACCGCCGGCTCCAAGAAGATTGTTTTTATACCATATCCTAAGGTCTCCACAAAAGTGCGTTTCCTTACAAAAACTCATCTTTTTGAGTCTGACAAAAAGAGTTTGAACAGGTTCTTGAGGTTGGTGTGCTATAATTATTGTGAATAGTTTGTCTATTTTGTAATTTTTATGGCATCGAAATCCGTGATACAAAAAAAGAAGAGTAATGAGAGGTCTTCGGATTCTTCGCGTCGCCCATTAGAGGCTTCTTTTGAAGCAATTCCTGCAAGAAGAGACGATGTTGCTGTAAAGAGAGAGCATCAAAGCGTAATGGTTAAAGAGGTGCTTGATGTGCTAATGCTTAAAGATGGAGATATTGTTCTTGACGCTACCGCTGGAGCTGGCGGTCATTCGGAAGCAATGCTTAAAGTCGCTAATGTGCGTGTTGTTGCCATTGATGCAGACACCACAGCCACTGTGGCAGTAAGGGAACGCTTAACTTCTTTTGGAAGGCGAAATACAGTCTTAGACGGAAATTTTCGTGACGCAAAAGTTTTACTAAAAAATATCGGTGTATCACATATTGATAAAGCGTTATTTGATCTTGGGTGGAACAGAGGACAACTTTTTTCAGGTAGAGGATTTAGTATTTTACAAAACGACCCGCTCTCAATGAGTTACGGAGTTGTTCCGGCGTCTGGCTGTACAGCGCGCGATATTGTAAACGACTGGAGCGAGACTACGCTAGCTGATGTGATATTTGGTTATGGTGAGGAGCGATATTCGCGCCGTATTGCTCGCGAGATTGTGTCTGCACGCGCCGACGAGCCCATTGAAACAACTGCGCAATTGATTGAGATAATTGCACGTTCGGTACCGGTTGCGTATCGTCGTGGGCGGTTGCATTTCGCGACAAAGACTTTTCAAGCATTGCGTATTGCTGTTAATGACGAGTTGGGTGCGATTGATAAGGGCGTAAGGGGCGTTTGGGATATTCTTTCAGCGGGTGGCCGAATCGCTGTTATAACATTTCATAGTATAGAAGACCGTACTATAAAAAGGCTGTTTGCTGAATTTGTTAAAAAAGGGGAGGGTACTCTTGTGATGAAAAAACCTTTACCAGCGAGTCGCGCGGAAACAATTATAAATTCGTCAGCTAGAAGTGCGAAATTGCGATGTATTGAGAAGATAACAGTGGACGCTTAATAAACAACATGCATTCACGCGACGTAATATTTGAATACTATTGTAAGCTCGTTGCCGTCTTGTCAGTTGCGGTTATTGTGGTTAGTTCGATTGTGTATGTGGTTTTCCTGTTGCTTGCTGTTCAGCGTACAAATATGCGCACGCAGTCTGAGGCTAGAAGTAAAGAAGTATCAAGCGAACTTGGAAGTGTGCAAGCGCAATACCTAGCAGCGACTCAATCAGTGACACCTGAACGCGCTGCTACGCTTGGTTTGGTGCAACCACTCGCATCTGATGTTATTTATATCGACACAGCAACTCAAGTATTTTCTACTGAACATGGCAATGTTACAGCAAATTAAAAATAAAAAAGATACGGAAGTACGCTTTATTTGGCGTATGCGCCTTATTTCTATTTGTTTTTCCTTACTCGCAGTTATCTGTCTTTGTCGCTTGTATCAATTGCAGATAATCCGTGGGGACGAATACGCAGCGCGTGCAGACCGCGAATTTTCTGTGCCGTCTGATTCAGTTTTCGACCGCGGTGATATTTATTTTACAACCAAGGATGGTGTTCTGGTTGCAGCTGCAACAATACAAAAGGGTACACAGTTTGCAATAGAGCCAAAGAAAGTGACTAACGCTGAAGTTCTGTACTCTGCAATTAACGCGCTTGTGCCGATAGATAGTAAGGTTTTTATGACAAGAATTACGCGACCTGGTATCAAATATGTTCAAATTGCAGACCGTCTTTCAACCACCACTGGTCATGATTTGGAGGTATTGTCTGCATCTTCGACTTTCGCAAGTATTGATGTTACAAAAAGCAGTTGGCGCTATTATCCAGCAAAAACATTAGCTGCTCAGACTATTGGTTTCGTTGGGTATGACGGCAAAATAATGAATGGTCGAGCTGGACTGGAGCGTTTTTATGAAAAGACGCTTGAGCGCACAAACACTAGTCCGTATGAAAATTTCTTTGTGCAATTGTTCTCTGGAGCAGAGCGCGTCGTTGTTGGAAATAGTGAGGGTGATTTAATCACAACTATTGAACCTACTGTACAGGCAGAATTGGACCGCACGCTTTCAGCATATAATGATCAGTGGCATCCAAAAGCGGTTGCTGGAATAATTATGGATCCGCAGACAGGCGCCATATACGCTATTTCGCAATTCCCGATTTTTGACCTTAATAATTTTTCTTCGGAAAAAGACTCTAATGTATTTACAAATGCTCTATCTCAAAATTCATACGAAATGGGCTCTATTCTTAAGCCACTAACCATGGCAGCAGGTATTGACGCAGGAGTAATTACTGTGGCAACTACCTATAATGATACTGGTTGTATAACTGTTAATACTGCGCATGTGTGTAATTTTGATCATAAGGCGCGAGGTGTCATACCAATGCAACGGATTCTTAGTGAATCGCTCAATGTTGGCGCTTCGTTTATTGCCACAGAACTTGGACAGGAACGCATGCGTGATTATTTTCTTAACCATTTTCATTTTGGCGATAAAACAGGTGTTGATTTGCCAAGTGAGGCGTCTGGACAAGTCTCTAACCTGCAAAATCCGCGCCAACTTTATTACGATGAGGCGGCTTTTGGACAGGGTATTGCAATGACTCCAATGCAAACAGTGCGTGGGTTGGCTGTTCTTTCGAACGGTGGGCGATTAGTAAATCCCCATATCGTAAGAGCTACACGTTCCACTGTTGGAATTTTGAATACAAAAGACTGGGGTTCTGGCGAACAGGTGCTAGCGACTTCTACTGTAAAGACGGTTGCTGCGATGCTTACTCATGTAGTAGACCTAGACCTTGTACATGGTGCTATTAAAAATGAACACTACAGCGTTGCAGCCAAAACAGGCACAGCACAAATTGCCGCGCAAGGTGGAGGGTATTTATCTGACTCATATCTACACAGCTTCTTTGGTTTTTTACCTTCCAGTAATTCGCGTTTTATAATCTTTCTTTATGCGTTACAGCCACAAGGCGCAGAGTACTCCTCTCAAACATGGGCAAATTATTTTCATAGCCTGACGCTGTTTCTTATAAATTATTATAACGTGCCACCAGACAGGTAATTAAGTTATCCACTTCAACGTTTAAACAATATTGAACATTGTTGTTACAATACTAAGTGTAATTATGGATCCTCAGATGCCAACATCGTTTATACCGAAAAGTGCAGCGGTTGCTTCTGCGCAGGAAGCGACAGTGTCTCGTATTGTTGGTTTTATGCAGTTTATAGCTACACTGCTGTTTATTGCTTCGGTTATTGCAGCTGGGGGTGTCTATTTGTACAAACAATCGATAGAAAAAGGTATTTCTCAAAACAAAATCGCTATAGAAAAAATAAAAGGATCGTACGATGAGGGAGCAATAAGTGCCATTTTGAGAACAGGCAAGAGAATTGAGCAAGCTAAATCTTTATTGCAAGCACATTTAGCACCAACTGCCTTATTTGATTTCTTAGAAAAGACAACTCTGCCAGGCACTCGCTTTACTGATTTTTCATACGCCACTAATTCTAGCGGTGTAATTGTTTTAGGATTATCAGGTGAAGCAGTAGATTTTGCAAGTGTAGCGTTGTTATCTGACGCGTTCAATGCAAGCCACAAATTGAGCAATGTACTTTTTTCAAATATAGACATGGATGCGACGACAGGACACATAACATACGTAATCTCTGCAAACATTATTCCATCGCTTTTATCATACAGTAGTGTGCTTGCTGGCGGAGTCTCAGGGCAAAATGGTTCAGAATCTGCGTCTGTAGCCGTTTCGGCGACATCATCGGCAAATCAATAAAATTTATTTATATTATATGAACCGAGGAATCCTACCAATTTTATTAATAGCAACTGCAATAGGTTTGTTTGTGCTGTATATAAACCCAATGTTACAAGAAACAAAGGAACTACGTAACACTTATTCGCAGTACGATACGACTCTTGAACAAGAGTCGCAATTGCGACAGTATCGTGATGCGTTGTTGGCGAAGCGTAACATGATTTCTGATCAGGATATGCAACGTCTGGAATCGTTTTTGCCAGACAATATAGATAATATTCGTCTTATTATAGACATGAACAACATTGCGTCACAACACAAGATTCAAATATCAGGAATTTCTCTCACGTCTACAGTTTCCACGCAGAAAGGTCGTATTGGCGATGAATCAGCAATCGGTTCTGTTGCAGTAACTTTTACAGTTAACGCACAATACACTGTGTTTTTGAAATTTCTTAACGATCTTCAGCATAGCGGGCGATTGATGGATGTCGAATCTATAAACTTTTCCGTTGCCGATAGTACAGGTTCAGCATTGGGTGGTGATAAATACACATTAACTGTGCGCACGTATTGGTTAAAATAGTACTTTTATGAATACACGAAACATCATAATAATAGTTATAATTTCAGCACTTGTTCTTGGGTATTTTGCATACAGCAAACTTGGTTTTGGAGGAGGAACTTCCACTGAACTGGTGTCTAGTCCTGTAGAAACTGTTGACGGAAGTCCTGAGTCCGCCGGCTCTTTGGAAGGATTGAAGTCGGTATCTTTAGACATTTCTATTTTTTCAGACCCAACATTTCAGAGTCTTACAGATTTCGGTGTAAAAATCCCCCAACAAACACTTGGTCGGGTTAATCCATTCGCTCCAATCTCGTCCGTTAAAAATTCGTCGGGTTCAGTATACATACCTTCAGTTATAAAGACTTCGTCTTCCGGCGTGCTTTAAGGAGTTGGTGGTATAATTTGCGTATGGTTGATATCGTATCTCTTCTTTTGAAATCCGCCGATATCGATCGGGTCAAAGCTGATGCTATTGTTAGCGCAGCCGGAAATAAAGCTACGCCACTAGCGATTGAAACCTCGGTGTTACATTCTGGTGTGTCGCAGGAGGCGGTAATCAAGGCGCTAACTGACTATTACCAGATTCCGGGGCGATTGCTTGGAAACGTGGTTGTGCCGTTTGAGATTTTACGCCATATACCTGAAGAATCGGCTCGATTTTATCGTCTGGCTCCACTTGGAATTAATGAAGGCGTGCTTGATGTTGGTATAACTGACCCAGATAATTTAGAGGCTCGCGATGCATTGAATTTTCTTTCGACTCGCGAAGGTATGCCATTCAAATTATTTTTGTTGCTAGAAACCGATTTTGAGCGGCTTCTTTTGCAATATAAGGAGCTAACTGGTGCTGTTGGTGAAGCCCTAACGGAATTAGAACGGCAACAGATAAAGAAGGCAGAACAAGCTGCTGTAGAGAGCAAGGGGCAGGTTTCTGTTTCTTTGGGAGAGGAAACAGTTGCTACCGACATTAGTGCTTCCTCTATCGCGGAAGACGCTCCAGTCACAAAGATCGTTGCTACTATTATCCGCACAGCTATTGAGCGAGGTGCTTCCGATATTCATATTGAACCAATGGCAGATAAAGCGCGCGTACGTTTTCGTGTTGACGGCGTACTCGGTGTGTATTTGGTCTTGCCGCTCAAAGTCCACGCACCAGTAACCACACGTATTAAAGTGCTTTCTAATATGCGCCTTGATGAAAAACGTAAACCGCAAGACGGACGTTTTTCATCTCGAATAGGTGATAAGCGTACAGATTTTCGTGTATCCACTTTCCCTACGTATTGGGGAGAAAAGACAGTGATGCGTATTTTGGGTATTCAGTCAGCGAACTGGGGAATAGATTCGCTTGGTCTTTCCGATAGAAATAACGCACTACTTCGTGCCGCAATACAAAAACCGTACGGTCTCATACTTATTTCAGGTCCCACAGGGTCAGGTAAATCCACCACACTATATTCAATTTTGTCGGCTCTTGATAGTGAAAAGAAAAATATATTATCCTTGGAAGACCCTGTTGAGTACAATATTGCAGGGATAAATCAGTCTCAAATTCGACCTGAGATAGGCTACACATTTGCAACAGGATTGCGCACCACTCTTCGTCAAGACCCGAATATAATCATGGTCGGGGAAATTCGCGATGCTGAAACGGCAACTTTGGCGGTACAAGCCGCGCTTACTGGACACTTGGTTTTTTCTACTATTCACACAAACAATGCTATTGGCATAGTGCCACGCTTATTAGATATGGGTGTTGAACGTTATCTTATTCCGCCCACATTAGTTCTTGGTATAGCACAGCGATTGGTGCGAACATTGTGTCCTGGTACTGGGGAGCCAATGGCTGTTGAAACAGGAATAAAAGAAATGATTGATAAAAGATTTGCTGATTTACCTGAAGAACATCGTGCCAAATTGCCGCCAATGGATAAGGTTTACAGGGCAAAAGCCACAGCAGAATGTCCTACAGGTACTCGTGGTCGAACAGCTGTTTTTGAGATGTTTGATATAAACACTCAACTCGAGCGCGCTATTTTGGATAACAAACCGCAGGACGATATGTACAAGATTTTGCGACAAGGTGGTATGTTGTCTATGCAAGAAGATGCAATTATTAAATCCACAAAAGGAGAAATATCTTTCGATGAAGTAGGAACGCTTGGTACAGCGTTTGGGTCTTTGGACTCAGACGAGTTGGATATTGAAAAGTCTTAAGAATCTGTCTTTTGTAGTTGTTAACAGATTTTAATAAAACCACATTTTGTGTGTGTTACAATAAAGCCGTAATGGATTATAGATCAAGAATAGAAATACTTGTTGAGCAAATTATTTCGCAAGGAGCTTCAGACTTACATTTGGTAGTAGGTATGCCACCTGTTATTAGGGTGTCTGGTACTTTAACTCCGTTGATTTCTGAATCTATTTTAGATGCACAAGACACCGTTGGACTCGTGTCTGAGATGTTGTCGCCTGAGCAGAAGCAGATATTTTTCACGACAAAAGAATATGATTTCTCGTGGTCATTTAGGAGTAAGGTGGGCGATATACGTTTTCGCGGAAATGCATACGTTGGGCGCGGGTCTGTCGCAGTCGCGCTTCGTATTATTCCACAACAAATACCAAAACTTTCGGAATTAAAATTGCCACCAATACTTGAAATGTTCACAACAAGAAAGCAGGGTTTTTTCTTGGTTGTGGGTCCAATGGGTCATGGTAAATCCACTACAATCGCTTCTATGATTGATAGAATCAATCAGACGCGAACTGAGCATGTTGTTACAATAGAAGATCCAATAGAGTTTCTTTTTACAAACAACAAATCCATTATAGACCAACGGGAGGTGCGTATTGATACGGCTGATTTTCAGACAGCACTCAAGTCCGCGTTTCGGCAGGACGCAAACGTTATTATGGTCGGAGAAATGCGCACTACAGAAACAATCAGTACGGCCGTAACTGCTGCGGAAACAGGACACCTTGTACTTTCTACTCTCCACACCAATAATGCAGTGCAAACAGTAGACCGTATAATCGATTCTTTCGCTGCAGAACAGCAAGATCAAATACGCACACAGCTTGCAGGCTCTCTTATTGGTATTTTTTCCCAGAGGTTGGTGCCACGTATTGCGGGCGGTTTAATGCCTGTATGCGAATTACTTATTAATAATGACGCAGTCGCGAATCTGATTCGCGAGAATCGCACACATGAATTACAAACTGTTATAGAGACCGGTACATCTGATGGTATGATAGATATGAATCGTTCCCTTGCAAAACTTGTACGTTCAGGCGAAATATCTTCAGAAACAGCTTACGCACGTTCGTGGAATCCTAAAATATTAGCAGGATTAATATAATAAATTTTTTATGCTTTTCTACTATCAAGCAGTAAAAGGTTCTGGTGAACAGGTAAACGACTCTTTGGAGGCTGGTTCTGATATGGATGCAATTGAAGCACTGCAAAAACAAGGTCTGACAGTTATATCTGTAACAACCAAGCAAGGTGGGATAAAATCCTTTTTATCTTCAAAATTATCTTCAAGCGCATCTTCAAGAAAGTCTTTCTTTAGTCACGTTTCGTCGCGCGACATAGTGCTTCTTTCCCGTCAAATAGCAACACTATTTGAAGCTCAGGTTTCTGCTTTGCGTGTATTCCAGCTTCTTGCGAGTCAAGCCGAAAAGCCAATTTTACAGGAAACACTCGCTGGTGTTGTAGACGACATACAGGCGGGAGAATCATTATCAAAATCGCTAGAAAAGTACCCAAATATATTTTCAAATTTCTATGTAAACATGGTGCGCTCTGGGGAGGAGTCCTCCAGACTAGATAAAACGTTCACATTTTTAGCCGATTATCTTGACCGAACTTTTGAGCTAACATCAAAGGCGCGTAATGCTCTTATATACCCCGCATTCGTAGTAGTAACTTTCTTTGCGGTTATGGTGCTTATGCTCACTTTTATTATACCAAAAATAACACCAATACTTACTGAATCTGGCGCTGAACTTCCAATATTTACGCAAATAGTTATTTCTCTCAGCTCTTTTCTTGTTGATTACGGCATATTTTTATTAGTATTCCTTATCATTGGTGGCTTCTTCGTTGTGAAGTGGGCTCGTACAAGTTCTGGGAGCATGGCTGTGGACTACTTCAAAATTTCGCTACCAGTAGTCGGGGATTTATATCGCAAGATTTACGTATCGCGTCTTGCCGACAACTTGCACGCAATGCTTTCCTCAGGTATCTCCACCGTGCGCTCTTTGGAGATAACAGCAAGTGTAATGGAAAATTTAACTTATAAAAATATCCTACTGGAGGCAGCAGAAGCGGTTAAAAATGGAAGTCCGCTTTCTGCTTCGCTCTCAGGTCATCCTCATGCATTGCCGAATATCTTAATACAGATGATACAAGTGGGGGAGGAAACAGGCGAGTTAAGCTCAATATTGGAGCGGCTGTCTCGTTTTTATCAGCGCGAAGTAAATACTGCCATTGACACAATGGTATCACTCATTGAGCCAATCATGATTGTTTCACTAGCTGTCGGCGTGGGTGGCTTGCTCGCCGCGATTCTCATGCCTATCTACAACGTAGCAAATACCGTGTAGCATATCTTGCCCCACACATCCATATTTTGGAGTATACACTTATCCACACACAAGCTGTTCGCTGGATTGATGTAATTGTTGCTATACTGTATATGTAGTTAAAAGTCGGTTCTGTAGTTTATTAAACAAACAAATTATTTTAGTATGAAAACACTTTCAGTCAAACGCGGTTTTACACTCATTGAGCTCTTAGTTGTTGTCGCAATTATCTCAATGCTATCTTCTGTTATTTTGGTGTCTTTGAATTCTGCAAAAGTAAAGGCTAGAGACGCGCGAGTTATGTCTGATGTGTCGCAAATCAGAAACGAACTCGAATTAGTAGTCAGTAATTCTGGTAATTATGCTAATACTGAAGGTCTCACAGCAACAGAAGATACCTATTATGTGGGTGGTGTCATTTCGTCTCTTCTCGGCGACATGACAATGTATGGAGCGACGAACTCCTTCATAAGACATCCGGGAAACAAGACTAAAGTTTATGTAATAACAACAACCCTACCCGGTGGCGATAAATATTGTATAGACTCTTCTGGTAAAGTTACCGACACCGTAGCTTTACAAGGCGCCTCCGTCTGCCCGTAATCTACAGACTTGGTTTAATACAAACACAAACAACCCGCGTCCAATCATGAGCGCGGGTTGTTTGTGTTTGCTGTATTAGTTCTCTCCATGAATAGCAGGTCTGTTTATCCACATGAAACTTATACCCATGCTTTGCGGTGCTGTTTTAGTTTGCTAAACTATAATAGTAATTATCTATTATTTTATATATGAAAATCTACAAAAACTACAGTTGCGGTTTTACGCTAATGGAAGTCTTGGTTGTTGTTGCAATAATTGCCTTACTTGCATCGGTGATTATGTCGTCGCTTAATACTGCCCGTTCGAAGTCTCGTGATAGTAGGCGCGTTGCAGACATAAAGCAATTACAGTTGGCGCTTTCTTTGTACTACAACGATAAGGACACATATCCGGCAGAAAGCACCATTGCAACAGACCTTTCACCAAGTTATATTTCTGTTTTTCCGAAAGATCCTCAAACTAATGCAGTTTACAATTATACTACATCAAGCGGCACTTATGTCCTAGGCACTCTGTTAGAAAATTCCGGCTCGATGCCATCTGATGATTTGGATAGCACGAGCATAAGTGGTGTTGCGTGTGCAGGACTCAATTATTGCGTGCAACCGTAGTCTGTGTATCTATACATACGCTTATCCACACGCAATCTATTTGCTTGATTGCAGTGCTTGTTGGTATACTGTATATGTAGTTAAATGCAGGTTCTGTAGATTATCAGGTTCTGTAGATTATCAGGTTCTGTAGATTATCAGGTTCTGTAGATTATCAGGTTCTGTAGATTATTAAACAAACAAATTATTTTAGTATGAAAACACTTTCAGTCAAACGCGGTTTTACGCTCATCGAGCTTTTAGTTGTTGTCGCAATTGTCGCCATGCTCGCTTCTGTTATTTTGGTGTCCTTGAGTTCTGCAAGAACAAAGGCGAGAGACGCGCGAGTTATGTCTGATATGGGGCAGATCAGGAGCTATCTTGAATCCGTCGCTAGTACCGCAGGTAATTATTATAGTACTACTTTTGGTCTCAGCACTATCGTAGATTCTATTGCTGGCGCCCCTCTTACGAGCCTCATCACTGATATGAATTCGTATGGGGCAACACCGATTCTTGCTGGTTATTACGTAACACACCCAGCAGGATCAGCAACCACACCAATCACACCAATCACAGGTTATGCCGTAAGTGCCAAGTTACCGAGTGGTACGTGGTATTGCGTGGACTCTATTGGTACAAGTAAGTCATATGCTTCACTACCAACCATCACTTCTGGTCTAGTCGCCTGCCCGTAATCTACAGACTTGGTTTAATACAAACACAAACAACCCGCGTCCAATCATGAGCGCGGGTTGTTTGTGTTTGCTGTAGACCAACGTTGTATTTAACTTGTAGTAACCACTCACATCTATCATCAGGTAAAGGTCTGTGGGTTGTGGGTTTGAGCTACCCCCAACCCTCTCCTTAAAAAGGAGTGGGTTGTGGGTAGCTCAAAAAAATACGCTTATCCACACGCAATCTATTTGCTTGATTGCAGTGCTTGTTGGTATACTGTATATGTAGTTAAATGCAGGTTCTGTAGATTATCAGGTTCTGTAGATTATTAAACAAACAAATTATTTTAGTATGAAAACACTTTCAGTCAAACGCGGTTTTACGCTCATCGAGCTTTTAGTTGTTGTCGCAATTGTCGCCATGCTCGCTTCTGTTATTTTGGTGTCCTTGAGTTCTGCAAGAACAAAGGCAAAAAACGCGCGAGTTATGTCTGACATGTCGCAAATCAGATACCATCTCGAAAATATCATTACTAATGCAGGTAGTTATTTTAATACTAATGGACTCACGGCTACAGTAGATGCTTATGCATCGACGGATCTCAGTGCGCTCACCACTGACATTGCTACGTATGGAGGTACTAATTTTGCTATTAGACATCCAGCAGATGCGCCAGCGGCTACCCCACCCACATCAGTAAGATCTTATGCAATAGTAGCAACACTCCCAGATGGCACAAATTACTGCATTGACTCTGGTGGTAGGGTCTCCGTACCAGCAGCCGGCGCCGCTGTCTTATTCGCCACCCTCTCCAGCGTTGTAACTATCGCCTGCCCGTAATCTACAGACTTGGTTTAATACAAACACAAACAACCCGCGTCCAATCATGAGCGCGGGTTGTTTGTGTTTGCTGTAGACCAACGTTGTATTTAACTTGTAGTAACCACTCACATCTATCATCAGGTAAAGGTCTGTGGGTTGTGGGTTTGAGCTACCCCCAACCCTCTACTCCGAGAGGAGAGGGAGTAGCTCAAACCGTAAACCACTTACCGGATCATGGGTATTAGGGGTTACTACCCATTGCAGATGATGTGAATTATAAATATTGTTATATAATGTAATTATGTATTTAGTACTGTTTTCTGTGGCTGTGCTTGGGGCGATAGTTGGTAGTTTTATAAATGCGTTAGTTTTTCGTTTTCGTTTGGGAGAGGGAATGATGGGTCGGTCGCATTGTATGGCGTGTAATCATACACTTTCTGCGCTTGATCTCGTGCCATTTTTTTCATTTGCTTTCTTGCGAGGCAGGTGCCGATATTGTGGTGTTTCAATCAGTGCGCAGTATCCGTTCATTGAAGCTGTAGGGGCGTTGCTTGCGGTTGGTGTATTTTTGGTTAATCCTTTACCTCTACCGTTTCTCATTGCTTTTTTCTTTTGGATGACAGTACTTTTTGCTACTGTATATGATTTTCGTTATCAGGAATTACCGAATAATGCTTTGATTGTATGTAGTGTTTTGGGTCTAGCATCATTGTTTATACAATGTTCGCTGGATTCGTGCGTGATAGTTGTACCAACTGTTTTTTCCATGCTAGCAGGCCCGATTGTTGCACTACCACTTTTTGCGATTTCAGCGTTATCCAGTGAGCGGGCGATGGGCTGGGGAGACGGTTTTTTTATACTTGGCTTTGGTTGGTTGCTCGGAGTAACGGGTGGATTTAGTGCTTTATGCATTGGTGTGTGGAGTGGCGCTATTGTAGGACTGATTATGATTGCAATGGAGGGGTTTATTAGAAAATACACTTCACCCCAGCTCTCTCCTTCACAAGAAGAGGGGGCAGGACAAAAAAACCGTGTTATGCACACAAAACACTCTGCGAATGAACATGTCCGAGTTACAATGAAAAGTAAGATTCCGTTTGCGCCATTCATTACACTCGGCGCGTTGGCAGTCTATTTTTTACATGCAAACTTCCTCGCGGTATTATCGGCATTTTAAAGAGGCTGGAGTAGTTACTTCTGCGGGCTTTACTCTCATTGAAATGATGGTGGTGGTTGGTATTATGTTGCTGATGACTGTTGTTGTGCTTGTAAAAAGCAGTCAATTCAACGGATCAATACTTTTACGAGGTTTGGCGTCGCAGATAGGGCTTTCTTTGCGTGAGGCTCAGTTATACGGAGTGTCCACTAAACAGACCTCCGTTGGTGGCAGTTTCAATGCAGCTTATGGTGTACACTTCGATGTGCTGGCACTGGCATCACCGGGTGGTTCTTATATATTGTTCGCAGATATGAACACTAATGGTATATATGACACAGGTGATTTGGATGTAAAGAGTTTCAAGCTACCTAATGGTTTCAAAATAAGTAGCGTGTGCATAAAAGTTTCCAGTAATTATACATGTTCTGCATCATGTCCAACTGGTATTTCGTGTACATCAGGTCAACCATCAACAATCAGAAAATTGGACGTGTCATTTATACGACCAAACCCAAGCGCGATTTTCAAAGTAAAGAATTCAGCAGGAAGTGTTACCCTAAATGGTAGTACAGATGTAATACTTGTCGTGTCTCCTCCTTCAAATTCAACTACCCCAGCCCGTAGGGTTTTTATTTCTTCGACTGGCTTAATATCGATACAATAAAAATATGAGACTCAATATCCATAGATTTTTTCAGGGCATCACCACACATAACTCCAACTCTATGCTACGGAGTTGGAATGGGAGAACCAACCACGGCTTCACTCTTGTTGAAATGATGGTGGCTGTTGCACTTTTCTCTATGGTCATGGTCATTGCTGCTACGTCTCTTATTGCTGTTGTTGATGCAAGTCGTCGAGCGCAAGCGATACAGTCTGTTATTGATAATCTTGATTTTGCTCTCGACGATATGTCTCGTACGATTCGCACTGGTACAAGTTACCATTGTGGAAACACAGGCTCCGTAAATGTCCCTCAAGATTGCGGAATCGCGTCTCAATATATCGCACTTGAGGGTACTAATGGTAATCCAAACAACTCAAGCGATCAAATTGTATATCAGTTTTTAGCGTCTTGCGGTACGGGTTTCGTAGGCGGATGCATTAAAAAATCAATTGATAGTGGTGTTACTTTTTTTCCAATAACCTCACAGGAATTAAATATAAGCAACACGTCTTTTTACGTGACTGGTTCATGTCCTCAAATATCAGGCGTATGCACTTCAGACAGTATCCAGCCCCGCATTACGATGATCATGTCTGGTAATATAAAATACAAGAATAAGGTTGTTGCAGAAATAAAGTTGGAAACCAATATGACACAAAGAAATTATGATATATAAAACACAAAAAGGTTTTACGCTTATTGAGGCTTTTGTCGCTATCACGATTCTGTTGATGGCTACAGTTGGACCGCTGGCAATAGCTTCACAAAGCGCAACTTTTTCTTCTGTTAGCCGTGACCAAATAATGGCGAACTTTTTGGCGCAGGATGCAATTGAGTATATTCGGTGGGTGAGAGACACGAACGAGCTTAAGTCCACCGTTGCGAGCCCTGTTGATTGGCTGAGTGCACTTGCGCCGTGTATTTCTGGTGGTGGTGCAACCGCTTGCTATTTTGATAGCTCATACGACTTGACACACATGCACATAAACAGTTGTAGTGGTGTGTGTCCGACTCTAAATTTTAATCCAGTAAGTGGTTTGTATAATTACGATACTGTTTCTGGTACAAATAAACCAAGTCATTTTACTCGCACTGTATACATAAAATCTCCCGTGGGTAATACTTGTGCAGGTAATAATTGTGAGATATCTATCACGGCAACTGTGTCGTGGAAGAATGGCACATTGTCGCATCATATAACCCTGCAGGAGAATCTAATGCCTGCATTTGGCATATAATCAATATATATGATTCCAATAATGACTACACAAAAAAATAGTTCCGGCTTTGTTGTGCTGTACGCAGTGCTTATTGCGGGCATGTTGCTTTCTGTTGGGCTGTCTATTTTTAACATCACCCTTAAGGAAACTATATTCGCAACGGTTGCGCGTGATTCAAACACTGCTTTGTATGCTGCCGACTCTGGCAGAGAGTGTGCTTTGTATTGGGATTTTAAATACAACGGTTCTGGTGGATCAGGAACCGGCGGGCTTTTTATTACAAACAATAGTTCAACGCTACCAGTTGTTGGGGAAGCAAAATGCAATGAACAGGATATCGTTAGTTTATGGGGGACTCCAGTTACGGATGCAACCTCAGCAATTACAGTTTTCAGATTAACTTTTTCAAATAACAGTTGCGCCGAAGTTTCTGTAAATAAATCCAGTGCATCTGGCAATATGGTTACTACTGTTGTTTCGCGAGGGTACAACACATGCTCAGCTAGCTATTTGAACAGAGTCGAACGCGCTTTAGTTGCTACATATTAGCACGCCTAGTTTCGTGGTAGTACAATACAATTATGATTCCTAGTGAGGTGCAGGAACGGTATGAAAAACTAAAAGCTACGATAAATCATTATCGTACTAAATATCATGTATATGATATTGAAGAAATCTCCGAGGCTGCGCGCGACTCTCTTATGCATGAGTTGGCGGAGCTGGAGCGACAATACCCCTCGATTATCGCGTCTGATAGTCCGACCCAGCGTGTGGCTGGTAAGCCGATGGTGCAGTTCAAAAAAGTGCATCACGCCGTGCCACAGTGGTCTTTTAACGACGCTTTTTCTCCCGAGGATATTCGTGATTTCGATATGCGGGTAAAAAAAGTCTTGGAAGCCACCACAACCATCAATCACTACAACCCTCTCCACGATAAGTGTGTGTGGGGGCAGATCGTCGATTATGTGTGTGAACTCAAGATTGATGGGTTAAAAATTGTACTGACTTACGAGGGTGGTGTGCTGAAAACAGCCGCTACGCGTGGCGACGGTACCATGGGCGAGGATGTAACTCACAACATGCGTACAATTGAGTCGGTTCCGCTTTCACTCTCGCGCCCCATTGATATTATTGTAGAAGGCGAGGTATGGCTTGGTAAAAAACAGCTGAAAGTTATAAACACAGAACGAGAGAAAAATGGTGAGCAGTTGTTTGCAAACCCAAGGAACGCAGCCGCAGGCTCTATACGCCAACTTGATCCAAAAATCGCAGCTGCGCGCAAATTGGATACTTTTATTTATGATGTTGCGCGCACAAGTGAGGAGTTTCCACCAACGCAATTTGAAGAGCTCGATTATTTGCGAGAGCTAGGTTTTAAGGTAAACAAAAATGCTCATCTGGCGCATGGGGTTGAGGAAGCTATTGCTTATTGGAAGCAGTGGCAGAAAAAAGGTAGGCAGCAAGCGTATTGGATTGACGGCGTTGTGTTGAAAGTAAATGAGAAAAAATACGAGGATGCACTTGGTTATACTGGCAAGGCGCCACGTTTCGCTATTGCTTTTAAGTTTCCTGCTGAGCAAGTAACTACAGTTGTGGAAGATATTGTGCTTCAAGTTGGACGTACGGGTGTGTTGACGCCGGTTGCACATTTGCGACCAGTATCAGTGGCTGGGTCAGTTGTTTCGCGCGCCACGCTACACAACGAAGACGAAATCAACAGACTTGATATACGCGTCGGAGATACTGTGATTTTGCAAAAGGCAGGTGATGTAATTCCTGATATTGTGCGCGTACTTACCGAGATGCGCACTGGAAAAGAGAAAAAGTTTGTTTGGCCGAGCGCGGTGGAGGAGTGTGGTGGCGATGGTTGTATTGAGCGTGTAGAGGGACAATCTGCATGGCGATGTGTTGCGAAGGATTCTTTTTCTATTGTGCGTCGCAGGTTTCATTTATTCGTTGGCAAGAGCGCTCTTGATATTGTTGGTTGTGGCAAAAAGACCATCGACCTTCTTTTGGAAAACGGGCTTTTACATGAATTCGATAGCATTTTTACTCTCAAAGAAGGTGACGTTTTGATGTTGCCGGGCTTTGCAGAAGTATCCGCAAAAAAGCTGATTGATGCGGTTTCCAAAGCTCGGAACACGACTCTTGCGCGCCTTATTACAGGACTCTCCATTCCACACGTCGGGGAAGAAACGGCTTTGTTATTGGCTCGCCGTTTTAAAACTCTAGATGATATTGGAGATGCAACTGAAGAGGATTTTAAAGCTATAGCTGGGGTTGGTGATATTGTTGCAGAGTCGATTTTCTCATGGCTTCACGAAAATAAAAATAAGGCTATGGTTGAACGACTTTCAAACATTCTCATTGTTAAAAATCCTGATTTTACTGCGAATAAAAAAGCAGGCGAAAAACAGCCTTTTACGGGAAAGACTTTTGTACTTACTGGCACGCTTGAGACGCTTTCTCGTGACGAGGCAAAACAGAAAATCCGCAATCTTGGCGGAGACGTATCGTCTTCAGTTTCAAAAAATACCAGCTTCGTTGTTGCTGGCGCTGAAGCAGGTTCCAAACTTTCCGATGCGCAATCACTGGGTGTTCGCGTTCTATCTGAAAAAGAATTCTTGAATATGTGTGGCGAGTAATACCATCTCCAATTAACACCTCCACATATCCACCGTAAAATCGGCTACGACTTTAAGAAAAAGCCTCAACTTATCTCGGACACGCTTCATTTTTTCTCTTCGTCTCGCTCGATTTTGTGGCGTAAAAGATTTTGAACAGGTTCTTATCGCACTTTTAGTACAATGTGTCGCATTTTGCCTTCGCCGTCTGAGGCTGTTTGTATTTCTGGGTCTTCAGCAAATAATTCGTGTATAACCAATCGTTCGTATGAATTCATTGGTTCTAATTCTACTTCGTGTTTGAAAAGCCGGACACGTTGCGCGAGTTTGTTAACGTTTGCGCGCAATGTGTTGAGTTGGTTTTCGTGGAAATTATTAACATCAATAAGGAAGTTAGCGGATTCGGCGCCGTGCTTTTTCTCCGCCATGCGTCGTGAGACAGTATTTAGCGCCTGTAGATTTTCGCCATTTGTACCTATAAGCATTGAGGAGTCTGGCGAGGAGATTGCCACCACTGTCCTTTGGTTGCTGGAAACATCTATTGAGTTCGTTCTACAGCCGAGAAGCTCGAGAATTTCAGACACTAACACTTTAATTTCAGACGCTTCCATATACCTATAGTAGCGCATGAACGCGTCATACTCAAGTTTTTGTTTTTTTCTCCTAATATAAGGACAGGATTGAAGTGATGTGTATAGTGGTTTATTTTTTGTGTATTTATTCTGGTTTATCCTACAACGGCTTCCGCTTTATAATTATTTCTTGGACTATTGATATAACGTTTGTGATTACAATGTATATCCCGACAGCAGCGGGGAAGGTGTAAGTGAATACCGCACTCATGATTGGCAACATTCCAAGCATCATATTTCTTTGCATTTTTTGTGCGGAGATTTGTTCTGGTGTCGCGTCTGCGTTTGCTTTATTGGTTCGTCGAAGCGATAGGAGTATAGCGTAGTATTGTGTGATACCAACTAGAGCTGTAAGCAATATACTATGCAATGCACTCACATCCATAAAACCTAGGAAATAAGAACTTATCACGCTTGGTGCGTGGACAAACGGATACAACAAATCGCTGTGTATTGTTGGTGGACTGAGGCGGAAAAATACGTAGGATAATGAGATGAAAATAACGAGCTGAAGAATTGTGGAAAATATAAGAGAGAAAGGTTTAATTTTGTGTTTTACAAATATCTCTGCAGTCTCCCTCGCTTGTGTGGCAGCGTCGTTTTTGTACTGTTCTTTGATGCGCGCAATCTCAGGCTGCACAGCTTGCATTGCCATCTGCGAACGGATTGATGATGTAAAAAGTGGGTAGAATATGACGCGGACGACGATTGTTAGAGCAATGATAGCAAGACCGGAATCTCCAGCTGGCATAATGCCCAAAATGAAAACAAATAGGTTGTATATCGGCTGTATGATCAGTGTTGTAAACATAATATTTCGTCAGCGGTTAAGCGTTAACTTTTAATGACTTTATGATTGAGGAAACGTCTTTTAAAAAAGCAGGCGATAGTGGATTAGGTGGTATTGAGCGTATGAAAAAAACAACGTTCATTCCATGATTTGTTGTAGTGCCTTTTTCAGAAGCGACAATTCCAACAGCTCGATATAATGCTCTGCGCAAACGATTTCTTTCAACGGCACTTCTCGCTATCTTTTTTGACACGACTGCTGCAGCGCGCACGCCTTCTATTGTACCATCATTTTTCAATGCCTTGGCGGTAATAAAAACGCCGCGTGCAGAGACGCCACGTTTTATCACTTCTTCAACTTCTTTTGTGCGAAGACGTCGCGATGATGGGAGCATACATAAAACGCGCCCGCTGGAGATTTAAAGCGCGATGCGAGCACGACCTCTTTGTCGGCGACGCTTTATAACTGCGCGACCTCCGGCGGTCTTGGACTTTACCAAAAAGCCATGTGTTGTAGCGCGCTTTCGCTTCTTTGGCTGATACGTTCTTTTCATATAGATACTATATAACAGGATAGACAAAAGTGCAAAAGTATAGATATTTCAGTCTACGCTTTGTTAAACCTGCCTTCTATAACGCCCCAATTTAGGTTTTTCATCCATGCATCAATATATGCTGTACGTCCACCGGTGCCAAATTGCGCGAGATAGGCATGTTCCCATGCGTCAAGTATAAGGATAATAGGAAGCCCAGCTAGTAATCCTTGGTGGTGTTGGTCAATCCATGTGTGAAGGAATTCGCCAGTCGACTTTTCAAAGTAGAGGACGGCCCAGCCGACACCGCGCATGGTGCCGACATTGCGAAACCGCACCTTCCAAGTTTCTACGCTTCCAAACTGCTTGGTTAGCGCTGAACCTAGTGCGCCACTGTCGTCTAAAGCAATCGCACCACCTTCCCACTGTTCAAAATATAATTCGTGCAGCCGCATTCCATCAAATTCAAAAGGTAGCCGACGTAAAGTTTCAGCTAAAGCTAATGCGTTCTTCTGTGGTTCTTTTAGGATTTCATCTTGAGTGGCGAGCAATGAATTTACATTCTTAACATAACCTGAATACAAACCAAGATGCGCCGTAACGGATTCTTGTGATATTCCGTCTAGTGTTGGTAGATTGAATGAGCGTTCTTTACACATAAAATATAATTAGCGAATAAATTAATACTGATTACAGTATACTTCAATGAATGAAGAAGTTGTTACGTTCAGGGCATGCTGTCGAATGGCTTTGTGTCGGCGCGCTTATGTCGGTTGCTGGTTGGGCATACTTGGCGTGCGCGTCTGTTGAGTCGCGCGGACTTCTTACTTTTGCGGTACTTAATGTCGGTCAGGGTGACGCGCTTTACATAGAATCCCCAAGCGGAGTAAGGGTTTTGTTAGACGGCGGAATAGATAATAGTGTTCTGAATGAGCTGTCAAAAGTCATGCCGTTCTCTGCGCGCAAATTTGATGCTGTTATAGAATCGCACCCAGACGCAGACCATATCGCGGGACTTGTAGAGGTTATCGCACGATATAATGTGGGCGCATTGATCGAGCCGGGTATTCCAAAAACTTCAGCAACGGCGCAGGCGCTTGAACGCGCTGTGGCGCAACAGAATATACCTAGATACATCGCCAGACGAGGAATGGTAATTGACATAGGTGGTGGAGCGACTTTGCAGATACTGTATCCCGATAATGTAGCGCTTGGTTCTGCTAGAAAAAATGATAATAAAGGTGTCGTGGTCGCGCGTCTAGTTTACGGAAATTTTTCAGCACTTCTTACTGCAGATGCGCCTTTTGACGTAGAAAATAGGTTAATGCAGATGGAGCGCGCTGATGGCGTTTCGGAGTTGGAGAGCGATATATTAAAGGTTGGGCATCATGGCTCAAAGACTTCCACAAGCGTAGCTTTTCTTTCAGGCGTGCACCCGTCTCTCGCCATAATTTCAGTTGGTGCAAAAAACAAATATGGACACCCAACACAAGAGACTCTTGAGATCCTTTCGACAGCAAATGTCCCCGTACTCCGTACAGATAAAGATGGCGCTGTTATAATTCAATCAAACGGAGAGGAATTCTGGCGCGCAAGATGATAACGCAACATACTATAAATGTGGTTATCCACACACGCATACAAAAGCTGGTGTATTATATAGTTATGCATATTAAAAATCTTAACAAACGCAATTTATTTATGTCACGCAAATTTTTTACACAATCGTTTTTGGTTGTAGCTTGTCTGTTTGGTGCAGGTGCTTTATCTGCATGGACACCAGCCCCAGCAAGTCCTCCGTCTAATAATGTGTCTGCGCCGATTAATACAAGCGCAACAAACCAAGTTAAAAGTGGTGGTCTTTCTCTAGGAAGCCTTTTTGTGGATGGTGGTATGGAAGCTAAGCAAATAATCGCAGGTTCTCTCGGTATTACTCTTGGTGGTGTAACTAAAACGAGTTGGCCAGATGACATATCGCTGAACAACCATAACGTTATCTCAAAGAATATTGATTGTGGTGAACCATATACTACGTGTATAGATTGTAATGGTGGTGGTATTGCTATAAGTGGCGGAATCAGTAGTCCAAACACTATATACGGTTCATACCCGCATGAAAGTGGAGGTAAATCTATTGGTTGGTGTGGTGTGAGAAGTTCGAGTAGTTGTGGTGCTGTTGCATACGCCGTATGTGTTTATCCATGTGTGCAACCCACGTCTTGCACTAGTCAGGTAAACAATTGTGGGAAAGCAGGTGTATATACCTGTTCGTCAGGTGGTGGCGGGTCGTGTGCTATCGCCAGCAATACCCTTTGTGGCGGTCCTACAATAACTACAACACCGGCCGGCAATTTACGCGCAAGCGCATTTAACGGAGAAGCTACCCTCTCGTGGGTTGCCACGGGAGAAAACCAAACTGCTACGAGTAATGTTAGGTGTAGATGGACGACCCAGACGTCTTACTCGGTGCCGGGCAATCAGGAAAGTGGCCCTTATTTCAATTTACTTGCCACAGGGTCGGCAACTATTAGTGAGCTACAGAGTGGTGATACAGTCAAACTTACTTGTCGTGTAAACGGAACTCCCGATCATGGACCGGAAACAACCAAGACAGTAAATGTTGAAAGACCAGTGCTTATTATCTAAAGCAATATGTTGCAAATAACACCACAAATACAGGATTTTATCGTTGCAAGCGGTAAACGTATAACCATTGTAGTCCTTATGATAGTTGTAGTTTTCATTGCAATGTACGCGCTGTTTTTCTCCTGCATTTTTAAGCAATTTTGCGCAACTTCACCAGTCACGCAATACGTACAACCTGACGAAACACAGGCAAAATTAGATATGCTACGTAGTCTGGCCGGCACAAGCACCATGAGTGGAGCTGAAAAAATAAAACTTCTCAAGGAATTGGGGGGAACTTCTAGCAAAACCACCATGAGCGAGGCAGAAAAACTCGAAGTATTGGAGTCGTTGCGAAATAAATAACCCCGTAGCAGAGCTACGAAGTATATTAACAAAATGAAATACCCAGATGCTCTGCGTCTGGGTATTTGGAATAAAAATATATTTTACAAAACACCAGCTTTTTTCAAGGTTTTGTAAGCTCCGTTTTTCGCAATAGTGCGCAATCCTTTTGTAGAAACAGTAACTACAACTGTTCGGTTTATTTCAGGTACAAAAATACGCTTTTTCTGTAGGTTGGCATGGCGACGAACCTTGCCTGTTGGATTAAATTTTGTGGCGCGAACACGGTTGCTGTACTTGCCAACCATGAGCGACCCCTTCTTTGTTATTGGACAAATTTTCGCCATAAGTAACTATATGGTATCATTGTTAATATTGTTATGCAACCTGATATGGTATTTCTTATTGTGGTGCTCGTAGTGTCAACAATTCTTCATGAATTGGCTCATGGCTACGCCGCTAATGCGCTTGGAGACCCAACTGCGCGTCTTGCAGGCCGACTCACTCTTAATCCGTTGTCTCACATAGACTTAACGGGCTCTATCTTGTTGCCAATGTTTTTGTATTTCTCGACTGGTGGCAATTTTATGCTCGGTTATGCAAAGCCTGTGCCTTATAATCAATATAATTTGCACGGTCAGTACGCTGAGGCGCTGGTGGCTGGAGCAGGGCCTGCGATGAATATACTGCTTGCTGTTGTGTTTGGCGCACTAACGCGAGAGGTTGCTGGTGGCGCAGCTTTGGGCGCATTACCACCTATTGCAACTGCGTTTGCAGGGATTACAAGTATAAACCTAACCCTCGCATTATTTAATTTGGTACCAATACCACCACTGGACGGATCAAAAGTTTTATCTGGCATTTTACCTGGAGCGGCTGGTCGTGCTTATGACCATTTTCGTTTTTCTCTTGAGCGACTCGGTACCTTTTCAGGAGCACTACTGATTATTCTGCTATTTTATTTTATCTTTGCTCCATTATTTAGTATTTTGTTGGGCTCAGTATTTCATCTTCTTTCGGGGCTTTAGTGGTTAGTGGTAGGTTGCCTTCGGCTCGTAGAGTTTCCGTCGGATTTTTTCTTTCTAAAGCCCAGTCATTAGAAAGAAGATGAGTAAGTGCGGTTTGGGCTATCATGATTGCATTATCGCCTGTAGACGATGGTTTTGTAGCGCGTACTTCTACATTCGGAAATTCGTCGTGTATGAGTTTAGTTATTGTATTGCGCAGGTGAGTATTTGCGGCAACTCCGCCGCCAAGCGCAAAAGTTTTGGCTTGAGTTTGCTCCAATGCTCGGCGAGTTTTTGCAGTAAAAACATCTGCGACGGCATCCTCAAATTCTCTCGCAAACGCAGCCTTTTCCTGTTTAGATAATTTTTCGGCGCCACCCATATCACGCAATGCATATAACGCAGCTGTCTTAAGACCGGAAAAAGATACGTCGCAAGAATCGTGTCGCATCATTGGGCGTGGAAGCAGTAAGTGTGACTTATCACCAAGTGTGCGCGCCTCAGCTGCAAGTCGCGAAATCTCAGGCCCGCCTGGATACGAAAGCCCGAGCATGCGCGCCACTTTATCAAAAGCTTCTCCGACCGCATCATCAAGTGTCTCGCCGATAATTTGATACGAAAACCACTTATCAGAAATAACAAATTCCGTGTGCCCACCAGACACAAGTAAACCGAGTATTGGAAATTGCACATGTTCAATAACACTGTTTGTCGGTGATTTTTCTTGCGCAAGAGCAGCCATTAAATGCCCCTCCATGTGGTTGATGCCAAAAACAGGCTTGTCCCATTCACTCGCAAGTTTCTCAGTAAAAGTAATCCCTGTCCAAAGTGCTGGCTCCAATCCCGGACCATACGTAACCGCAATCGCGTCTATTTTTTCTGGCGCGCCTTCCGAGCCAGCGTCAGTCTGCGCCTTTTCCAACATCGTTGGCAGGTTTTTAATATGTTCGCGTTTTGCCAGAGTGGGGTATACGCCACCGTACTCGCTATGCAAAGATGCTTGCGATAGTAGAGCGTTTGCGCGTACGTCAAAAGAGAAACCGTCGATTGTTTTTTCGCCATCGACAATAGCCACGCCAGTCTCGTCACATGAAGTCTCGATTGCAAGTATACGCATAACAAGACTATACGCCAAAGATTTGTTACTGTCCCGAACTACTAGGATTCGTTGAACCTTCTGTTTGCAAAATTTGTTCAACCGCGCCATGAATGGAAGAATATGGCTGATTGCCCTCAAGAATAAGTATAGGTGTATTTCCTAGCATAAATACAATATGTGGTGTTCCTTGCGCTCCAGTTGCGAGTGCTTCTTTATATTGTTGCTGTACTTTCGCTTTGTATGTGCCTGAATCAACACACTCTTTGAGTTTTTGTCCATCGAGACCAGCCTCTTTAGCTAATGCTGGAATACTAGAAAGATCTAAAGATCCATCTTCTGCTGTCGCTTGATAAATTTTGTCGGTGAACTTGAAAAATGCCTCACTGCCTCCTTGTTCGGCTGCACATTCTGTAGCAGCGGCTTCGGTTGCTGCGTTTTCGTGAATGGTTATGAGAGGGAAATTGCGGAAGACCCATGCGACTTTCCCTGATGCTCCATAGTACTGCATTATTTCGCGCATTGTTTGATCAAAGTGTTTGCAGTACGGACACTCCATGTCAGAGTATTCGACTATTTTTAGTTGTGCTTTGGGATTTCCCATAATGTGGTCGCTTAATGTGACCGCTGGTACGTTTGTGACTGATCCGCCACCAACAATGCCTCCCGCTCCGTCACGACTTACGAGATAGATACCGCCCGCGATAAGTATTCCTGCAATCACAATGCTTATTGGTAGAGAATAGTTATTTTTTTCCATATTTTTTAAGTAAAAGCGATTATAGTAATTATGCAGTTATTATAGCAGTTTAAAATTAAAATGGCAGTGTGTGTGTGAGTACTGATGCGTCTGTTATTGGTTTGCGCCATTGAGAGACATTGAGTTTTATATCGCGAACCCCGTCGTAATCTTTGTACTTGAGCGACTTGTTGGCTAGTGCGTAATCGTACAAGTCGCGAGTAATACGTACATCTTCAATGCAGTAATCGCGGACTTTCTCATGCTCGCCGTTTTTCCACCACTGAACGCCCTGCATTCCGCTACCGGTTTTGTGTCTATCGAGTGTCGCCTCCGCTATGTTGTCCAGACGCAAACGACGACCGAGTACTTGTTGTACTTCTTTTAGCAGATCAATACTTCGGATTTTAGTTAGGTCGCCGACGTAGTATTTGTTGAGTATTGGCAAATCAAAATGCTCGGTGTTGTAGCCGATAATTACGTCGGCGCGTTCCAGTATCGGCCATAATTTTGGCAATTCTTCCATATAGAAACTCGAGAACTCGCCCGTGGAAGAGTCGTGGATACAAGCAACTGTAAGCTCCTGTGCCATTACGTCAAACTTTCCGTTAACCATGTTGCCGAGCGTTTCGATGTCTATGGTTATTTCTTTTCTTTTCATAGTGATTGTTAGGCTTTAGGAAAACTACCCCTCGCCCAAGCTCTCCGTGATAAGTGGGCGAGGGGTAGTTCACAAACCAAACACAAGGAATTACTTTGTGTTCGTGAAGAATCCTGACAAATCCGCAAGAGAAAAAGTTTCCTCTTCGCCGGTCGCCAAATCGCGCACAACAAAACGGTCTTGCGTCAACTCGTCTACTCCAACAACGATGCAATATGGTACGTGTTGTTTGCTCGCGGTTTTTATTTGGTCGCCAAGTTTTTTATCTCCAAAATCGATTGCTGTATTGATATTGGACGCTCGTAATACAGCGGCTATATTGCTGGCGGCTTTTACGACCTCTTTGTTATCGGGAGTAGCTAATGCGATATATACACGAGCTGGTGGGGTGTATTGCGGAATAAGTCCACGTATTTCCAAGAAATCGCGCGCGCTTACGTCGCCCATTCCGAAACCCACAGCAGGTATTTTGTCTTCTCCAAAAAGAGATAGAAGGTTGTCGTAGCGACCACCTCCGAAAAGTGCGCGCCGATTTTCAGGATTTGTGTCGTATACTTCGAAGACCAGCCCTGTGTAATAATCGAATCCTCGCACAATCGTAGGGTCAAATTCTACATTTGTTATTCCGCGCTCTGCAATGGTTGCAAGCAAAGCGGACACTGATTCGTCCTGCTCAAGCATAATGTCCAAAGGTTCGCCGACTAGCATTTCTACCTGTTCTGCAAATTCAGACGCAGGCATTTTATCTTTGCGGTCAAGTAGGGTGCGCGCGACTTTGCGCTGTTCCTGTGACAATTCGTAGCGTTCAAAAAATTTATCCAGAAGACGACGGTCACTTATTCTTATTGTAAAATCACTTGCAGAAGCGCCGAGCTCGAGCATTACTGCGTGTGCAACTGCGATAATCTCTGCGTCCGAGCCGATTGAGTTAGATCCGAAAATATCAACATTAAATTGCCAGTGTTCTCGAAGTCGTCCTCGTTGCGGGCGCTCATATCTAAACACGTTCGGTATGGAATACCAGCGCAAAGGAAATGCCAATTCGCGACGGCGCCCTGCAACCATTCGTGCTGCTGTCGGCGTCATCTCAGGACGAAGAGTTACTTCTCGCTCGCCGCGATCTGTAAATGTGTAGGTCTGTTCGTTGACCATTTCAGTGTTTTCGGCGCCCTTTGCGCGATACATTTCTGCTGGCTCCAACACAGAAGCATTGTATTCAGCATAACCGAAACGCTCTACCGCGCGACGCATTGCAGAAAACATGTATTTTTGTACGGCTTCGTCTTCGGGATAGAAGTCGCGAACACCTTTGTAAGGCTCTGTGGAGAGTTTTCGTTTTTCGTCCATATACGCTACAGTATAGCAAACAATACTCATTTATTATATGGATAATCAAAACATCGGCGGGCATGTGGTCAATCTATATAAAAACCTAGGTGAAACCCCGCGTGAACGTCTGGAACGCTTACGTGTGCAGAAAACGCAATACCAATACGAAATCCTTTCTTATGCAGGCAGACTTGATCCGATGGCGGAAGGTGTAATGATATGTTTGGTTGGAGCCGAAAATTCACGCCACGGTGCCTATCTGGATTTATCAAAAGAATACACGCTCGATGTGCTGTTTGGTTTTTCAACTGATACATACGACGTGCTTGGTAAGGTGATGCAGGAGGGGAGCGATGAATCTATTTCTCGCAAGTCGGTTGAGCCCGCTTTAAACGAATTTCGCGGTGCTTATTCTCAGGAATATCCTCCGTTTTCTTCACGTACAATAAATGGTATTCCAATGTTTGAATTGGCTAAAAAAAATATGCTTAATGCTGCAGTTCTACCGCGTCGAAATGTTACAGTTCATCAAATAGATCTCGCGGGAATGTATCATATAAAAGAACAACAGTTGCTTTCATATATTGAAACAGGTATTGCAAAAGTGCATGGCGATTTTCGGCAAGAAGAAATTTTAGATAGCTGGCGTCGCCTTTTGCGCCCGAACGGTTCGAGAACCTTCGCGTGCATTACTATCAACTTTGCTTGTTCTTCAGGCACCTATGCTCGCAGTATTGCGCAAAACCTTGGAATACAACTCGGTGTGCCAGCACTAGCCTTGCACATCTTCCGCACCAAAGTCGGCGAGCACGATATATCAAAATCGTTGAGGTAGTTGTGGTGTATACCCTTTGCGCCACAGGGCATTTCGCCGTACAATACGAAGTATGAGGCAGAGTAAACTCTTTACGCGGACGAGGAGAGAAGCTCCAAAAGATGAGGTGGCTAAGAATGCGCAATTACTTATACGTGCTGGTTTTGTGCATAAAGAAATGGCTGGCGTGTATTCGTATTTACCACTTGGTTTGCGTACGCTTAATAAGATTGTTGGAATAATTCGCGATGAGATGGATTCTATTGGTGGTCAAGAAATGGTTATGACTGCTCTGCAAGATAAGTCGCTTTGGCAGCGCACTGACCGCTGGGACGATGAGAAGGTTGATAATTGGTTTAAGTCGGAGTTTAAAAGTGGAGGTGAAGTTGGGCTTGGAATTACCCATGAGGAACCGCTTACGCGGATTATGTCGGAGTACGTTTCATCGTATCGCGACCTTCCAATAATGGCGTACCAATTCCAAAATAAGTTTCGCAATGAAATGCGCGCAAAAAGTGGAATCATGCGAGGAAAAGAATTTTTAATGAAAGATATGTATTCTTTTGCGCGCACAGAAGAGGAACATAAAGAGTTGTATAAAAAAGGCCGTGATGCTTATGTACGTACATTTGAACGACTAGGACTTGGTTCGCGTACTTTTGTCACCTACGCTTCTGGCGGTATTTTCAGCGAATTTTCAGAAGAGTTTCAAACTCTTTCAGATGCTGGCGAGGATACGATTTACGTGAGTCGCGAGAAAAATATTGCTGTAAATAAAGAGGTGTATAACGACGAGACTTTAGCGACTCTCGGCTTAACGCGCGCTGAACTTACTGAAGAAAAATCTATCGAGGTTGGAAATATTTTTACACTAGGAACTAAATTTTCTGAACCATTAGGGCTTAGTTTCCGGGACGAACAGGGCGAGGATAAATCAGTGCTTATGGGTTGTTACGGCATGGGCCCTTCTCGTATTATGGGAACACTCGTTGAGACGCTTTCAGATGAAAAAGGGATGGTGTGGCCTGAGAGTGTGGCGCCTTTTTCTGTGCATCTGGTGGAACTTTCTGGAGGAAACGCTGACGTAAAAAAGCACGCAGATGAATTATATGACGCTCTGTGCGCTGTTGGCGTTGAAGTTTTGTATGACGATAGGGAAGCGCGCGCTGGAGAAAAATTCGCTGATAGCGACCTTATTGGAATTCCATTGCGTGTGGTTGTGTCTGTGAAGACGATTTCAGCAGGACAGTATGAGTGCGTGCATCGTGCTGATGGACGGATCGAGCATCTCACAAAAGAGTCTATGATTGACGCACTACTGCGTCCGCAAGCGCGGATATGAATTTCTCATGGAGCAACAGGCTACAAGGGTTTTTTTCGAATGATGTCGGAATAGACCTTGGTACTGCAAACACTTTAGTATATTTGCGCGGAAAAGGTATCGTCATAAACGAGCCGTCCGTTATCGCTATTAACAAAAAGACTGGTCAAGTTGTAGCTGTTGGCGCGCACGCCAAGGATATGATTGGTCGTACGCCTGAACATCTCGTTGCAGTCCGACCTCTTGTTGACGGCGTAGTGTCGGACTTTGAAGCGACAGAAGAAATGCTTTCGTATTTAATGAGTCGCGCTCAAGGTGTGTCACGCAAATCGCTCGGTCCGCGCGCTGTTATTGGTGTGCCTTCTGGTATTACAGATGTAGAGACGCGCGCTGTGCGTGATGCGGCGATGAATGCTGGTGCGCGCGAAGTGCATATTATTGAGGAACCAATGGCGGCTGCTCTAGGAATTAGACTTCCAGTACATGAAGCGGTCGGTAGTATGATTGTAGACATTGGTGGAGGAACCACCGATATTGCTATTATCTCTCTTGGTGGGATTGTTCGTTCGCGAAACTTGCGCATTGCTGGTGATAAACTTAATCAAGATATTATTTCGTACGTACGTTCAGAATTCAAATTACTGATTGGTGAGAAGACCGCAGAAACTGCAAAAATGTCTATCGGCTCTTTGGTTTCGTCCGCATCGCCTTTGGAGGCGTTGGTGCGCGGACGCGACTTGATCACTGGTTTACCTAGAGAGATTGTACTCACTGACAACGACATTCGCGAAGCCATATCGTCGTCTATTGATTCGCTTATTGAGGCGGTTCGTGGCGTTCTGGAAACCACTCCTCCTGAAATTCTTTCCGACATTGGAAGAAGCGGTATTCATTTGGTTGGAGGCGGTGCGCTTTTACGCGGACTTGATACACTTCTTACAGAGTGGACGAAAGTGCCTGTGCATGTAGCGGATGAACCGTTGACGGCAGTGGCGCGCGGGACAGGAGTTGTGCTTGAAAACATAGATATGTATCGGCAATTTTTAATAGAACATGACATTTCAGAAAACTAGTAACAATAAAAATAGGGTCTCGCTGTACTCGTTTTTACGGCGCAATAATCGACATGGTCGCGGTTGGCGTGGAGGCTTGGTGCGTCTTGTGTTTATGGTTTGTTTTGTACTAATACTGGCATCCACTTTTGTATGGGGGCATACTGCTGTGTCTGGATTTATCTGGCAAGTATTCAAACCTCTTGCACTCGCGCGTGATTGGACTACTCAGTCTCTTGCTTCAGTCGGTGCCGCACTTAGTAGCAATCAGACTCTGATAGACAAAAATAACTCATTAAGCGAACAACTGCAGGAAGCTCAACAAAAAGTAATCGATCGCGACACGCTCTATCAGGAAAATATTTTACTGAAAACACGATATGGGCGCACTGATGCTGGAGTCCAAAACGCCGTGCTTGCAGGTATTATAGCGCGACCACCCCAGTTGCCTTATGACATGCTTATTGTTGACGCAGGCTCCAATAATAATCTTCATGTTGGTGATATTGTATCAGTCGGTTCGGCTGTTATTGGCACTGTTTCGGAAATCTATCCAACAACGGCGCGAATAGAACTTTTTTCATTATCAGGCAAAGAGGTTAATGGTATGCTCGGTGGTGTTGCAATAACAACTGAAGGGCAGGGGGGCGGATCCATGATGGTCAAGCTTCCAGTGGGTATACCAGTCGCTATTGGTGATACGGTATCTCTATCTAATATTGGTGGCGGTGTTTTTGGAATTGTAACGGAAGTTTGCGCGCCAACAAGTAGCGCCATTAAGACTGTGTATATTAAACTTCCTGTAAATTTATTTACAATAAAATTCATAATGGTTGACACAGGCAAGAATCATGTGTTTATAACTTATATACCTGAGTTGATATCTGGAGTTGAAACTGTTAGTTCAACAGCTTCAACGTCAGGCTTATCTGCCACCACTTCCACATCAGGCAAGAAAAAAACTGGCAACAAAAAATGATTTTTTGAAGCTTGAATCGAAACCAACTTATCTTGTAAAGTAAAAATATTGTGCGACGTATATAGAATTTTATTCATATGAATCCAATTGCAATACTAATGGGTGCGAATACTGGAGAACTATCACAATCACGCACCAGTATATGGTTGTGGTCATTGTTTACTGTGGCGTGCTTTGTCTTCGGTGTATTGATATGGTGGCCGATTGCGGTCATTGGTATCGCTACGTTGGTGTTTAGCGAGCATCAACTCCATGCGTGTGTACTTGGTGCATTGCTCGACTCTGTGTATTGGGTAACAGCTGGGAATCAACATTTGGTAAATCTTTTCGGATTTCCATTTCTTGGCACAGCGATATTCTTAGGTATATTTTTTTATATTTACAAAAGCATTGTACGTAGGGGCGCATAGTATACGCCACACTCAATGCATATACGTTATGAACGGTAACGATAATTAGTTGAAACGGAAGCTTCTCATTTGTACAACAAACGCTTCAATGTGAATGTACTCAACCAACCCATACGTCGCAAAAGGTATATTGTGCGACGTATGGGTTGGTTGTTCTATTGAGTTAAGTGAGGTTGTAAAAAATGGCGCTGATAAAAAATTTAGGATATAAAAACCGCCCCTACTCCTATTGGGGCGGTGTGTAATTATTTATTATTTCAGGCGTGACTGTTTGTAGCGATATTAGAAACAAACCTGTCTCCGCAAAACATAGAACAAAATGAATGTGGCACACCATTGAATATCACAATGGTGTTACGTGGGTGAGATTTCCTACACCATTCGCACCGCTCCTTTTTTGTTGTATTAGAGTCTGTCATTGTAGCGATAGACTCAGTACTTGCTTCGCAAGCGCGCAAGTTCGCTACATTATCATTTGTATAAGTTTTCATACATCGTTCCTCGTAGTGAATATTTAATTCCCCATACCTCGATGCTCTGCATCGGTCCGTCAGTGAGTTATAGTAAAACGGATGGCAGACCACATATACAAACGTCACAACAAAACATTACTCATCTACCACATTGTCTGCCCAGTAAAG
>Ga0268280_1000303_pt1 | contig 44919 bp, 45 predicted proteins | sample saktaG_9_FD_190139 | JGI IMG/M metagenome (GOLD analysis project Ga0268280, IMG submission 190139) | Saline water microbial communities from Sakinaw Lake, British Columbia, Canada - sak_2011_5_24_40m | ecosystem: Environmental > Aquatic > Non-marine Saline and Alkaline > Saline ...
CTTGTACTTTTTCATCAGCGTATCCTCCTCAGGTTTTTAAGATGTGAAACAAGACACCCTAAGGTACGGATACGCTTTTTTATTGTCTAAACACTCATATTATTTACACACACTTTGAATGTAACTCAACACTTCATATGACATAGTAATAGAAATAGGATTCATACATTAACATTTTTGAATTTGTTTACTTGCGACACTATGAATTACTTTTCAGGTGGAGTATTTGATAGAGGATTTCTATCCTGTTATTCTATCTTTTTTCAACTCTTCGTGGTGGGGAGGAAATTGTTTTCCCGGAATAGTATTGGATCGTGATATAGGAGAAGAATACTTGACATTGGTATAACATTAAGATTTGTCATAAAGTGTTATACTTGAATATCAATTATATCTATCATTCCCAAAACTGTATACCCCTTTTAAAAATGTTCCATTGGGGACATATAAGTCAAACTTGTGTTTCTGGCGCTTGGTGATGGGGTTGGCATCAACAACTATGTTAGTGACAAATAATTAAAAATCTCCAATCTGTTCTCTTCGAGCAGCTACGTCTCTGAACTGATCTATTGTCACAGACGTCGACATTACTTTTGTTCTCAAATCCAACACCTTCCTTATACGATCGACGCCAAGCTGTATCGCTGTCTCAAGTGCGTCAGGGATATCATCGTGTGCGCCATCAGGAAAATCGTTAAGCTCTCCCTTGACCAATCCCATCTTGCCCTTGAGGAAATACACCTTCCTGTTCTGGAAGTAGGGTTGAATCGCATACATCCTCTGAATCTTGTCACTGTTACGTTTCACACCTGCAGCCGGCACCTCGGATGTCTCAATCAAGTGCTGTTCCATTGCTGCTTGATATGCAACCATTTCTATTCCAACCAACTGCGAACCCCAAGTCCTATGCGCTCCAAGAATAGCCCTGAACTGTTCGTCAAACGTGAATCTGTCTCTCACGAAGTCAAGGACGTAAACGTTGAAATTGTAGTCCATCCCAATCGAAATATCCACAAAGTAATCTGCGCTATCCTTCTTGCTCGATGCTAAGTCCGTGCCGTCGATGACCAATAAGTCGTCAAAGTTTACAATCTGGCCGTCGGTCAGTTTCTTGATGTTGCCGTCTGCCGTAAACTCAAAATCATTCGTCTTCATCCATTCCATTTGGAATATCTTGTTCTTTTCTTCTGTGACCTCTTGCTGTTGTTCACGATCGAATACCCATGGTGTTGTCTCATTCTCCAACTTCTTCTCAAGCATTTGCTCCATCGTCCACATATCAGGTGCCAATACTTGCCCGTCACCGCTTTGCTTAATCTCAACAAGTTTATCAATGCCGTTTTCATCAGGCTTCTTGACGTATTCATAAGACGTAGGATATTTGATGATTGCCTTATCAATCATGTAAGACCAAGTCGACTTGTTCTGAAGTCTTTCATACAAGTCGTCACCGTTCTTACGCGTGCCGATCATTAAAGCCCATCCACCTGTATCAAGAAGCTCAAGGATAACATTCCACCAAGCCTCGATATCATCGCGCTTCTTAGCATTATCAACATCTTCCTTGTCGATAATATCATCACCAATGATTCCATCAAACCGTGCACCAGTAATCGCAGTCCCAGCGCCGATAGCCTGCATCGTAGGATCTTTCAAAGACGTGTTGGTCCGTCTGACGTAAAACATGTCCTTGCTCCACGTTCCGCTCAGGTTGTATTCCAATCCTGATTCTAGATCTATCCCCTTTGTCAGATCACCAAAGTCTTCCCTGATACGATCGTCGGTTTCAAACTGAGAACGAATGGATACGAGATACTTCTGCGCTTCATTGCCTACGTTCGTGATATGCAATAAACGAACATTGTCTTTGAAGCAAATCTGACGGACGGGTAGTTCGAAGCTATAAATTCTCGACTTACCATGAGATCGAGGAGCCAGCTGCAGATGTCTGTGACGGCCAAAGTTCTGACGCCATTTGTTCTGATGCTGATAGGATTTCAAACCAAGGTAGTAATCACCAAAGAATGGACGGTTGTAATAAGCTATGTAAATACGAAGGCCGTGCTTCCACGACTTGATAGGTCGAATGTAGCCTATCTTATGCGCTAACAAACCCTCGATGTATTCCTTCCGGTTGTTATCAGTCCAACGTTCTCCACTACAAGCCTCAAGGACAGGTGCAAGAAATTGACCATCACCATTAAAGTCGCTCGAATAAAGGTGGCCGCCATTGGTAGCTAATTCAAATATGTCTTCATAAAGGTCATGCGACCAATGGAGATGTATCATCAACTTTTTCTTCCAGAACCCTCGCAGAGCCACCCCTGATTCGGTTGACTAATTCATGCATCATTTCCCGACTCCGCTTCTCTCTCTGTTCTGGAGGCAATGCCATAAGCTCGTCAGACATCGCCTTGAGCTGTCTCTGCCTTTCTGATAAACCAACACCCGTGGATTGCTCGGAACTTCCCAGGTTCGCCTTCAAGTTCTCCACTGGATCACCAAACTTCGGCCTTAAACCCAATTCCTTATACATCTCAATCCCACCCTTCGTTAATTCAAACAACACCCGAATGTTCTCCGTGTTGTCTCTCATCGGGATACCCATCTGCATTTCCAGTTCCAACATCTTTGCTACCCTCAAATGCTGAACGTTGATCGAATATCTCAATACCGCAAGGAAGTCTATTTCGCCAAACAACTCTGCAGCCCTGCGCATAAACGATTCAATCTGAGTCCTCAAAGCACCGACAGCTTTCGCTTGAGGATGACCAGGAGCCATTTCCAATTTCATCACGTCAACAACTGATTGCTCAAGCGTCTTGAGTTCATAAGTCAAACTTTTCTGCTCGGACGCCTTGATTTCAGCAACGCTATCGATAGCCGCAGTAGCCATCTTGACCTTTTTGCGTAATTCCGTTCTCCGTCTACGAAAAGTCTCAACGTGATAATCCTCCTTGAACTTGTCTTTCACTATGCCAGCTATCTTCAAAATCGAGAGCGACGATAATAACAATGCGTCGATTTCTTTGATATTCGGAGAATCTTTCAACGGCTTATTCTGCTCAGGAATCAATGACCCCTGTGCAGGTGTGGAACATTCTTTGGTCTTGTCGCCATTCGCCATACTAATCCTTCAATTTTCTCTAATTTCGATACCTCAACTGTCGTGTGCGGTGTAGTACAACAGCAGAGTTCCACTATCGATTTCGCAGCTATAGTTTTCGTATTTTCGCGGGTCTCAATGAAGTCCATATTGAACAATGCGGTCATTGCTCTCTCGGCTTGGCCTGAGTTCTTTACTCTTTTTAGAACAGGTCTGCGCGTCGTGAAGGTCTAGTCTCACTCTGTCAGCTACACAGTAATAGCCTGCTATATTCTGGAAGAACGCAACAACCCTATTGTTAGTGACGAAAGCCTTGCCTCTTACTCTTGTCGGCACCTCGCCCATATCCATCATCAGCATTACAGCCGTTCCTACCGGAAAGTCTTTGTTGAATTTGTCTGCTTGTTCCTGCAGCTCTTTCATTGGTTCATCCTTTAATAAATACCACGTTGATATTTATACGCTAAAACTGTATACTTTATCGATGCACCGTCTCCCCGATGGTGCAGAAGTGCCTCACATAGTCCTGACGTCTGGTAGTACGTCGGGGCTATTTTATTTCAGCTCTTTGAGAAGTGAAACACCTTGCGCTTCAATTTGAGTAAAGTCATTTCCATACCTGCAAATGATTGACAACCCATTGTTTCAATGTCCACTCCCGCATCAAGATTACCTTGTAAAACAGCGTGAACGTCGGTATCCACCAACAAAACAGAGTGAACAATGCTGCGCCTATCCAAAAGAGCCACGATGTAGCCAAGACATCTCCGTAAAACAATGCAAGGGTGAAGCCAAGCACGAAGGCAATAGGCATCGCTAATGTCGCTACCAAGGACCGCAACGTATCAAATGTATGCCAATAGTCTGTTGACCAAATATATCCCTGCTTGATCGCTACCGTTAACAGACCGCACTTCCCATCGTAAAAGTCTAACCATCTCTGGCCAAACTTCTCTAACCATTTCCGAACAACCTTTTCACCAAACCACTTTGCATCAGTAATCGCTTTGAATATCCCATACTGTGCCCATAAACTCACCAACACAAACATCAGGAACGCAATAAGCCAAATCATTCGCGAACCCTTTCATACAACTCGTGGAACATCGCTTCGGGAATTGGAAGCCTGCCAAAGCCTGTGCCTACAATGAAATCACCCGGGTGAACTTCCATCGTTGTTTCTCTATCCCTGCCTCCATCCATCCTAATGAATGTGCCATACTGCTTGTCGTGTTCATCCAGCTCTTTCGATAAGGTCACACCTTCTATCTTTACATCGGGAAACCACTGGACAGCATCGACCACCGGCATCCGTTTCCTGTATTGACCCATACCGCTTTCTCTCAAGGCTACTCCAATAGCCTTCTCTACCAAATACCAAACACCGAATCTCTTGCGCTCGAATCGATTGACATCACCTACGTGCTGACCATTGAGTTCAATCTTGTAGTTCCCAAGATGTTCACTGCCACCGATGTTCTCTATTGTGATTGTGCCAACCTCTTGAGTATCGCTTGGATTGCCCCTGGGTGTCGCCAGAATCTTCAATGTAAGCATTGTGAACCTATAAGAATAATGAGGGTTAGGGTAATGCTAATAAGCATCAGGAAAGCAATTTGACGCCTTGAATCCGGATTGTAGAACATAGTCACTCCTGTTGGGTTAAACCTTGTGGTTTTGCTGGCAACGGAAACTGCCGTATGAATTCATTACTCCCACAGCAAGGACATACTTCTTCTGGTGCTTCATCTGGTTTGGATACATAGATATTCGGCACGAGCTTATCGCACCATCGACACTTATAATCATATAATGGCATACGCGCCTACCTTCCACGCAGCACCTTCCCGCGCCTTTGCCTTCTCCACATTGATCTTGGCGTATTTGCACTCAAACACAGGAGTTGTCATTCCGAATTCACAGCAAATCGAGAACAGCTTGTTGGCAATCGTACAATTCGCGTCCCTGTTTTCAGGAATGAATTCGTCGCAGATAAAGCAAAGACAGCAATCACGATGCTTGCCCTTCAACGATTCGTCAACTTTGACCATATTGCCGTGATGCTCGTATTCAATGATTTTGCCCATACTGTTACTCCTTTTCGTTTTGTTGCACCGGTGCAACATTTTTCTGAATTGTCTTTTGTTTTGCTATTATCTTCAATGCCTCGTCCTTTATCCCTTGACGCTGAGTAAAGGTTACCCTCTTCCAGTCGATACCTAACTGACGGGCAACAACCTTCTGCATAAACGCCAATTTGTGAGGATGAAAGGCGAACTGCACCCCGCAAGCCGTGCAGACATCCAGAGGCACGCCCTGCTTTCCATTGTGCCTGAAATCGTGTTGCGGAATCACTGGATTCTCCACAGTCATAGCAACTTTCTCATCTATGTCGTTCATAGCGAAGAAGCCCCCATCATTGTGTCTCTGAATACATCGTTAATGTTCTTCCCCGTTTCCAAGGCTGTCTTCTTCATTGTATCCACCAACTTCTTCGTCTGATCATCCATAATAATCCACAGATGCGACTGACCGCCGAACGAGAAGACCATGTAACCTTTTGAGACCGTATCACCGTACTTGGCGAACATTTCATTCAGCACCGCTGCCAGAGCGTCGATCGTCTTGATCTCGCCCTTTGCATCGTTCAATGCCTTCTGCATCTCTGCAGGAAGCGCAGCTTTGGCTGACATAAACGCTTGTTCAAATGCGGCCTTGTCGACAAACGCCATCATTGCCTTGGTTGCTTCTTCCCCGTATTTATTTGCCAACCCAAGGAACATCTTTGTGAACTTAATCGGGTCCAGCTTACCCTTGATCACGTTGAACCGCATATTCTGGAACTTCTGCATATCCTCATCTAAACCAGTCTCGACAATGCACGGTGCAGTTGCTAGTCCGATAACACGTGCAGCCTTCAATCTGTGGCTACCTGAGATCGACCAGTAATGCCCTTCCTTGTCCTTGCGCGGTGCAACGAGAATCGGTTCTAAGAAACCAACCTCTTTAATATTTTTCACCAGCTCATTGAACACTTCCGGAGCCTGTTCGTTAGGATTCCAAGGTGGTTCCTCGATGAACTCAAGCCCTATACTCGTGATCACCATTTCTTTGTCCTTCTTTGCCATTACTCTGCCTTTCTGAATGTTGGAATGTCTGAATCACTCGTATCATTATATCCTGCTCTAAACAGTGACATTCGGATATCGTAAGGTGTTGCCTGCCTGTTCTGTATCTGATCAGGTCGGGAAAACTTGACCTTCTGAAACATCTTCTTATTCAACACCGTCAGAAAACCGTCAAACGTGAACTCTTGATCAAACTCAAGCAAGACCTCTTGCACTATATCATCGACAGCTTTATTCGGGATCTCGTTCATATTGTGCGACAACTGGGTCTGCACCAAGCCACGAACAAAATCTACGTTGGCCTTGAACGTCATATCCTTTTCATACTTCTCTTTGATAAATTGACGGTAAGGTTCTAACCGTTCACGCGCCCAGGCATAATCATCCTGGATTTTTGCAAACCACATATACGCTTCATCCATCGATCGATAAATGAAGGGATAGTCCTTCGGTAGCATCTCCCACACATAAGGCTTATCCGGCAACACTCCCACAAGGCCAAGATAAATCTGCTCAACAAAGAAGTTCGGAGCGTTCTCTCCCTCTGAGGCCACGAAGAAGGTGTGACATTTGGATGCCTCTTCGAAATACTTGTATCTTCCACAGCTCGAATAGAACAACCTGATACAGCCCTGCAGGAATTCCTTCGTAAATGCTTTCTTCTGCAGACTCAACTCCGGATTCGGCGTCGTCATAACGATATCGATCGGACGACCTGACGAATAGAACTTGTCGTAGAGCTGATACACTTTATCGACCCTCTTCGTCGTGTTGAACCGCGTGCCATAGAACAACGTGAATTTCTCATACTTATTGTTTTTCACTACCAGATCATCGAAATACTTTATCTCAAGACCGACCGTCGACACCAACGTCTGCTTTTCAAATAACTCGATCATTGCAGGCGATAAATACTTCTTCACTCGACCCAATGCTTCCTGATAGGATTCGGCACCGTCGATAATCGTGTTGCAGATAACCGTCGACATTGCATAACTCGCCTCATACATATTGATTCCCTTGGCATCGGGATACAAGACAGGTTGTCTGAAAATCACTGGTATCCAGTAATCTCGCTTCTGATCTAAGAGCGCGTTCTTCCACCACATCCCTACGTGAAATCGTGAAGTATACATTGCATCAGTGATATTTCTGCCACCCCTGAGATGAAACTGCAAAGCGAATTCCTGAGACGTGACGTGCTCATTCGTTGTATAATCGTGAGCTTCCGGTATTCCAATCACCTTCGTATGCTCTAACTTGTCAATCACGTCAACGTGCCGTTCCGGAATTGCCAGATAAAAATACATATCGTTGTAAAACTTATTGGCCACACCAATAAACTTGACAAAATCATAGTAATCGCTGTCAGCGTGAATCGTTGACAGACCTATATTGGGAAGCATGACAATTCTCATCGAATCCACCTTATCAATTCAAATGCCTCAGCCGCCTCTCGACCGCAAGCCATACCTCGAAAATGTGCTAACGTCCTAATTCCCTTCTCTGAGCGTGGGAAAGGGAACCCGTTATACTCGGATTTGTAGCAAGCCATCCCGTTAATCTTGTCCTTCAACGTCTTCTCGATATCGACGAAATGATTCGGTGCAAACTGCCAACCTGGTAGACTAGCCGGAGCCTGCTCCGTGGACGACAAGACCTCATACGAGAAGACACGTTCGATGAAGGAATACGTGAAGGCCCTTGTAGCCACCAAGGTTGCTTCAAATATCGCCCTGTGATCTTGATTAACGTCGCCCTTGTGATGTGTGTAGATGATGGACGGGTGAATCTTCTCAACCACTTCCTCAATCGGTCGAATCACATCTGCAAGCGAAATGTCCAGATATTCGTCTGCCAGCTTGCCGTGATGCAATTCCTTGACGCCAATAATCTTGGCCATCTTCCGTGCCTGAGTTCTGAGCATAGTCACCATATCTGCGTCGAACCGATGTCTCTCGGAACGATCGCAGATATTCAACACGTGAACCTCGTCACCTTCCATAGCGTGACGAGCCATCGTTCCACCAACCCCAAGCACTTCATCATCCAGATGCGCGGATATTACCAAAACCTTAGACATGCTTTTTCATCTTCTTTGTATTGGCATCGTTACGAGTTTCGAAATGCAATAGCGCTTTGTCCACTTCCTTGTCTGGAAGTTTTGCGTAATACTCGATTGTCTCAATCATTCCCCCTTTGAAGTCTTTGAACTCCAAGGGGAAATACTGACCCAATGCAGTTGTATCTGCACAGATCGTCGAACGGGTGGGTTCACCAGCCCTCATAGGCAAATGAACTATTTCCGATTTAGAACCTGTTAGCTCAATGACGAAATCGGCCAGTTGATTCACAGTCAACGGTGTTCCACTGCCCACGTCGCAGATCTTACCAACCAAATCCGCACGGCGTGTAGCACCAATCGCAAACTTCGCAATGTCCTCTACGTGAATCATATCGACAGTCTGGAACCCATCTCCCCATATCTCAATCGGAAGATTCCGCAACGCCTGAATCGCGAACATCGGAACAACCTTTCGAATCGGGTAAAGCTTCTGAGCCGGACCATACGCATTGAACCACTTCATCACAACCACCTGAAGTCCATACACTTCCGCATACATCTGACAGAAACGTTCCGCAGCGTGTTTCGTGATACTGTAAGTGTTCAACCATTCATTCGGCTTTGTCGGATGGAAGAGACGTTTGACACCCGTATCGACGGCGACTTTCAACACATTGACAGCGCCACCGATATTGATATCCACAGCACGATTGCTATCGTGAATCAATTCGTGTGTTCCGAGAATCCCGGCACAATCATAAATCTCATCAATTCCATCACTGCATAAATCATACAGGTTGGAGTAATAACGCACATCGCCCTCGATGAATTCGGCGTTATCGGGAAGCTTGTAATCAGGCTTCGCTACGTCAAACACTACCACATCTTGTCCCTCTTTTGCCAACGCCCTTACAATGTTCTGCCCTATGAACCCTGAACCACCTGTGACGACACAACGCATAGCTAACTCCTTATGTTTATGATTGAATGTATTCAAGTGCTCCACGCCCATATCTGAACAGAGCGTCCAAAATTGACAAGCATGGTTTGATACCGGCCTTCGGTGACCAATTCTGATGCGTAACCGCTATACCTTTTTCTGTGAAATACTCTACTCGCAGGTAATTCTTCAATGCCCATTCACCGCAGAAATACTCTGTCGCACCGGCTGCTAGGCATAAACTGAGTATCCAGTCAGAAGGTCTCTCTAAGAGTTTCGGAGCAAGCGTATAATCATTTGTCGTATTCGTCTTAGCGTTCAGATAACTGAACACATCGCTCATAGAAAAAAATGCTGACTCTCCCAAAGAACTTCCCCGACCCAAGTTCGCTTCCACGATCGGGAACACCTCAGAGAAGAACGGTGCTTTGCCGTAGGCCATTTTGATTGTGGCCAAATGTTTCCGGACCCAGTTGTGAGACATATCCATCTCACACTCATTCAATTCCAATTCCTGCTTACCAACGTGCTTGACCGGAATGATAAGTCTATGGACGGAATCGTTGAGAACGATTTCGTAAAAGCTGTGATTGGTCCGACGCACATACTGGGCAGAACCCATATTGATATTCAGGTCGCTGGACAGGATGCGGTTGAAAAGATACGTCGGGCCGAAAGGAACAGGCTGATTGATAGTTACGCGCATACTTGCTCAAAGATAGTAATGAATTTGCGTGCGTTATCTAACGTGTTCAACGGAGGGCAAAGGTGATTCTTCGCAACTTCCTCTGCCTGCATAAATCTGTTTGGAAACAATGTCGTTCGATGGACAGCGCCAGCAACCGGTGCTCCAAGAGCCGCAATTTTCGCCTCATACTCGTCTGCACCAGCGAACTGGACGATGAACTTGTAGTAACTGTGCGACACATTGAGAGTGTCCTGCGGGAGTCTATATCCTACATGCTTGGCGAAATAAGGCAAATACACATCTTCAACAATGGTTCGCCTGTAACCAATCTCACGATCAAGATATTTCAGCTTTACCTTTGCGACACTGGCAGTGTATTCACTCGCTCGATAGTTGTAGCAATCATCCAAACATTGAACACCATTGTCAGCTCGCCCCTGATTACGGATGAGCTTACCATACCGATATGCTGAGTCGTCATTGAATCGAACGATACCACCCTCGCCAACACTCAGCACCTTTGTCGCGAACATCGAACCACATACTGCGTCGCCATTCTCTCCGGCGAAAAATCCCGCACCATCGAGAAACGATTCCGACGCATAGGCGTGAGAGATGTCCTCAACCAACCGGATACCACGTTCCTTCAAGAAGACAACCAGCTCTTTCATCCGGGCAGGTATCAATCCACCTGTATAGACCATCACAACCGCAAATACATTTTCATGCAGAATTCCACCGTCAATGAAATCCATTACCTTCTCCACATCCATACATTGCGACAGAGGATCTATATCCATCGGCACAGTCACGAATCCAGCTTTCTCAATAGCCCACTTCACCATCGGAACAGTCATAGCAGGCATAAGAACAAGTTTGCCTTTTGCGAAGGGAGATAACGCCCTCAATGCCAATTCGATAGCACACGTGCCGTTCGATACGAGAAGCGTTTTGTGCTCACTAGAATTGAACAACTCTCTGTCGCACATATCTTCAAATTCCTTTGTCTCTCGGCCAAGCACAAAGGAACCACTACGAGCAACACGCTCGGCGCCCTCCTTTATCTCTTCAACCATTTCATCGTCAATATGATACATATTACTCCTGCTCCTTCGGTTTTTGTGCTTTGATGATATTCATTGCCTGCCAAAACTCGTCCATTCCGTCTCTCGGGTCCAATCGCCCATACTTCTTCCACATCAAGATTCGGCATATCTGACCAACCAAATCCCCGGAAAACCGACGGTCAACAGCATCCCAGTTCTTGTTCTTTGCAGCTTCACGGCCTATCGACGTGTGCATATCAATAGCCCAACTCGGCAGCGGTTCAGGCAACAACTCTTCGCCGTTCCACTGATAACGCTTTTCTAAGTTGCCCAACTCTCGCTGGATCTGGACACCTGACTCAGTGTTCCAGAACTTTGGACACGTGCAGAGATACCAGTTCACGAAATAAATGTGATTCCAGATATCGGGCACTTTCTTATCGATCATCAGCATCAACGAACCTGTCAAGGTTATCGCTTGCGCATCCCAACAATCTTCACCGGCAAACGCTGCCATTCTTAGCCCTATGTAGTAATCGGACATCTTGCCTACCGTGCTCATGATGTTCAACCAATACATCGAATCTTGAAGGCGATTCAGCCTTACCGACTTAATCCACGCCGATACAAAGTCTTTCTCGTTCACCTCGACATCCTTCTTCTCGTTAAACAACCCTTCCTCTTCATTCTTGCCCATTACGCCCTCTCTTGTTTAATGTTTAGTGAGTATGAATATAACATATATATTGTTATTTATCCATTATTGGACATACTCAAACAATCTTCGCCCTGTGTACTGCATATCTTTCTTGATTCTCGACAATGGCATCAGAGCCACGATTCTTTTACACGCATACTTTTCAGCAGCCTTCACAAACGTGAAATACATATACTTACCAAAGTTGCTCAATCTGTCAGCATAAAACCCTGAAAGGAATGTCAAGGTTGCGTTACCAGCATCCAAAGCAAGTAGAGCTGCACCGACACACTCACCGCCTATTAAATATCTTAGCGTAACAAGCGACCGATTCTCAGCTAACCATTCACAAATGCGCGTGAAGCTTTCTACGTGTTCCGGTCTCGCAAATCTGGATTCATCGCCCAATCTTTCCAAAGAGAACTTGATCATTTCGTTAATCGCCCCCCGTGAAATCCATTATGCCAATCGATTACAACTTCTTCATCGTAGGAATGAGCTGTTTCATAGCGCAGTGCCTGTCGGAGTGTGCGCTTGGAATCACCACCAACAAACCGTGCCTTATACGCTTCTATCTGATGGAATTCGGGCAATAACAACTCTGCAGTGTCAACATCCATCAGCTTCATACCTGTATATTGCATATCGCAATACGCGATATTTACCGAGCCGGTCATTAAACGCCTACATTCCAACCACTCGACATCCGACATCCCCAGGTCAAATCCCTCACCCCAAAACTGCCCAATGACCTCAAGTTGTCCATTGTATCTGCATAACGGTAACGCAAACTTGACATCTCTATTCTCAAGACCAACCATAGCGTGAACATCGGTAAACGCGTTGGAGAGACACGCCAATTTCAACCCTATATTGTTGACAAGACGTGTGGCTTTCTGCTTACCACAGTAATGCCGAACCGCATCCTCGGTCTGAACAATAACTATTTTCACGAGCGCACATTCAATTCTGCAGAGATCAATCCTGCGTGATAAAATCGTTCCCTCGCCTTGGTCCAACTCACACCGATATCGTCACGGAAAATCATATCGTGAAACGAGATCTTGTTTACATCTTCATAACAATTTTGCCGTGCCGCATCGACCGTTACACCAACGCCAGTGATGCACATTACCCAAGCACCATCCGTGACAGGTATACCATCAACCAACTTCACCGCACCAAGCGTATAGTCGCCAATGAGCCTGTCAATCCCACGAATCGGAGCGCCAACATTAAGGATGTCGGGATACGTCTCGTGATAGGGATAACCACATACAGCCAGAACTGCACCGACAGCAACTAGATTCGTATGCCTGAGATGTCGCGGATCACCATTCCCTCTTGCAACACCAAGAAGAAATTCACCATACGCGGATTCTCTGATCAGTGGAAGCATAATCGCTGTTTGAGGAACACCATACCTGCAGGTAAATTCAAGCGGGACATAGTTGCCTTCAACGTCCACGATACCGTTGATGTCAATAAAGCCACGATATTCTTTCAAACATTCAACTGCGGTTGGCGACCTCAAAAGACTAAGCCAAATATCAACCACCTTCTTCGTGAGATCGAACCATACAAGTGTTCCCATCTCCGGAGTCAACACACCACGATCACCACGCCACAACCTTTTGTGTTCCATCGTCGATACCGTTGGAATGAATTTCGTTCCGTCCCAATAAGCAGCCAAGCTGTATTCCGGTCCGTCAATCTTTTCCTCAATAACCACCCGGCCATTCGGCGAGTTACGCAGGACGAATAAAGCACTTGCAATATCATCACAAACCGTCGTTCGAAATCCCCGATTGGTTTCGGTAAACTTGACCACCATCTTCGTGAATTCCCCGGTCTTTACGAACCTGATAGCCTCTTCATTGGTATCAAATACGAGCCATTCTGGATTCTTGAACCCTGCCTCTTCGAAGATCTTGCGTCCGACATCCTTTAACTCCATCGTAAAACCTTTGGCACCTGAACCAACCGTTGGAATTCCACGTTCTCGGAACTTCTCTACGAAGCCGTCTCTCGTTACATTGGTGCCACAGGCAACAACCAAATCCCAATCCTTATCCAAAACGTTGTCGCAATCCTCTTGCCAGCCCACGCACTTGACACCAAGGCGACTTGCTGCATACGAATCCGTAGATGCGTAAACGTCGTGCCTTTCGCTCATAAGGATCTGTCCCAATGAATCGGCTACAACGTCTTTATCCATCAACAGTATTTTCATCATCAATCCTTGAACAACACAACGTTGACATACCCTGTTAATCGACTGTGATCGATCGTAAACCGGGGAGTCAAAGACGATACAATTTCCATCAGCTCACCCGGCTCAATGAGAAACCAACTACTCGCAAGATCTCCCGTAACCTGACTGAGACGAGTGCTGTAGATATTAAACGCGCAATATCGGATGGAGTATGCAAACATCTTTTGGACTATCTCGGTAAATATTCGAAGCTGTTTTGCCCTACCACGATACATCTTCACATAGGGAAGACTGCCATTGGCAACAACCAGATCATATTGGCTGGACGTATCGAACTTCCGAAAATCACCAATCCACGTTCCGATTGACGGAAACATTTTCGAGCCAATATCAAGCAACTCACGAGAACGGTCAATCGCTCTGTAAACGTCTATCTTAATCTGAGATTCAAGGAATCCATAGAGGTCACACTTGCCAGCTCCAACGTCGAGAACTGACATACCATTTGAGAGGGGAACATTTTTGAGAAGATCTGAAAAAGTGGCACTTTGCAAACCTGCAGAGTGCCATAACACTGCTTCACTACTAGTTGGTCCGTATTCCTGTATCATACGCTTATGGAATACTTCGGGCAACTCAAATTTCTTTTTCATAAAGTTGGGTTGGTATCTATCCTATTAAGATCGTGAGATTTCTTTGCTTGCAAGTAATTCCAACTGTTCGCCACATGCCCGGCCAAACAATTTCAAATCTTCACGCCAGAAGCCTCTCCGCTGAACAATAGCGCCAAACTCTTCAACGTCGTGATCGATGATCATTGTATCTCCGCTTTCCAGATCGATTCCAGCGTGACACAACTCGTGATCGACGAGCGCAATTCGCCCTTCCTCTGAAAGCAACAACCACTGAGCGTGGTTCACTTCCATCAGGAACAAATACCCCGAGATATACACTTCCTTCGCCGAACGCTTGGCCATTGTCGCCCAATCCGACATCTTGCCTGCGTTGAACAGATACATAATCGGCTTGTCTTTGAGATGGTTGTGAAACTCAGGAATCAACTTCTCGGCGATTTCCTTCACATCCACAGCATCGAAATACTTCAACGCGGCCACACCGTCTTTCGTGGGTTCTTTTTCTGCGCCAAACTTACGGCCTGTTTTCATTGCCATCCTTTCTCTGAAATGATGCACCGGTGCAATATTTATTATATTAAACACTGATAACATACTGTATAATATATTGAATATCAAGAGTGAAGTAATAATAAACTGAACTTTAATCAAATGCGTTGAACCGTCTGACCAATTCTTCGCACAACTCATCTCGATAGACCGGCAACAATACCGCCTTGTACCCTCTGTTCATTTCAGCTACCAGATTACCATCAGCGTCAACGATACAACCGTACTCAACACGTAATGGTGTTTTCAAAACGCCCAACATTTCATCTCTCCACTTTGACATGATCGTTCTCCTATTCTATATCGATGAATATCTTACTGCCGGTGACAAGGATCTTATTTGCCGATAACATTGCACCGGTTACCAGTTTGCCTTTAGCAGTTGGTTCTTGTTCGAGAGGAACAAGTTCATACCATCCGGAAATGCCAAGTCTCTTGCTGTCGATTGGTTGAACAACCGGAGCAATCTGCGAACCACTAGACTTTTCAGACTTATGCGCTGTCGAAAATGCGTCGTCTGCCTCTTTGCCCTTTTGAGAAGGTCCTGTAGAGTCGGTAGGATGCTCTGAAACCACCTCATAGGACGCGTTGGACGTCTTGGTGGTAGGTAGGATAGGAGTTGAACTTGTGTCCTCGTTTAAGAACTTTGTAAGTTCTCGACGCGGAAGCGTGAACATCTGCAAAAGCTCTTTCTTTTTGGTATCCCATTCTGGTTCGTCAGGTTTGACATAATGCACCATCAGGTCCAGCTTCGAAATACCGACATCTTGTAACTCGTCCATCGTAAATGCTGCCGATGCAAGGTAAACGTTGAACATCCGCACATATCTGAAAGCTGTGCTACGATCAAGATCAATCTCCGGACTTTCACACCACGACTCAAACGTGGAATGTCCAAGAACCTTATACCACCGATTGTCCAATATCGTTTTCAAATGAGCGGCGATTGCAAAGGACACATTCACATACTGTTGCTTAGCTGCGATCAACTTCCGTTCTTCTGCATACGCAAGCTCAATCTCTTTCTGACTCAGAACATCGCCAATCTGTTCTGTTGTTACATTGTCAAGAGCATGTGAAGTAATGACCGTCGATAATTCTTTCCCTGTATCTACCATACTAATTCTTCCTTTCGTTATAGAGATGATGTAACAACCTACTTTGTGCGTCAAAATCGACACCGTATTTAATTTCAAACTTTTCCCGGCCCAACCTTTCTACTTCTCGATGATGCGAACCCTCTCCATCGCAAAGAGGAACCAAGAACTGGTCGCTAGCCTTATGAGTTGTTCCTCTACCCTCTGCCTGCCCACCATAATGATGAGCCTGACCGGGCCGGCCACAGACAATGCACGGCTTGCCAGAAACAAACCTGTGATACTCTTTATCTCTAAACCCCTTGGTTTGACTATGCTTCACACCACAGCCCCGTCCCAATAAAGCACACTGACACTGCCATCGTCATTTCTAAGATCATTGAACATTGCGTCTTCACGTTTCTTTTTCGTGAACGCAAAACCAACGACATTGACGATATGAGCACCAGACTCCAGATACATCGTATCTTCGTCACCATCAATCATTGTCCATATCTGCAGATCGGGGAACTTCAACTGCACGTTCACCGCAACATCCCGTTCAAAGACAAACTCATAAAGCGATTCGGGTATAATCACATTACCGTCTTTATCGACAACTTCTGCCTCGTGAAAAAACTCATTAATATCCTTAATCATTGCCCTCTCCTTCTGCTATTAAAACATTGATTCTTGATTCACGGGCGTTCCGAGAATCGTTGCCAACTTTGTAGACGATAACCGAGCCGCTAACTTTATATCGGCTTGCGTCGGCTGATGGTAAATCGTTCGATAATTCTCAGACCAGTCTCCCGACGATCGGAACGGCAGGCTTATATCAACCGCAAGCTGATAAATCTCCGCACGTTCAAAACTAATTGGACTAGCACCAGCCGCGATCATTTCTGCGCGGAAAGCAGCAAACAATTCCCCAAACCACGGCGACGGTGTCTTGGCGTCTGGGTCAGTTGAAATCAATGACGCATATGCCTTTGACAACGCCTGTCTTTTTACGCTTTGCTCGACGGACATATTTCCTCCACCGTTAATTCGATGAACGCATTATACATTCTTCGAATACTGTCTTCTGACGTCGTAATGATGTCGCAAAGAAATCCACCATCCTCAAGCGGAACAGTATTGATCAATCCCTTCACTTCCACACCAGCCGTTACATCTTCGTACGAATAGAAAAGACCGACTCCGGTTACAATCCAATCGAAGTCGATTATCATCCGTCGCCTTGCCCTCTCCATCTGTGCATCAGATACACAAAACGTTTTACTCATTCCCTGTCCCTTTCTTAAAAAAAGTCTATCTGTGAACGTGCAATAATCCGTTGTGGCCTGACGGCCTTTCTTATCAATACAAGCGGGGAACCTAGATCTGTTACTTCAACCATATCCTCACCAATCTCCGCAGCGATATTCATCCGGAACATCTCTACCATCTGCCTCTCGATATCCTTCTCATCCAGCAACCCGTCCGTGCCCATTTGATGAGCATTGATGATCTCTCTGGCCATCTTGAAGAAATCAACCTGTGTCTCGTTCTGATCGATCAGCTTACCGTCCAGAGCCAAGTCACTCGACTTGCCCTTGAGGTCGATTATCTCAAACAACTGTTTCTGGTCAATACCGCCTTCCGTGTAAAGCATATACACATTGACATCCTTTTTCGACGTGAACCTGTGAACACGATCGATTGCTTGACGCGTCGTGCTGTGGTCCCATTCGAAGTCTGTCATAATCACGTGATTGGCATTGTCCAAGCTGTGGCCAAGACTCATTGCCTGCGTTCCTGCGATCAATACCGGAAACTTCTTCTTCTTGAAATCGTGAACCAATAATCCACGTTTCTTAGGCGTTGTCTCTGCGTTCACTATCTCAGACGTGATTCCAAACCTGCCGAGCAAGTCTTTCAAATAATGCGTGTTGTCTGAGAGCGAACTGAATACCACCAACTGCTCACCAGCATCTACGACATCCTTTGCTTTGGAAAGCACGAACAATGCCTTCTCTGTGTAGTTCGACTTGCCCTGTGCGCCTAGGAAAAACGAGTCTTCCATCCCTGCCATTGGCACACCAGGCAGTAGGTTCGACGCTGGAACTGTGGCCGTGATTCTCAGTTTCCAAAGTAGACCGAGAATCATTTCCTTCATAGCAACGCCACCCTCGTCCATCTCTGTGACATGCGACGCCTTGAACCATTCAGAGAAGTTGGCTATCCACCAATCGTAGACCTTCTTCTGTTCCGTTGTGAAATTCACCTTGATACGGTGAACATTCTTGAGCACCAGCTCTACACCGCAATCCGCTTTCGTGCGTCTGACAATCGCAGGTGCAAACAACTTCCAGAGTAAATGCAGATTGCCGATTTCGGGAAGAAGCTTTTTCTTGCCCGTTGATAACGACTTCCGAAATTCCTCTGCTGCTTGCTCGAACACACCAAAATCATTCAAGAACCGTTCCGTTCCACCTTCGTAATGATAAGGGAACCGTGGAACTGCATTACCGAGGGTCCAATGCAGGAGCCAATATGAGTCGGAAATCCAGCCTTTGATTGGCGAACCACTCAACAACAACCTGTTCTTCGCACGCAAGGCTCGAACCGCTATACCCTGCATCGAGTGCTTGGATTTAATCTTGACACCCTCGTCAACGATAATCGTGTCGAAACACTTTTTCAGATAGGAATACATTCCCTTCTTCCTTTTCTTCCACACAACATATCCACAGTGTTTGCACGACTTACCGGTCCAACCATCGCCACGCATAGCCCTACATTTAGGACACATTGCTACAAGACTGACGATATCATCGTCGTCCGTCTTCGCCATTCCACGTTTATACTCAATCTCGTACTCATCGTGTATCCGACTTCCTTTGAGGAGCTCATAATGGATGAAGTATGTCCCTGATTCGGCCTTTTTTATCTCCTGTATATCGCTGTAACCAGTTATTTCCTGCAAGTGTATATTGAGTGAGTGCGCTTCCTCAAACCATTGTTTTTTCAGGTCTTGAGGACAAATGATCAAGGTCTTCTTCGCGTTCCTAACCTTCGCCCAAGCCATAGCACCCCTGGTCTTACCTAAACCCATCTCCCAAGAGAGCACACAGGAATCTTTCATCGCAGCTCGTGTCAGATCTTCAACCTGAAACGGTTTGAGAGTAAATGCTTTGAACTCGTCTGACATCAACCGCTTCTTAATCTTCTGATAAAGAGCCGGCTTTTTGACTCTTACATCTTTCGGGTCCGGAATATCAAAGTGATCAATGATGGTCTGAATATCTTCGGCACTCTCCGTGAACGTGATGCCGCCAATCTCGATCGATAATGCCTTACCAATCTTGACCATCTCTTTCGAGATACCACGCGGCCCGGAATCCACTTTTTCGTAATGCGACTGCACCGTGGTTGTCGTTACGTGAACGTCATACGGCTTGCCCTTCTCGAATATGACAGGTGATCTTCCACCACGAATAATGATTTCCTTCGTGCATTGAATCTGGCTAATGTCCTCAAGGTAGCCCAACCTCTGCTGTGGTTTCAACGGATACATAGGCGTGAGAATGAATTCTGCATCAATAACGGCCTTTTCAATAGCGTGCCGTGCAGTAGGCGACATCGTGATCAGTGTCTTGGTGTCTACCATCTCATATAACAACTTCCGGGCTTGGTTATTGAAAGCAAAATACGAAGGGCTGACGCCTCTCATACCTTCAATCAATTCCCGTTCTTGGAAGTCATAGTCACGGTGCATAACGAACTGCACGTAATTCGAGATGTGAACATTGATCTTGCCACTGGCGAAATCAATATTATAAGTTTGCTTTGCCGCTTTCTTTTTCTTCTCCTTATACTCACCAACAGCAGCCGCGAAGCGTTTCTTGTTATCGTCGATCACTTCAAAGTTCACGAACAGTGATGGATACAACCCGTTATCTCGACGCGCTTGAGCTACGATGCCCGTGCATACTTTCGTCGCGTTCTCGAAATTCGGTGACTTCATATCCATTATCGCCTGTTCGTCATACTCGACGCCTTCCAACTCTTCATTCGTGAAGAAAGCAATAACACATTCAATCTCTGAGAACGGCACGAACATATTGCGAGCCGTGATCACCGAATAGACACGACTGCGTATCTTCTTGTCTTGAGACAATGAATTCAACCACGTCGATTTCTCGGCCACGAACGAACCTTGACCGCTATTGGTCAGGAGCGACATTGCCATCAGAATCGTCGCCCTCTGAGACTCGATATTCTTTTCATCGCTACCCGTGAGCGCAGCACACTTCCAAAACAAATTGAACGGTGGATTCAGCACCATCGCATTGGCTTGAAACTCGACCTGCAGTAAATAAGGATACAGCTCAGGCAGATTCGCATTGGCGATGAGCATATTGCTCTTAACTTTTGGGATATTCGACTTGTCTAATTCAACACCCAAACATTCGCACTCCGTGAACGATTCGAGCAAATTCCCCGTCCCTGCCGTGAGATCTACTACGACACCCTCTTTTGTGCCCATAGCTTCGTGCATAAATCTACCGATTCGCAAGGGAGTGAAATACTGTTGCAGTCCCTTCTCGTGCGAATTCTTGCTGACAAAGACGTCCTCGTCCTGGTCCAGCAATTCTTTCGTGACCTTTTGACGTTTCATTTTCGGTAACACACTTGACCGGTCTTTCAAAAGTCCAGAGCGTGCCGCACTCGACACCCCTTTCAAATGTCCAACATTCGTGCTCATATATCCTCTCTGTTTAGCATACTGAACAGTTGGTAAACACCAATCCCTTAGTGGAATTGGGGAATGATTAGATAACTTTATGGATGTGAGGTGTCAATAATTGTTGCTGGCAGGTTCCTCTTAAACCTGCAATCGGAGCACGCGAGAAATCGCCCAAAGACCCCGCGCTTGATATGCAACAATCCACCGCACTCACAAAGTTTAATCTTTGTAGCTTCTTCTATAATCTGTGAGACACGCATAGTTAAATTCAGCTTCCATCGCGTATCCTTTGGCACTCTGAACCACGTCATTAACTTCAACGACATTCCGTGGAGCATACACACCCTGATATACGCTTCATTATAGTTCTCCATCTTCGGTATCGAAGACAACACCCTGAGAACAACCCTGCCTATTTCATAGTCAAACGTAAACTCTTTCTCAACCTGCGGATTGAACTGGAACCGTTGGCCCAGCGTTTCCCGCATTTCTTTGAACGTGATACTCACTTTCTGCCTGTTCAAAAAGTAATCGGAACCCACTTCTTCTTCTGTCAAGAACTACCTCTCCGATAGCTATTCTGTTTAATGCGTCGAGTTTCTTCTGCCAGAACTCTGACATATTCACGCCCTTTGGGTCAAAAAACTTCATTGGTCTGCGTTCATTGTGCCACCATGCTGGATACTTCATCGCACATGCGTTACCACAGACCGGCAGCCAACCGTTATACCAATGCCATGGTGCACTGCCAAAGCGAATGATTCCTATCAGTTTCGCTGGCAAACCGCATATGTCGCAAACAACTACTCCCAATTAGGCACAACGTTTCTGCACTTAAAATCGACATGCGCGTAAGACACCAGTTGATTGAAAGAGTACCCCATTTCTACCAGTTGCGACGCCGTCTTTGTCAGCTTTGCGCCCCGAGCCATAAAGATTCGATCGATCACCAGAACTAGCCTTCTTGCTTCGTTCGGATGATAGGACAGGAATCTTTTCAACTTTATCATTGAGTCCTTGTCCAGCCAACCCTTGACTTCCACGTACTTGTTTGTCTCCGGCAGATAAAAGTCGGGCTTGTAAAACCTGTTTCCCCTTTTCAATCCCTCGAACTCGAACTCCCTCTTTTCGTATTCGAATACTATCCCTGCAGACCGGTAATAACGCACCATATTCGCTTCCCAGCTCGAGCGAACGTAGAAGCCAATGTCCGGTCTCGTTCCAGTCTTTGGGAGAGCCGCGCTGGTAAACGATCTGCTCAACTTTCTTTCTGTAGTTGCCATAGACTAAGTCCTTATAGGTGTTGAATGGATTGATACCCTTCGCAATCAACCGCCTTACGGTGCCCGGCCCACGGTTATATGCTGTCAATGCTAAATCCCAACTGCAATACTTACTCGAAACATTCTCCATGTCCTTCATCAAATACGCCAAATACTTCATACCTGCTTCTATGTTCAAGAGATAGTCTGTCAACAACCTGCGCTTAGTGATGGAGTTGTCTTTCATAATCCATCGTGCAGTATTCAGGTCGAGCTGCATCAAACCGAAACAGTTGTCATCCGGATTCACAGCGTTTCCTCTCCACGTGCTCTCTGTCTCAATGACAGCACATACGAGAATACTGTCCAACTGGTAAAACTGACTTCGTGTTACGATATACTCCGCCAACTGCGCCCTCTCCAATGCAGACTGTGAAAACGCAGTTGCTCAAAGCAATAACATTACTAAAAACATTTTTGGCTTTATCATACGACCTTCCTTTCTTATGCGGCGAGTTCGTCTATCATCTCGACTTCTGTCTCGATCGGAGCAAAACTCTTTCCGCTGTATTGTTCTAACACCATTTCATCCAAGAACCGCGATGGAGCAAGTTTCTTGTTGAAACGCTTTAAGAAGTACGAGACATATAAGCGATCAATCGCCCTTGTCAACGAGACATAGCACAGTCTTCGTTCTTCTTCTACATCCTCTGCCCGTGCGTGCGGTAACACTCCTTCTGATACACCTGCAGAGAAAACAACCGGGAACTCACAGCCTTTCGATCTGTGGATTGTCATGATTCTTACGGCATCAAATTCCTCATCACTGCTCTGAGCCGCGATGATGCCTTTAATGAATGTTACATACTCTCCGATATCCATAAACTGGTCGGCGCTGGTCTGCAGCTCATTCAACATTTCCAAGCGGTTCTGATGGTCCATTTCGTTCTTCCGAACCCAATCGTCATAGTCGAAGATCTTCCTGATCACTCCAATAGCCTGTCCCGCAGACATCCCCTTCGCGTTTCGACGCAGAGCCATTAAATCCATCGAGAACGACGTTGCACTCTTGTTCATATACGGCTTCGAATATCCACCACCTCTGAGAACGTCAAGCAAGAACGGCTTGTATTTCAACTTCACTTCAAACTGCTCAAAGAACACTTTACCAAGGAATCGATTCGGCCTGTTGTAAATACGCTTGAAAGCCGTTACGCTATCACTGACAACCAACTCCAGATAGCACATCATATCCTTGACGTTGGCACTTTCATAAAACGAACCGTCCAGGGCTTTGTATGGAATCCGACTCTTCACTAACTTTTCCTCGAACGGCCTTGACTGTGCGTTTGTCCGATTCAGGATAACCATGTCACCATATTTCACACCGTCCGTATTCAACTGCTTAATCTCTTCAACGATCGCCTCAGCTTCACCGTTGTCGTCCATAAATGAACCAATAAAGTCAATCCGGCCTTCATCTCTCACGAACTTGGTTCGCATAAACGGATAGCCGGCGTGACCAATCAAATCATTAGACATTTCCACGATGTTCGAAGCACAGCGATAATTGTACTCAAGCTCAATTATCTCGCCTTTGGGAAAGTGCTTTGTGAAATCCAAAGACAAGGTCACATCTGCCTGTCTAAACGAATAGATTGCCTGCCGAGGATCTGCAACCGCGAACAAATTCTCATGCTTGGACTGCAACATCTTGATCACCTCGAACTGCACAGGGTTCGTATCTTGAAATTCATCAACTAATATAAACTTGAACGCATTGGCATAGTCGTTCAATATATTGACCATCTCCTTCAAAAGAAAGTGCGTGTCCCAAAGCATATCATCAAATCCAACCTGTTTCGTGGTCCGTCGCATCTTCTCATAGGTCATAAAAAAGTCTGCAAACCATTTATCGACTCCAAGTTTCGAGAACATAAAATCTGCCTTACCATCCAGAACTTCATCCAGCGATATTGCATTGTTCTTGATATAAGCTATGCTTATCATCGAGTTAGCAATGTTCGACTTGTTATCTTCCGGCAAATCACACGCCTTCATCGTGTCCTTAATGAGCATCCGATGACCATAATCATCCATAATCTTGTAGCCAAACATATCGGGTTTCCAGAAGGTAATGTTCTTACGGAGGATCTTGTTCATCTGGCTGTGCATCGTTCCTACATTCAACATCTCAGCTTGCTCAAGGCCAATCTTTGTATACAATCGTGCCTTCATTTCGCCTGCTGCAGCGTTCGTGAATGTAAAGGCAAGAATCTCTTGCGGTTTCACCCCATCTTCAACCAGCCGGCTAATTCGCTCGATCAGTACGCGGGTCTTGCCCGAACCTGCTCCCGCGATCACGATTACCTGTCCTTCGTGAAAATCCACGGCCTTTTGTTGACTATCATCTAGCTTCATTACAATCCCTCTCTGTTAGAAAAACGGTGTATTTTTCATCGTGATATATCTTGTAAGCCGTCGCGACAACCGTGCGTAGATTCTCTTTCCGCATCTGCCCTCAATCGAATGATTGTCATTCTCCGGCCTTGCTCTGAGATTCATTATGTTCGTGCAAAACACAACCTTCTTATCCATTTCCGCAAGCTGTTCTAGAATCGCATACACGCGCTCGTAAATCCAGCTCCTTTCCATAAAGTTGTAAAACGAGAATTCATCCCACATTACCACTTCTGCTAACTGGAAGACCGACATCACCTCGGCCTCTGAGTTGTCAGTCCAACTTTCGCGCACGTTCTTAAAGAATAACGATTCATTGAGATACAGCGTTGGCACAAGCATACCGTTTTGCCGGTTACTCGCCGCAGCCATCAACCTTGACTTACCTGTGCTATTGTCACCCATTATGCAAAGCCATGATCGGTCAATCTTCACGTCGATGTTCTCCATTACTTCAAAAGCATCTTCGCTCCCTGGGCGACGTTCAAGCTGTGAAAACTTGACAAACTCCATCTCCGTTGGAAGACTGGCCTTTGCGTGTAGAGCCATTATTCGACTATTCTTCTCACGCTTATCGGCTTCCTGATCGTCCTTAACCTTCTGCGCCAAAGCCTTTTCTTCGCACGGATGGCACATTCCCTGCACCCACTTCGGACCACCAGTGTTAAACAGGTAGGCCGCGGTCGGGAGATAGTTTCTATTCACACTCCCGCAATCGGGACACTTCCAAGCAGTCTTCGGTGCCGTGTCCCAATCAACCGGTTGCAGAACCTCTACTATACCCTTCATCGGTTTTTCCACTGCTTTTTTGTCCTATCTGTTGGTTCGGTTCATAACCATTTTTGAACATGGTCTTGATATAGTTGTGATTGCTCAGACCTGACAACTTGCGTTCGACAACACTGCGAATAGCACCCAAGAGCCGTTCCCTGCTCACTTCACCGTGAGTCAAGCCGATCGTGAACTGCTTGGTCTGATACATCTCATAAAACGATTTCACAGCTTTCAAATGACGAGGCAACGACATCCGCGCCCCATCCTGTATTTGCTTTGCTGTCCGGAATAATCCGATATATGACTGAACCGCGTTCTTGTCTTCACCAAACTTAGCATACAGAGCGAGGATCTCGTTCCTGATATCTTCGTTCGACACCGGCTTCAACACCCCGTTATTCTGAATATATCCTGTAACAGCCTCCGCGACACTGGCCTTCTCTGTCTGTCTCACCGTTCCGATAATCTTCGTGAGCACAGATTCAGGATAGGTCTTGCGACCGTAATACGTTGTTGGATTGAGTATGAAGAATACATCTCCTACCCGTCCAACAATCTTCTTTTCAACCAACTCCAACATTGCATTGAGCCACTCTTTGGGGGCTAGCTTGGTGCCAGGCTGTTGCGCTATTAAATCTGTAACGCTCATTACGTGGCCATTGACGAATAACCCGCGCACGGTCATTTTACTGCCCAACGAAAGTAGATTGACGAACACGCCCAATGCACGTTCATCAAGTTCTACTCCAATCACTTCGAGAGGCAGACGTAATTCCTTTACCTCTCCATTTTTACGCAAGGACGGCCTCACTTTCCGAGGCAAAAGCCTCTGCATATTCCTTTTCATATTGTTCGATACGCATCGGCATTGCCAAAACAATAAGGTTTTCATCAACCTCATCGGAAGGCGCGAAGATCACTGGGCTGTTCTTCCCCTGTTCGGTAAAACGAACAACCATCTTGTCTGTGTCAATTACCGACAACACCGACGATAGATACGGGCCACTGATTCTTACCAAGACACTTGGTTCAGGGGCAATACTCTCTTCGTGATACCACTGCTTTGCAAAGCCGCCAAAATCCTCATCTTCTGCCCTCAGCTCGACTTTATCCTTGGATACGTAAATATCGACGGCCTTGGAATTATGAGAAGAATATAGAGAGACGATACCAAGCGCCTCACGCCACTTCTCGATCAATGTCACAATCTTGTTCTGAGCACCGGCGTTATAAGTCACAAGCAAGGTGTTCACTTCGGGAAACGGTTCTTCGATAATCGCCGATTCAAAGATACCGTCCTCGAACACGAGAACAATACCGCGATTCTCAATCATCAATACATCGAATGTCTCGGCCTTTATCGAAAGAATAAGCCGAGCCGCTTCCTGTGGAAGTATGATCGCAAATTCGTTCTCCAATCCCTCTGCGATACATTCATACCTGCTTAACAAGTGACCGTTGCTACCGTTAAACACGAGCTTTTCCTCGCTACCAACGATCTGTATGCCTGTAAGCGATGGTCTTAACGACGAAGCTGAATCTACAAACGGCAAGGTCTTCTCTAAACCACGCCTGAATAACAATGACCGAATAGGAAACGTCCCTTTCGGTTTCGTGAACACGATCGGTTCAATGTCAACACGAGCCAACTTATACTGCGAATCGTTCTTGCCATTGATCTTCAAGCACACACCGGTGTCGATGATGAGACTCAGTTCACCGGCCAATGCTTTCACTGTTTTGGACAACAACTTGAAGTCCACAGCAATCCGTTCTTCCACAAGCGGTCCACCGATGATTGCAATCGTGCGTCTCAACCGTCGCATACCATCTGAGCCTTCAAACCGAATCTCGCCACCAGAAAAGACAAGGTGAATCGGATTCTTATCTACAAACGCAAATTGGCCTACGATACTGGCCATCGTCTTTGCATCAATCGATACCATAATGCCCTCACTCTCCGTTCGTTAATAAATGAGACGGGCAGGAGTTACCCTGCCCATCCGTTATCTGCACTAAAACGGTAGATCGTCAACCTTGTCGTCCGAAGGTTTCGGTGAGCTATTCGCTCCCGCAGCCTTTCCGTTTCCGGGTTTACCTGCACCAGCCGTAACCAATTCACGTTCTGGCCGAGCCGACAACGACAAATCGATCTGGCTGTTCTTGTCGAAATTGATTTCAGACTTGAACACCTTTTCGATTCGCGTCCCCTGCTCTCCGGCATGTGCGCCACCGGTCTTCGTGTATTCCTCAGCGTATCCTTTCAAATACCGGCCAACCAACTTCTGTTCATCGAAGTTGCGTTGCGTTGCGAAGCAATTCACGACTTCCAAAAACCCCTTAAAGAAGGGCAGAGCGTTGGGATGAAGCGACCGCGACCCGTAGATCGTTCCACCAACTGCAGGACCGGAAACAACCCGATATTTAATGTTGAGAATCGGAAAGTTGCTCGTCGAGACCTTTGCCTCAACCTCAACAATTTCCAATTCGTGGAATCCAACAGTAACCTTTCCCCCGCTACCGGGGTCAAAGGCTTCCACATCGTTCAAATCTTGACCCATATCTACCATGACGATTTTACTCCTCTCTTATTGATTGAAAATTGGACACCTTATAGCGCCCATTATTTTGTCTCTTGTTGCTTTGCTAATGCAGCCAACCTTCTGAAAATCTTACCGTCTGTGCCGTCGTGCTTCTCACCAAGGAAATAGGTGAGCGTTGCATCTGCGTTCTGAAATGTCATACTCTTGGATTGCACGGCACTTACGATCTTATCCCACTCGCTCTGCAGAACAACCTCTTTCGTCAGGTATTCCTTGAGCAACACCTTTTCCGTGATTTCATTGATCTGATCAAATGTCGCAAGCACAATCTCTGAACGTTTATCTACCGACATTTTCTGCCCGTCTTCGAATTCATACATCTCTTCGACGGTAGGAACACCGATATTAAAATAGATGCGATATGCTCTGCCACGTGCTCGTTTCTGAGCCATCTCCGGCAACCAAATCTGCATCGTTGACATCTTCACATTTGCCTTACTCGCCCTACCGTATCCAACGGCGGGAAATTTCCGGAGCTTATGATGAACCTTGCAAATCCAAAGCCCTTCATCTTCCGGTGGTTTCTGAGGATGATAGAAAGCGATTCTCTCTTCCTCTGTGCACGGGCGAAGTTCTTCGCCGTCGTAGCCGAGATCTTCATTCGCTTTCCGATGTAAAGCCGCAACAGTGGGATAGACCGCGCCACCAAGGATTACCAACTCCTTGAGAAACGGGTCCAACCCATAAGCCACAGACATCTTCGCAAGCGCATAAGCCGACTTGTCGGTAAGAGTCTCAGGCCAGTTCTGTTTCAACTCCAACCTTTTACTCTCAATCGATGCCGCACTCACCACGACTGGATGAAAATCTGTAACAAGTTGAGCGCTGCCGACCGGTTCTTTCTGAACCACAGCCAGAGCACTATTGTTGTTGTCCATTGAACGCTCCTCTCTTACTGTTTAGCGAACTGAACATATAGAAGATAAAAATAACACTTTCCCACCGGTGGCACTAATTGCATCCACTTTGAAAGTGTTAAGGTTGCTTATATAAGGTAGCTAAGATAAAATTGTTAGTCAAATGAGGGACGTATCAAAAAGCATTTTACTCCGTGGCTTGCTCTTTCTCCCCATCTGCATCAGACAGGCAAGTCTAATAAAAAACGAAAAGTCAAGAAGCATTCCCTTGCCAACCATTCACCTCGGCGGACTAGCGGACAACTGGAAGAATCAGATTGAACTGGTGAGCCGCTTTTAATTTCCTTTGATTGTATATTCCTTAAAATATAATTTGAATCGATAATTCTCAGTCGCCACAGCCTGCACCCGTTCAAATAACCGAATATCGGCAAAGGCAATACATTCTATCGGACCATAGACCCTTGCAGAATCGACCTGTGAATAATTCATTCCGACGTATGCAGGCCTTCCATTTTTGTCGATCGGAAGCCATTTGATTTCAAAATGTGCTGTATCCTTCGGTCGCAATGCGATCGTTCCCCTAAATACAGGGGGTGACCGTAAATTTCCTAATGTTATCGGAACAACGATGACACCAGGCGATGGACCAAATGACTGTATTGTTACACGATCACCAATTGCTGCGTCGCCTTGAAGAAGATCATCATATGTGTTGACGACATCAATTTTTAGCGTTACAACAGATCCAGCGGAATAATAACCAGCGTCTGAATAATAGGTGATATTTATCGTATCCAGCACAGCGTTTGGAAAAGAACATACGAGAACATTCTCAGGTGTTGTATAAGGTGGAAAAACTTCGTCACAACCAGATACGAGTATAACTATAACGAGTGTAAATGCAAAAGCGATATTTTTCATGTAGTCAACGTTCATAACTCAGCCGTAATACCTACGCGCACTCTCCGATACGGATCATATGCCGAAAGATCACTCAATTCCCCGCCGACCCTCCCTTCCGAATCAACCCACTTCACATTCCTTGTGTTTAACAGATTGCGGATATCGACATACAATGTTAAGGTACTTTTTTGTTTGTCCGAAATGTTTATATTATTCTTCCAGCCGATTTTCATATTGATCATATTAAAACCACTCATTCGAGCATTATTCGGCTCAAACACTTGAGAAGGATCAAGCGGAGTAAAGCCATCGCTGGATGGGAAGTATGTATACGGCCTGCCTGTATTGAACATCCACGTCGTCGATACGGAGATATTCAACGGTAGAAGAAGCGTCAGGATTGTTTTGACTGAGTGGCGCTGGTCCCAACTTAATGGATACAATTTTGCAGGTACAGGCAATCCCCATTGATAATATTGCAGACCACCCTGAGGACTTTCGCTCACTCCCTCGGCTATCATGTACGTGTACGACACCGAACCCGTCATAAATTCACCGTGATCTTTGGTTACCATTAACTCTATACCGCTTGATTTGGCGAATGGATTATTGACGAACTCTGCAAATCCGTAACCTCCCGCAACGGAACTGTTTGTCGGAATGAATGTCTTCACATCGATCTGGTTCATTGTCTCTTTGTGAAAATACGTGGTCGAGAGAACGACTCCATTCTGCAAAGCATATTTTATGCTCATCTCCCAGGAACGCGTGTGTTCAGATTTCAGATCGGGATTGCCGATGAGCACACCGGATCCTTTTGTGAGACTGACATTATTCAATCCGCTGTAAAGAAAATCAAACAACGGGAATTGATAAAAGTGGCCATAATTAATGAACAGGTATCCGTTCTCTGCAAACGGTGCCGCAAAACCGATACGTGGACTGAATAGTTGTTTCACTGTTGCAGGGACCGTCTTCACGATCTTTGTCTCGTAGACGCTGTTTTGCATTTGAACACGTTCTGCAACGGGGCGTTCGGCCCTCGGGTCGAGGAACTCATACCTCACGCCGAGATTTAACAACATCCCATCCTTGCTCAATTCGATCTTATCCTGAAGATACGCGCTCCCCATCCTTGGGTAATATTGAAAATCCGTACTGTAATTGAGCATAGGTTTGTTCACAAAAGGTTTTCCAAAAATATTCAACTGAGGTTCATATCGCACCACATCGGAATAGATCTCTTGAAAATTCACCTCCGCACCGAACTTGATCATATGATGGATGTTGACGCGCCATGTAAGGTCTGCTTTGAAAAGGTTATGGACCTGCTGCCGTTCAGCCCACCATGACCGATTACCGCTCAGGATGTAGCGAAGAAAGAAATCCCATTGATAGAGTGTTGTATCGACCTCATTTTTCGTACCGTTGCCAATGTAGCTGTTGACGACATATCTGCTGATACTCGCGGTATAATAAAAATTCTCTGCTGGTGAGTGGGAAATAATCGCCGCTAAACGGTAGCCATCCTCTTTCTTTGACGGGAGTCCGGGAAGGTTGAACCGCCATGCATATTCATAGACGCGCCACTCTTTCTGCGAATAGAGGATTTGCGTAGACAGCCGAAGTGATTGACTGAAAAAATAATCGATCTTTCCGAATCCGTTGTATGCACGAAGATGTGGGGAGTTGAAAAATTTTTCCATATCCTGCCACCATCGCGTGCCCGAATGTTGAAGATTAAGACTTGCTAAATAATAACAATCTTGCGCTATCGGACCGCTGGCAAACAGGTCGAGTTCATTCCTATGATCAACCTGCTTCCCTCCGAACAGGTCATCCTTATTCGCTCGAATCCCGAATGAATACTTGTCTTCTCCGCGTTTTGTAACAATATTGATCACACCGGAGAGTGCATTACCATATTCAGGATCAAATCCGCCCGTTTGTACTGATAGTTCTGCAATAGAGCTTTGCGGAAGCTCCGAACCGGATCCTCCTTCAATGAGATTTTGAATCGGCAGACCGTCCACCAGATAGACAACTTCAGTCGTTTTACCGCCCCGGATATTATTCTCCAATGTAACACCGGGTTGTAATCCTATCACATCCGACACCGTCGTTACAGGAAGTGATTTAAATGCTTCTTCAGAGCTTGTGTATGCTGTTCCGGTGATGTCTTTTTGGATTGGAGGTCTTTCGGCAACGATCTCGACGGCGGATAATTCAACGCTGGATTGTGTCAATGAAATATCCAATTTCGTTTTCAGATCCGCTTTGATTCTGACATCTTTAATCGTCAATGTGCTATAACCAACGTACGATACAACAACGTCATACGTACCTGCCGGGATATTATTGATAGAATAAAATCCGGACCTATCCGAAATGCTGCCAATATTCAATCCGCTGATTTTTATCGTCGCCCCAGGCATAGGTTCGTGAGATTGTTTATCGGAAACAATACCTTCCAGTGTGCCGTTTGTTCCGGCAATTACAATATTGAAGACTAATATTATGGATAAAAGATATTTCATTTATTACACTGTTCCAAACAGAACGATGGGGCAAGATTAAGTCAGGTTCGACCTACCTTACTTTCGCATAGATCGCCAGGCCGACCTGGTAATGCATACCAAATCTCCCAAGCGATGCGGCTGAAGCATCAAACTGGATATCATATCCCGACATCGAAATAAATGTTCCAACTCCGGAACTCCAACTCAATTCATCGGCATTGAATGTATAACCGCCCCGTAAGAAAATTGTTCCTGAATACCGGTATTCCGCTCCGATCAAAACCCGCTCACGGGTATCAGAATTTTGAATGAAATCTATAACAGTGATACATTGATGTTTGTTCAACTTCTCATCGAGCATCTCAAATAAATCGAACGAGCCGGAGGCGCGGAAGGATAGTGGCAAGCCAAACTTTTGTGTCTGCAATTCTGCGCGGGAATCCGGCTCGGCGGGATCCGCTGGCACATATCGCACTTCAAGCGATTGACCGGAGAATTGCTGTTCATAGCCAAGATTGGTGATGGAAAAACCTAAATCCAGACTCTTGAATCCCGTTGCATACCACATCCCCGCATCGATTGCGAGGCCATCTGTTGAAACGTCATATATTCTTTCCTGCAGGTATTTTACCGTTAATGCAAATGTCAATTGCGATGTCAATCGAACGGATGGTGTGAGCCCTACTGCGATGTCCGACATATCGTAGTATTGCCCCGTTCCTTCAGGTATTTCGATTGTTGTAATTTCGATATTCCCGGATGTTAAGTATGTTGTCTGCAAACCGAGATTCACCGCGTCCGAGATGGGTACAACCAGACCGATGAAATTCAAATCTGTTTGTTCTACCCACGTAGTATGTTGAACGGAAAGTGCGAGTGATTGGATTGTACCGATGGAAGCAGGATTAATGCTCAGCGAAGAAATATCCCCTGATATCGAACCGAAAGCACCCCCCATACCGCCCGCTCTCGTGCTTGTTCCAATCTTTAAGAATTGCATTCCGGTTGAGCCGGCATTATTGAATGACTGACCGTGGAGTGTCAACGCCAGGAACAAACAGAGGATAATACTATGGAATGATCTTTTTATCATTGCCCAACAATAATACCAAATCTATTGATAGAATGATTTAATTTCATACTATAAATATAAGTTCTGTCATGCCTGCGGATTTTAAGCAGGCATCTTACACTGACTTTTATCCTCACTGCCCAACAATCACACTGAACTTCTTGATCGTCTTAGCCCCGTTTGGTGCTTCAATGTAAGCATACAACATCTGACTAGCCACAAGCTGACCCCCCTCAGTCTGTAAATCCCATACTTCTCTCGAACTTCCCGCATGATGAATCGTTTTCACCAGATCTAACGCTATCGTATATATTCGTATCGTACATTCATCAGGTAAATAGTTAAAATATAACTCCGTTGTTCCTCGCTGGGCTTCATGCCTGACAAGATATGGATTGGGAACGATGCGTATCTTATCCATTATTTGGTCCGTCACCGTGGAGGTATATGTCGGTTTCGATGTTATCGTCACCACAGCGTCTCTCGGGAAGTTAGCTTTCACTCCTCCGCTCCAGCTTATATCTACTCTGTCTCCTACGGTAAAGTCTTTTGTTCCTCTCTTATGCACGCTTCCCCAAAATAACTGCTGTCCGCTCTTCCCTGATCCAACTCCCATGTCGGTATAATCGAAGACAACCCGGCTGTTGTAATATCTCAGCACATGACCAAACTCCCATGTTTCGTTATTACTCTGAAGACCGCTCAAATAATACCGGTTCGACTTTCCTGAATATGATGTCGATGTCCCTGCTTTCATGCCATACGCTGTAAACGTATATCCTGTATCTATTCTCTCCCCAGATGTCTCGTCATATATCTCTATTGTCAGATACGGGATTATTCTTTTGAATAAGAAACTTGCCGTATCCATTCCGCTTCCGGTAAATCGTACTGAGATATTCTTTGATGCCGATGTATATGGTGAATAATCCGTGATACCTGAGTAGTTTAATGAGTCTTGTGTTATGACCGGGACATCAGCTCCGGTTGTGCTCTGTATCGTTCCTTTTACAAGGAATGAATCTGCTAACTGTTCAAACTTATATTGAACTTCGAGGTTGGCTCCATTAAGTCCGAAGACGTCTTTGATAATGGCTGTCCCCAGTTTAATACCTTTCGTCTCGTTGGTTCCGTGAACATATAGGTTTATATCAATAATATCGTTATGAACTCTATTAAAGAGAGTATCCTTTATGGTTACTGGGAAGAAATATTTATTACCATTGGTAATGCTTGTCAGATTCACCTGAAGTGGTCTATCTTCAAAGAACGTTTTATAGTTTGTGACATTTGTCGGAGTCAGCGTAATCGTACCGATGTCTCCGAGTGTTCCGTTGGTTTGTGTTCCTTGACTGTTCGGAGCGGAGTAATTTGATGAGGCGGTGGAGGGAGTTATCACGATCAGATTTTTGCCTTCTACTGCCGGTGACTCCATGGATTCCAAATCGATTGAAGCATCTCCCGCATCGAACGATGTGACTTTGTAATAATATGTCACGTTGTTCTTTAACCCGCCGATATCTTCTCCTTTATCGAAGTAATCGTGAGCTAAGGTATCTCCTTTCCATTCTTTCAACAGTATATATGGCCCGATCTCTTTGGCTGATCTATATATTCTGTATCCTACAAATGCTTTACTAATCGAATCCGGTATGATTGGATCAATGCTTGCTTCTGCAGATTTATCCCATTCCAGATAGACTCCCCTGTTTAATGCTTTTGCTTTTACGATTGGAGGATCGGGGGGACTGGGAGTCTTTAAGCCGCTTTCATAGACGCGTTTGACCATATCGCTCACTAGTCGTGCTTTTGTGGAATCGACTGCAAAAACCATTGAAGTTACAAATCTCGCAGTATCGCCTGCAGGAAGTTTGAAAGTAGTGCTTAATAAAACAGGAGTTCTAGATATATAAAAACCATTGGGAACCGGAAAATCTATTTTATTTTGAATAAGTCTTCTATAAAAAATTTCTTCAGAGCGGACGGTGTCATTAAAAATGGTCGTGTCAAGGAAGTAATGATAGAAACTATGAATAGAACCGCGTTGATCTATAAATTTTCTATCACAATCCGCTTCCTTTGTTCCTCCTTTTTCGCCATTATAGCCTACAGGTGAAAAGAGAATCTTATGACCAAGTGTCGGAGGATACGGAGTAATCGCCCATCTCGCTTGATACCCACCCCACTGGATTGTATCGAAGGGAATTTCATACACTATGGATTTTGACTTATCGAATAATATTTTTGTCGGATAGGATTCACGCCATATACCTGATGATCGAGTAAGTGGTGTACCGTATTCAACGCCAGGCTCCCATACAAAATAACAACTGTCTAATTGCGTATTGCTTTTATTGATATAATCGAAACGGAATATTATCGCATCCTTTAATCCCTTCGATCCCCAGGTATACACATATTGATGCACTTCCAACTCTAGCGGTCTGCTTTTTTGAAAATCCCGGTACGCTCTTGTGTCGGTATCTTTATAGATCGTAAAAAAATCCTCATCTGATTTATAGACTGGTTTGAACTGTGGTCGTTCGAGATAATTGGCAACATACTTCTCTGAACCGTTGACATATCGGATGGGCCAGTCATTGTAATTATTGCCGGAGATATCAACACCATTTGAATCGTAATCCATGCTCGAATAAACAATATAATCCCTATCGTCTACGTACTTCCAACCGATTCCACCATATCGTTCATCATACCCTGCATTCGGATCACCAATCCTGCCGGGAACCATTCCTCCGAATGGTCCTCGATCGAAATCTTTCGGCCGTTGCGCAATTTCTGATGATGTCTCGCGGTAATAATATTCTCCATCTTTTTTTGCTAAAAAGATTAATCCTTTAAAATCACTCCATAAACAAGAATTAAAGTAATCGCTCCCACGCGGCCAATGTGTTCGATCGGGTGCGAATCCTACAGCAATAACAGTCAGAGGGGGTGGAGGTACATAATAATCACCATACAAAAGTCCACTATTATACACTCCAAACTCAAACCTACTTACGCGGCTAACTCGCCCGTGTAAGACGCCGTTTGGAATCTGGGCGGTGAGCTGTGAAAATGAGAGAATCAAAAGTAAGCTTAGAATATATATATTTTGCGATCTTCTATACATACCAGTCAAACAATATTTACGAATACGTCATTTCTCTACCTTGCTTTATTTGCTTTTAGATCTTTTTGAGGTGTTGTTACGTACTTTCTTTGTGATTGCCTGCTTAATTTGGCTGAATGCTGACGACACGTCAGAAGGCGATTTCTTCAAGTCAACGTCCAGAGCTTTTTCCAACTCTTGTATCGTAGGCATTTTGCTCTTCAACTTGTTCGGGAGTGTTTGTGCCAGCTTATAATCTGCAACTCCTAATGGTGTTGTTATACCTTTTAGTGTAAATCGTATCACCGTTTCATTCGGAGTTTTACAGAGCAGCACACCAATTGTCGGGTTATCATTTTTCCCTTTTATATGTTCGTTTACCATATTCACATAAAAGTTGAGCTTGCCTGCAAACTCCGGCTTGAACTCTCCTACCTTCAACTCAAAAACAACAAAACTGTGCAAGTGATAGTTGTAAAACAGCAAGTCCAAAAAATAATCGTCGCCTGCAACATTTAAGTTATACTGGTTGCCGACGTACGCAAAACCTTTTCCAAGTTCGAGCATAAACTTCCGTATATGCCGTATCAAAGCTTGCTCTACGTCGCGCTCCTGCATTTCTTCACCAATACTCAGGAAATCAAACACGTAAGGATTCTTCAATGTCTCTCTTGCAAGATCGGATTGCGGTTTTGGAAGTGTGACCTCAAAATTTGTTAGCGCTTTACCCTGTCGCTTGTATAGATTGCTCTTTATATGATAAACAAGGACATCACGACTCCAGCTATGTTCAATCGTTTTTTGCGCATAAAACATTCTCTGTTCGGTATCTTTGACTTTCTCCAATAAAACAACATTATGTGCCCAGGGTAAAGAAGCTAAAATTGATGTTAATGTTGCAACGGGAGGTTGCAACATTGCAGCGACCTCTAATTTTGCAACTGCCGGTTGCAAAATTGGTTGTCCGGTTTGTTCAGAGGAAGAAACCGGTAATTTTGTAGGTGGTGCTTGTAATATTTGAAATTGAGGATAAGCGACGGCAAAATCTCTCATATAGCGAAGGTTACGCGGCGACAAACCTCTCATATCCGGGAATTCTGCCAAAAGATCTCTCGAGAGTGTCTCGACAACTTTAGCGCCCCAGCCTTCGGAATTCTCCTGTTGAGAAATTGTCTGTCCTATTTCCCAATACAGCGATAGTAATTGCTTGTTGACTGTAAGCGCTGATTGAGAACGTGCTGATCTGATTTTTTCTTTCAAATCAGCAACGATGCTCGGGTAATTTTTTAGTCTGCTTTTCTCTATCATGATTTTGACTTTTTTTTGAAACCCTTCTTTTTTCCTGTCATGCCTGCAGATTTTTAGCAGGCATCTTATATCGGCATTTGTAAGATACCTTCTTAAGCCGTGAAGGTATGACAGATTTATTTCTTTCTGTCATGCTTGCGGCTTTTAAGCAGGCATCCTGCTCTCTTTGTCATGCCTGCGGATTTCTAGCAGGTATCTTACGTTGGCATTTATAAAATGCCTTCTCAAAACATGAAGGTATGACAATCCTCCTTCTTCACTGCCCAACAATCACACTGAACTTCTTGATCGTCTTAGCCCCGTTTGGTGCTTCAATGTAAGCATACAACATCTGACTAGCCACAAGCTGACCCCCCTCAGTCTGTAAATCCCATACTTCTCTCGAACTTCCCGCATGATGAATCGTTTTCACCAGATCTAACGCTATCGTATATATTCGTATCGTACATTCATCAGGTAAATAGTTAAAATATAACTCCGTTGTTCCTCGCTGGGCTTCATGCCTGACAAGATATGGATTGGGAACGATGCGTATCTTATCCATTATTTGGTCCGTCACCGTGGAGGTATATGTCGGTTTCGATGTTATCGTCACCACAGCGTCTCTCGGGAAGTTAGCTTTCACTCCTCCGCTCCAGCTTATATCTACTCTGTCTCCTACGGTAAAGTCTTTTGTTCCTCTCTTATGCACGCTTCCCCAAAATAACTGCTGTCCGCTCTTCCCTGATCCAACTCCCATGTCGGTATAATCGAAGACAACCCGGCTGTTGTAATATCTCAGCACATGACCAAACTCCCATGTTTCGTTATTACTCTGAAGACCGCTCAAATAATACCGGTTCGACTTTCCTGAATATGATGTCGATGTCCCTGCTTTCATGCCATACGCTGTAAACGTATATCCTGTATCTATTCTCTCCCCAGATGTCTCGTCATATATCTCTATTGTCAGATACGGGATTATTCTTTTGAATAAGAAACTTGCCGTATCCATTCCGCTTCCGGTAAATCGTACTGAGATATTCTTTGATGCCGATGTATATGGTGAATAATCCGTGATACCTGAGTAGTTTAATGAGTCTTGTGTTATGACCGGGACATCAGCTCCGGTTGTGCTCTGTATCGTTCCTTTTACAAGGAATGAATCTGCTAACTGTTCAAACTTATATTGAACTTCGAGGTTGGCTCCATTAAGTCCGAAGACGTCTTTGATAATGGCTGTCCCCAGTTTAATACCTTTCGTCTCGTTGGTTCCGTGAACATATAGGTTTATATCAATAATATCGTTATGAACTCTATTAAAGAGAGTATCCTTTATGGTTACTGGGAAGAAATATTTATTACCATTGGTAATGCTTGTCAGATTCACCTGAAGTGGTCTATCTTCAAAGAACGTTTTATAGTTTGTGACATTTGTCGGAGTCAGCGTAATCGTACCGATGTCTCCGAGTGTTCCGTTGGTTTGTGTTCCTTGACTGTTCGGAGCGGAGTAATTTGATGAGGCGGTGGAGGGAGTTATCACGATCAGATTTTTGCCTTCTACTGCCGGTGACTCCATGGATTCCAAATCGATTGAAGCATCTCCCGCATCGAACGATGTGACTTTGTAATAATATGTCACGTTGTTCTTTAACCCGCCGATATCTTCTCCTTTATCGAAGTAATCGTGAGCTAAGGTATCTCCTTTCCATTCTTTCAACAGTATATATGGCCCGATCTCTTTGGCTGATCTATATATTCTGTATCCTACAAATGCTTTACTAATCGAATCCGGTATGATTGGATCAATGCTTGCTTCTGCAGATTTATCCCATTCCAGATAGACTCCCCTGTTTAATGCTTTTGCTTTTACGATTGGAGGATCGGGGGGACTGGGAGTCTTTAAGCCGCTTTCATAGACGCGTTTGACCATATCGCTCACTAGTCGTGCTTTTGTGGAATCGACTGCAAAAACCATTGAAGTTACAAATCTCGCAGTATCGCCTGCAGGAAGTTTGAAAGTAGTGCTCAAAAGTATTGGTGTTTCAACTAAATCACGACGATTTGGAATTAAAAAAAGGTTTTTATTTTGGATAAGTCTCTTATAAAATATTTCCTCTGAACGAATGGTATCATCGAATATGGTTGTATCATAAAAGATTTGATTGATATCATAAGTACCGCGCTGAATTAGGAATCTATTGCTGTAACCTGCATCTTTAATCCCTCCTTTTTCACCATTATAACCGACCGGTGAAAAGAGAATCTTGTGTCCGAGTGTTGGGGGATACGGAGTAATCGTCCAACTGTATTGAAAAATTGATGATAGTGTATCAAAAGGAATTTGATAGATTATGGATTCAGACTGATTAAATGAAATCTTTATGGGATAAAAGTCTCGCCATCCAGTGGCTTGTGGAGGTATTCCATATTCAACGCCAGGATCCCATACAAAATAACAACTGTCCAATTGCGTATTGCTTTTATTGATATAATCGAAACGGAATATTATCGCATCCTTTAATCCTCTCGATCCCCATGTATATACATATTGATGCACTTCCAACTCTAACGGTCTGCCTTTTTGAAAATCCCGATACACCCGCGTGTCCGTATCTTTATATGTCGTGAATAAATCTTCATCAGATTTATAAACCGGTTTGAATTGTGATCGCTCGAGATAATCGGCAATGTACTTCTCTGCACCATTGACATTTCGAATGGGCCAATCATTGTAATTATTGCCGGAAATATCGACACCGTTAGAATCATAATCCAAGCTTGAATAAACAATATAATCCCTGTCGTCAACGTACTTCCAGCCTATGCCACCATATCGTTCATCATAACCTGCATTCGGATCACCAATCCTGCCGGGTACCATACCCCAAAAAGGTCCATGTACTATATCTAGTCTTCGTGGCCATAAATTTTCAGCAGTTGCTTCTCGATAATAATACCCGCCTTCCCTTTTTGCTAAAAATATTAGACCTTTCATTGGAAGCCAGATGCAAGAGTTTAAATAATCGCTACCACGAGGCCAATTTGCGCGAGCCGCTGCGTAACCTTCATAACCAGTAACTTGAGGAGGAGTTAAAAAATAATCACCATATAAGAGTCCGCTATTATACACAGCAAACTCATATCCGCTGTTCCGACTGACCCGCCCATGCAATATGCCATTGGGAATTTGAGCGGAGAGTTCAGAAAATGGGAAAATGAAAAGGAAGCCTAGAATATATTGAATGCTTCTTTTAAGCATATAAATGGTTGCGGAGGTTTTTCTCTTTTAGGTGAGAGCTCCTTTGTAAAATATCACTATTTATGACAATCTCAATGGGACTTGAAAAAGAGAAATATAGACGCGCGCATATATCCATTGCTCGTCCTTTGTAAAGGGATGTCCGTCCATGCTATTCTAGTAGCCCAAACGGACTTTTTTATCATCCCCATCGCTGTATTACTTCAGCACTTATTTCTTATTTATCCCAACACTCCCAGGGAGGTTCTCCACATTCACCATTATGCCAACCGCTCTTATACCGTTTGTGCTCTTTCCAAGGGAGTCCAATCTGTTCCAATTCGATATGTTTATTTTGCACTACGGGCAAGTTGTTGTAAATATGAAAACTGCTGTTTTGTTGGAAGTATCAGGAAATACTGCTCCATTGTAACCATGTAAACCGTAGAAAGAAAAACTATCTCCGGTTTTGATCTGAACCGTAACGCCTGCATATTCCTCGTTCAGATGCTTCACTTTCATACTTAATATAGATACTTCGATAGCTAATATGACAACGACTACATGCAGAAAAATACTGTAGTAATTTGTTTTTATGTACTTTAACAGATCCATTTAATAATCTCCTTGGTTTTAAAGTTTGTCGTGTGTCTGCATAGTTACCGATAGCATCATCATTAAAATAATGTTTCGCATAATTGAATATTCCAACCCAAGCCCGCTTCCAATGCTTCCAAAACAACCGCAGTCAACATCCGACGTAATCTCACTTTGCAACAGCAATGCTATGGTAAATATAAGAATCATGATTATTGAAATATGTGAACCAAATATTTGTGTTTTCGGAAGTATCAGCAACAATGAAAGACTAATCTCGCAGATTATCAAAACAGTAATAAATATTGGAGATAGAGATATCGGAAACCAAGAAAGAGAAGCAAGAAAATGATTTGTCGGTTCAGGATTTACTGTTTTCCCGTATGCGGAATACATAAATATTGTAGCAATAATGATACGGAAAGGTTTCTTGAGCATAATTAAGTAACGCTTGTTTTCTGTCAGATTGCTCATTGTCCCGCATAAATATTGTTTATCAAATTCATTTATTACCGAATACATGAAATACCCTACCCCCCCCCCTCCCTCAGGGAAGGGCATCGAGAAATTATCATCACATTCTTTTCATGCTTAAAATTGAAATATATTTTATTGGAACCATCATCATAATCCTTACTGAACATTACACTTAATGGTACTATTTACAATACCGGATTCACGGTATTTATTTATATCCTGCAATTTCATTCATATTCCTTTATATGAAAATGATTACAAGGATTTCTGAAGGAAGAATAAACCGTTCGAGTAGTGAAATAAAAGAGACCATTGCAATACCGCTATCTGGTATTATCATTGATCATTGTTTTAAACGAATTAGCTAACGAGATGATCGTTATATGCTTTCACAACAAGAGTATGTCTGTTATGAACATCCAGTTTGTGATAGATATTTTTGAGATGGGTATCGACGGTGTAATAACTGATGCAGAGTGTAGCGGCAATTCTTTTAGTACTAAAACCTTTCACAATATATTTTATGACCTCCCTTTCCCTCACAGTCAGGTTGTTTCGATGCTCTATTCCATTTGGGGTAGCGACAAGGACACTGAGGATCTTCTTAGTTATCATTGGGTCAATTGGGGAACCACCTTGTTTCGCATTTTCAATAGCGCGGACAATATCCTGGGGTGTGGATGTTTTCAATAGATAACCTGATGCTCCCCGATGCAGTGCGGTGGTAATTTCGTTTTCTCTGTCATAGGAGGTGAGCATAATAATAATGGAGTGAGGTGAATGTTCTTTAATCGGAATAATTGAGTCAATTCCTGATACTACCGGCATTTTAATATCAAGCAGAATTACTGTTGGAGGAAAACGCGTTTGCGCTAGTGCTCGTAAGGCAGCTCGTGAGGAATGAAAATAATGTTCACACCGTACTGTTTTACTTGAATTTAGACACTCAGAAAGAAGTACACAAAAACTTCTATTGTCATCAATAATCCAAACAGGGATATAGTCCTTTACTTTATGGTGTTTTGTTTTTATGATTCGCCTCATTATGTGTTCTCTGCAAGAGGTAATACGATCGTAAACGTTGTTCCCTTGTGTATTCGGCTTCGCACTGTAATAGCTCCGCCATGGTTTTTGATAATACTTTCGACGATTGACAACCCTAATCCTGTTCCTTGCAGATCGCCCTTCGTTGTAAAAAAAGGTTCAAATATTTTATCAATATTTGCCTTAGGGATACCTCTCCCGTTGTCAGATATTGAAATAGAAACAAATTTTTCCGGGTTATCTTCCATCCAAGATTCCTGACGAGTTCCTTCCGGCCTATAGTGATCTACTTCGATCATTATTTTTCCACCATGAGGCATTGCATCTCTTGCATTGAATAAAAGATTCAATAATGCCTGACGCAACTGAAGTTCATCGCCACGAACGAACAGAGATGATTCTTTTATCGATGAACTAATAGTATATAATCTACTCATATTCTGGTTGAACACCACGATACTACGATCAATTAAAAGTGAGAGGTCGATTCCCTTACGTTCTATCTTTACTCTTTTTCCAAACGAAAGAATTTTCTCAATAAGTTTCAACCCATCATTGGCGCTTGCCGCTGTTGCTTTCAGAATCCTTCTTCCATGCTTTGTTTTCACCTGCTTGTATAACAACCTCACTGAAAGAAGAATAGGGGCAAGGATATTTTGAAGATCGTGTGCAAGGCTATTCGTGAGAAGTGAGATCGCTTCCATTTTTTGAGCTCGGAGATATGCATCTTCTAACCTCTTCTTCTCTGTAATATCAATACAAATAGCATGGACCATCATATCACCATCATTCCGTCTGCCTGATAATAGAAATATTCTTGATCTGCCTTTGTGAGTTGTATAATGTATTTCTTGATCTTCAAAGTATCCTTTTTCCCGAAGAGAGGATTCTATTCCTTCTTTAATGCTTTTCGGAATTGACCTTAAATAATCTTGTACTTCAAGTGTCACTGTCACATCAAGCATTACAAATAAAGATTGGTTGGCATCAAGCACCTGCCATTCTATCGGATCAAATATTACCATCCCTACAATTGAATTTTCAAATAAAGCCTTATACCGCTGTTCATTTTTTCGGATATCGAGCAGTCTCGCTTGTTGAAGTTTGATAATACGCTTATTTGAAATAACAATTACTAACACATAGGCAATGGAAAGACCAGAGACAAGAATACATGTTAACACTAAGAATATCTGAAATTTATTCATTTATTTTTAAGAAATATTCCTACGCAAAACAAACCATTTCCAACGATATCGAGAATCCAGTTTATTGACCAAATTAAAATAAAATACGCTACCCCCAGTGTAACGATATAATCGAAAAACCCTAGCACAAACACGTTACCTGCGCAATACACAATAAATCCTGTCGTAAACCAGAATATTCTTAACGTCAGGATGTTATGATCTTCAGAAAATATTGTTGAGTTCAACGTTATGACAGAGAACAAAATGATTGCCAGTCTAGAGACAATTGCTATCGTTGAATTTAACATGAATAATGTCTGCGTGACAAATATATAGATAGAACCCAGAACAATCACTACAAGCGTACATAGAATTGAGTAACGCATTATTTTATTTGAATATAATTGATAATAAAATAGTAAGACTAAACAACATTCAATAACAAGATGAATATTTGTAATAAAGTGATTATTTATTTTATAAAACGAACAATAATATTCAACACCAACAGGAGTTACCTTTAAAAGTTGTGTAAATTAAAAAAGCGCATCCGTATCTTAGGTTGACCAACAAACGATAGGAACTTCCTATCAAAACCTAAGGAGGACACGCCGATGTCAAAGTACAAGAAAACTGAC
>Ga0268280_1000304_pt1 | contig 44359 bp, 40 predicted proteins | sample saktaG_9_FD_190139 | JGI IMG/M metagenome (GOLD analysis project Ga0268280, IMG submission 190139) | Saline water microbial communities from Sakinaw Lake, British Columbia, Canada - sak_2011_5_24_40m | ecosystem: Environmental > Aquatic > Non-marine Saline and Alkaline > Saline ...
CTTTACTATATACATGTATATAGTAATTCGTATTATTGCTAAAAGTTGTGGAAAACTCAAACAAAAAGTACCCGATTAAGTTCAATCGGATACTTTGTCTACACTCTGAGATCGGCTCCCAAACGGAGCCGATCTTTTTCATTGATTAGCAAGTTTACGTAATCTTTACATATCTTTACTCGTCTACGATATCTCTAGAAGACATCAAAACGATACAATGAAGGTGCAAGAAAGAAAATGCGGAGGATAATAATATGAAAAAGATTTTTCTGATATTGATTACCTTGTTTTTTGGCGGAGTAACCATTGCCTGCGGGAATGCGGCAACCACAACAACGGCCGCCTTCAATCCAGCCAGCAACATCAACGTCTATACTCGTGATACAACTTCGGGGACAAGAGCTGGATTCATGGCTGGAATCGGATTCGCAGAAGCTGAAGCAAACGATTCTGTCTTGGTCGAGGGATTCATCATCAAGGACAATACCGGCATTCTCAGCACCATGGCAATTGATGAATACGGCATCGGATACATATCGCTATCAAGTGTCAACAACACCGTGAAGGGATTGTATTTCGAAGGCGTTGCGCCATCAGAAGAAAATGTCATCAACGATACCTATGCACTCAAACGGCCCTTCATGTGGATGATTCGCGACACCGGTGATTATCCTTCTATTGAGATAGAGGAAATCGTCATAGCGTTCATAGCCTTTCTTGGCACATCCGATGGAGCCGACACCATCGCAAATGCAGGGGCCATCGCGCTTCAGAGCAGCACGACATGGGATGCGATCGAAGGGGACTATGACGTCTGTTCGCAGGATAACAGCGATATCGTTGTCCGGTTCGGCGGATCCGATTCAATTCAAAAAGTGGCGCAGGCACTGACGGCGGCTTTTATGCCCAGATGTGGTAATTTTGTCGCCGAGCATGACCATACCGGCTCGGGAGATGCCTATAAACGCACAAACGATCCGGCGATCAAAGATACTTCAGTGGGCAAGGACATCGCCTTTTCATCTCGATGGTTTAAAACGACAGAAGCGGTTCCGGAATCACAATTCGGGCAGCTCGCTTGGGACGCCATCGTCGCCATCGTGCATTTGGACAATCCATTATCCAATATCACTGCTTCAGACTTGAAAGCGATTTATAACGGAAACATACGCACCTGGAGTTCCCTCATTAACCCCTGAGCGCGCGCGCTCACGAAGCGCAGTCAAGGCGGATTTTGTGTAAATAGAAAGGGTTCAGGGATATGACTCGAAGTGCACTCATGATAAAGGCAAAGAACACAACTGGCAAGCGAACGGTAGATAGAATAGTGAAATACTTTTTTCTTTCAACCGCGGTTTTGTCAGCGTCTTTTATCTTCATCATCGCTTGGATTATCCTTATTCGCGGTATTACCCCGTTTACAACCGATAATGGCGGCCTGGGAACGGTTGATCTCCTCCGTTTTTTAACTGGAGGCGTCTGGCTGGAAGGGCAAGCTTTCGTGTCCACCTTGTATGGGGTTGGGTTTCTCATCGTATCGACACTATACATCACTTTTCTATCTCTCTTGATTGCCGCACCCGTCGGCGTCCTGACCGCTTTGTTCATTGCCAAGACCGCATCGAAACCATTGGCAAGAGCTTTGCGGACCGTCGTGGAGACGCTGGCGGCGATTCCGTCAATTATTTATGGGTTGTTCGGTGCCGGAATCATCCTCAAGCTTGTGTATGATTTCAGTGCCGCCATTGGTTATCAGTCCAAAGGCGGCAATTCGATACTGGCAACCGCCCTTGTCCTTGCCTTGATGACAATTCCAACAATTACTGCAATTTCAGAGGTGGCAATCCGCTCCGTCGACAAGACCCTGGAAGAAGGGTCCCTCGCATTGGGGGCGAGTCAGACACAGACGAAATTCAAAGTCGTACTGGCCGCAGCAAAGTCCGGGATTTTTACCGCCATCATCCTTGGTGTCGGTCGCGCCCTCGGAGAAGCCACTGCGGTTTCGCTTGTCGCTGGCGGCCGAAGGTCAGGATTTTCATTTGCGCTACTCGACACTACAAGCACACTCACAACAATCATGCTGGAAGGACTCAAGGAAACGACGGGAATCGATTATGATATCCGGTTTTCGGTCGGCTTGGTCCTTTTGGCCGTTATCCTGATTACGAATCTGATTTTGAACGCAATCAAAAGGAGGGTGGGGACGATCCGTGTCAAAGAATAAGTCCTGCATGCGGAAAGACCGCTTCTGGAATTTTATGACCTATCTAGCTTCATCGGTCAACCTCATTACCCTCTTGGCGATCGCTCTCTTTGTTTTTGGGAAGGGGTATCGTTTGTTAAAGCCGGATCTGATTGTTGAAAACTTCGAATCACAAGGATTTGTGGCCGATTTTTATGAAGGAACATTACCATGCAGTTGTGAAGCGCCAATATCCTTTTCTGAAGGAACTTATTATTCGAGCAAATGGGGAATTGCATTATCGGACGCTGTCGACCTGCTCGGAAAAACGACGATTCGAGTCGAATATGTTGCCGAAGACAGCCCCTTTCACTCCCTTCGCGATAAAGGGATCAGCTTTGCCCCAATCGAAATGAAGGCGGATTATGAAATCATCCGAATCGCGTTTGAAACCGATTCGACGGCGCTTTCAAAGCAAGGCGCAGCAAATATGATAACCGCACTTGATGCCAATGACACTATTCGGGAGATCGAATTCAGGACCAGAGGCGGAGGTGTGCGCGGGTCGATTTTGACAACACTCATTCTGATGGGGCTGACGCTGGTGATGGCGCTACCGATTGGAATCGGAGCGGCAATCTATTTGACAGAATACGCGCCGGCGAATCGCGCTACGAGGGGCCTCCGGACTTTGATCGAGACGCTAACCGGCGTTCCGTCGATCATCTATGGTCTAATGGGGCTTGCGGTTTTTGTGCCGATAACCGTAAAACTTACTTCTGCAACCGGGGGCAATCTGATCTCCGGATCGATGACAATGGCCGTCATTTTGCTTCCGGTCATCATTCGCACTACTGAAGAAAGTCTGAAAATGGTACCAAGCGACATTCGAAGCGCTTCGCTGGCACTGGGCGCAAACAAAACGCAGACAACATTCAAAGTCGTTCTGCCAAGTGCGGTTTCTGGAATTCTGACGTCGATCCTACTGGCGATTGGCCGCATTATTGGCGAATCAGCCGCACTGGTATTTGCCATAGGAACAACAATCAAGGACGACATCTCGCTTACAGGGAAATCGACTTCACTCGCGGTTCATATCTGGGCGATGATGACAGACGAACCGGCCAACATCGAATTATCGGCGACAATTGCTATCATCATTATTGCTATCGTTGTCATTTTGAATCTTTTCATAAAAATAATAACTGCCGCTTTTCTAAAACGGCGATTGGTGGGTGTGTTATGAGTTGCAATACACAAGGAGTCTTTGTCGTCGAACATCTGAATCTTCATTACGGAAAGGTGCAGGCCCTACATGATGTCAGCATATCAGTCACAGAGAAGCAAGTGACCGCTTTGATCGGACCTTCCGGATGTGGTAAATCAACTTTTTTAAGGACGCTGAATCGAATGAATGATCTGATCGCAAACTGCCGGGTCGAAGGAAGCGTCCGTTATCGCGAGGAGGATATTTATGGTCAGGAAACAGATGTCATCGACTTGCGAAGAAAAGTTGGAATGGTATTTCAAAAACCCAACCCCTTTCCGATGAGTGTTTTCGATAATGTCGCATATGGCCCTAGATGTCAAGGCATCAAAAATAAGTCAATGTTGGGACAGATCGTCAAGCAATCTCTAGTGGATGCCGCATTGTACGAAGAGGTCAAGGATCGCCTGAAAGACAACGCATTAAGCCTTTCGGGTGGGCAACAACAGCGACTCTGCATAGCGCGGGCGATTGCAATGGCTCCTGATGTGATACTGATGGATGAGCCAACTAGCGCCCTTGATCCTGTTGCGACGGCAAAAATCGAAGAGTTGATCAACGATCTGAAAAAGGAATATACAATCATCATCGTTACCCATAATATGCAACAGGCGGCTCGCATATCAGATGACACAGCGTTCTTCCTGATGGGAGAACTGGTGGAGTTTGGTCCTACAGAAATAATCTTCAGCCACCCCACCTGTGGTAAAACAGAAAACTACATCACAGGCCGATTTGGGTGAAGTATATGCATTATGATATAATGAAAGAGAGGGAATGTGACCTTGAACAGTCGTGCACGTTTTGATGAAGAATTGGATCGCCTGCAGTTGGAATTGATAAAAATGGGCGACGCTGTCATGCAAAACATCGTTGCCGGACTGAAATCGTTTCTGACGATGGATGTCAATCTTGCCGAGCAGACGGTGAAGGCCGACAAGATCGTCAATGAATTCGAGCAGAAGATTGAGAAGGATTGCCTTCGCATCATTTTACGGGAGCAGCCAGTTGCCAAAGATCTCCGTTTGATTACGGCAGTTCTGAAAATGATTACTGATCTTGAACGAATTGGCGATCACGCTGCCGACATTTCTAAAATGACCATTTTTATGGAAAGAACCAAACAATCAGTCACAATCAGTCAGATGAAGCCAATGACCGTAGCAAGTACGACAATGATCAAAAAGGCTCTTGATTCATTCATTAACCGCGATCTTTTGCTGGCGGAAGAAGTCATCTCGGATGACGATGTCGTCGATGAATTGTTCGAACAAATAAAAAAATCGGTTGCCGACTCGATCCGCTCCCAGGAAATGGATGCAGATTATGCATTGTATGCCATGATGGTTGCAAAGTATCTTGAACGAATCGGTGATCACGCCGTAAACATCAGCGAATGGGTCATATTCTCCATCAACGGAGAACATAAGCACAATTTAATTTTCTAGGAGGGCGCACCATGGGGCAGTTGATTTATTCTGTCGAAGACGATCCGAATATTGGCCACATCATCAACATTGCTCTTTCGAATTCCGGGTATACAGTGCGCACTTTTACAGAAGGGAAATCACTGTTTGCGGCCGTTGAGTCGAATATTCCTGACCTGTTTCTGCTTGATATAATGTTACCTGACATGGATGGCTTGACGATTCTAAACCAACTGAAAGTGACGGCGACACTTCAATTTGTTCCGGTGATGATTATTTCCGCAAAAGATGCGGAACTCGATAAAGTCATAGGACTAGACGCCGGAGCGGACGATTACCTCATTAAACCATTTGGCGTTCTTGAACTGATTAGCCGCGTCAAGGCGATACTACGGCGCAACGAAAATCGGGAGATTGAAGCAGTTACATGCGGCGGAATTTTGATGAATGCAACGGAACACGTTTGTCGATACGAGGACAAGCCGATTGCACTGACAGCAAAGGAGTTTGCCTTACTATGGCTTCTTGTCAACAATAAAAATAAAACACTGACCCGCGAATTCATATTGAATACGGTTTGGGGGTTTGATTTTTTAGGGGAAACACGGACGCTTGATGTTCATATCAAGGAAATTCGACAAAAACTGACTCGTGTCGGGGTCGTTGCGGAACCAATCCAAACCATCCGCGGAATCGGGTACAAATTCATAGAATGAAGAAGAAAATTGTCCTTCATTACGCTGCCATTGTCCTGTTTTCACTTATTCTGTTCATCCTTGGTGCGGTCTTTCTGGTTCAAAGCAATCTGCAGAACGTTACGGAACTGAACCTTCGTAATTACCTGGAGCTGGTCGATGCGGCTTATACCCGTACTAGTGACGAAGCCGCGGTCATCGACGAATACGCAGGAATTGAGGATTATCTGCGCATTACCTTCATTGATGTTGAAGGAAATGTTACTGCCGACTCCATTGTCGTTCCGGAAGACAACCATTTGACTCGTCCGGAAATCGTCGAGCCGGGCACGGTGGCTATCCGCCACTCTGACACGCTTGGAAAGCGGATGATGTACCTTGCCGAAACACTAGCAGATGGATCTTATTTGCGCGTTGCCATTCCCCTTTCATCGGTAGCCCCTTTTTTCAACAACTTTCTCTTTCTTTCCATTCTTGTGGGCTGTGTGATTGTCGTTGTTGCTGTGTTTTTTCTTTCGATTTCTGCCGAACGAACAATTCTACCCCTGAAAGAAACCGTCGGGGCTCTTCGCTCTATCGTCGAGGGACATTATGCGGAACGACTGCCGCTTGAGAACACGGAAGAATCAAACCAACTGATCAACGAAATCAACGAGATTGCCCACCTGCTTTCCGAAAATATCCGTTCGCTAGGGAACGAAAAGCGTAAACTCGATTTCATTCTTGACCATATGGATCAGGGATTATGCATTCTTGATACATTCGGCCGAGTCGTCCTAGTAAACCGCTTTGTGAAGAATCTGCTGGGATTCAATGATCAAGAAAATAAGGGACGAAACTACCTCTTTCTTTTTCGTGACAAGACGATTCAACTTGCCATACATGACGCCTTGGAAAAAGGAATAGGAATGAATGGAACCTATGCCGATGGCGACCGATATTATTCCGTAACCGTCATCAAGAATCCGGACGACTTCAACGGTACTGAAAGTGTTCTGCTAATTTACACCGACATCACGCAAGCGAAGACACTGGAAATTTTGAAACGCGACTTTTTCGTCAACGCTTCTCACGAGCTCAAATCGCCGCTCACGTCAATCATTGGGGCCTCTGAATTAATTGCTGCGGATATGACAAAGAGCCCGGAAGAAACGAGGGATTTAGCGGCACGGATCATCCAAGAAGCGCGGAGAATGAACAATCTTGTCAACGATATGCTTGATCTTTCAAAGTATGAACAGGGGATGGAAACAAATAACATCATAGCAGTTGACCTAGCCGATGTCATCAAAGAGGCGGGTTCGGTGTTTGCTTCCGTTGCGGCGGAGCGAAACATCCGAATTCTATTCCAAATTGTATCAGCAACGGTCCGCGCGAACTATGAAGATATGATTCAACTCGTTCGCAACCTGATAGACAACAGCATCAAATATGGAGTTGAAAACGGCCACGTCTGGGTCGCACTCCGCAAAACCACCGATGCCATCGAACTTGAAGTCGCCGATGATGGCATCGGCATTTCCAAAGCGGATCAGGCGCGCGTCTTCGAGCGGTTTTATCGCGTCGACAAGGCTCGAAGCAAGAAAATCGGCGGTACCGGTCTTGGATTGGCGATTGTTAAGCACATCTGTCTGGCCTATCAGGGAAAAATCACATTGGAGAGCGAACTGGGCAAAGGCACCAAGATGATTATATCGTTTCCTCTGTAAATTGCCGTCAGGCCGTCGCTGACGGCTTTCTTTTTGTGAAAAGCAAACAAGGGAAGCGGACGACGCTGGGCGTGTTTTTTACTATAGTAAAAAAGATGCCGCTTTCACGAAAAAAAGACGGCTTCCCATCTTCCTTTTTAGGCCGATAGTCGGTATAATGGTGGGCGAAGGAGGGGATAACCATGGAAGAATATCGTCTGCACAAACATATTCTCTGCATCGATCTGAAGAGTTTTTACGCTTCCGTCGAATGCAGTCTTTTGGGTCTCGATCCCTTCCAGACGGCCCTCGTCGTCGCCGACGCTTCGCGCGGTGGCGGCTCGATCGTCCTTGCGGTTTCGCCTTATCTTCGGAAACTCGGCGTTCCCAGCCGTTGCCGCATCCACGACCTGCCGCAGAACATCCATATCATCTATCAGAAGCCGCGGCTTGCGACGTATCTCGAGTTTTCGGCCAAAATCGTCGAAATCTATCTCCGTTATCTTTCGGAAGAGGATATGTACGTTTATTCGATTGACGAGGTGTTCATGGATTTCACCGAATATCTCGATTATTACCAAAAGACGGACGTTGAGCTCGCCAAGGAAATCATGGCGACGATCTATGCCGAGACGAAGGTCTACTCGACCTGCGGCATCGGCCCGAACATGCTGATGGCGAAACTGGCGCTCGACATCGAATCGAAGCGGGCGCCGGACTTCATCGCCAAATGGGAATACGAGAACCTGCCGCAAAAACTGTGGCCAGTCTCGCCGCTTTCGGAAATGTGGGGCATCGGCCGGAACATGGAAGCCCATTTGAACCAGATGGGTATGTTCCGGGTCGGCGACATCGCTAAATGTGATGTCGGCCGGTTGAAAAAACGGTTCGGCATCCTCGGCGAAGAACTGTATTATCACACCCACGGCATCGACATGAGCCTGATTCAGGACAAGGGCCGGATCAAACCGGCGTCCAAGAGTCTTGGCTGCGGCCAGGTCCTGTTCCGCGATTATTATGTCCCGGATATCTACCAGATCATCATCGAAATGGTCGACGATGTCTGCCGGCGGCTCCGGCTTGCCGGCAAGACGGCAAAAACCATCCACTTCGGCATCGGGTACAGCCAGGACACCGGTGGCGGCTTCGGCCGCCAGATCACGCTCGACCAGCCGACGGCGAACGAAAGCGACGTCTACAAAGCGTGCCTGCATCTGTTCGGCCTGCATTATGAACGTTGTCCGATCCGCCGCGTCCACGTCGGCGTCGGAAACCTCATCGACAAACCGCCGCGGCAGGCGAGCCTCTTCGACGACATCGAGCGGGCGATCAAGGAAGAACAGGTTTTCACCGCGATCGACGAAATCAAATTCAAATTCGGTAAAAACAGCATCAACCGGGCCTCGAGCGGATTGAAGGCGTCGACCGTCAAGGCCCGCAATGATATGATCGGCGGTCACTGGGCATGAACGGCGCCTACGCGGATCGCGGCATCATCAAATGGAACGCTTTTGACGCCCTGGCCGGCTATTCGTCGATGCTCGAAGAGATGCGGTATCGCCTCGGCAAGAAAGAAAAGCCGCAGCTTTCCGACGACGTCTACGAGGAAATGAACCGACAGTTGCAGCAGGCCCTCGCTGATGATGCGGAAATCGAAGTCAAGTACCACCACGACGGCTATGTCCGCTTCACCTATGGCAAAATCCGAAAGGTCGATTTTACGGCGAAGGAAATCGTCATGTCGACCTGGGAGCGGTTCAAAGCCGAAGACATCCTCGAAATCATCGTGCAATGACCATGCCGGTCCGTCCCCGAGACGGACCGGCTTTCCAACATCCGGACGGATTGGACAAAACCGGCTTCGGCGTGATAGAATGAATGTATCGGCTCCGGCGAACGCCGGATGCGGGAAGGAAGAACAATGCCAACCGAAACGCGTTCCATCGCCATAAAGGCGTATGCCAAAGTGAACCTGTTTCTGAATGTTGCGGGAACACGGTCAGACGGCTACCATGATCTGGAGATGTTCAACGCCAAGATCGATCTGTTCGATGATGTCACGATCGAAACAACGGCTACTGCCGGGGCTGGCGTGACGATTCGATCCAACGACAAATATTTTGAAAACGGCGACAATCTGATCGTCCGCATCGCCCGTCACATGCTTGCCTTTTATGCTCCTGGCGGCAATGTGACGATCACGATCGCCAAACGGATTCCGGCCGGAGCCGGACTCGGTGGCAATTCCGCCGACGCCGCGGCGGTTTTAAGGGGCATGGATCAATTGTTCGATTGGAACATCGGCACGCGGGGATTGGCGGAAATCGCATTGCGGTTTGGTGCCGATATCCCGTACTGTCTGCATTCCGGTCCGGCGTTCGTGTTCGGCATCGGCGATAAAATCCTACCGGTCGGACTTGATCTTTCCGCATGCGGTATCCTGGTCGTCCATCCGCAAGTGTTCGTAGCCACGGAAGCGGCGTTTGCGGCCTGGGACGCAGGCAAACAAAATCACGTTTCCACTCCCGTCATCGCGGCCGCCGTGGCGTCCGGAGATCCGGAAGCGGTGTTCGCCGCGATGCAAAATGCTTTGGAACCAGCGACGTTTTCCATTTCGACTCCGACCCGTGACTTGCGGGATGCGATGGTCCGCTTTCTGGGTCCGGAGGGCGTCGTCATGACCGGCAGTGGGTCGACCATCGTCAAGGCGTTTGTGAGGAAAACTGCCGAAATCGATCGATTCATTGCAGAAAACGGACATAAATACCGGATATTTCTTCAGAAATTCGCGAATAAAGAATAATCTCCACTTGGAATGCCCCATTCAACGTGCTATAATCCTGTTGTGGGGTGTTATCATGTTGATTACCGAGGTACGGGTCAAACGCGTTGACGGCGAAAACCGCCTCGTCGGCATCGCGGCCATCACGTTCGATCAAAGTTTCGTCATTCACGAACTCCGCGTCATCGAAGGACGCAATGGTTTGTTTGTGGCCATGCCCAGCCGGAAGATGCCAAACGGAGAATTCAAGGATGTCGCGCATCCGATCAATTCGGAAACGCGGACGATGATTGAAAACGCCGTCCTGGAAGCGTTCCGGAACCTGCCGCCCCCGGCCGAAACGAGCGAACAGAAAGAAGCATAGTGCCGACTTGGTTCAGTTGGCACTTTTTTTATGGCTGGCGCGGGTGTATAATATAGATGGTTGTCATAACGACCCTGGAGGGATAAGATGGCGATCTTTCACGGATCGAAAGTAAAAGTGTTTTCGCTCAGTTCCAACCTCGAATTGGCCAATGAAATCGCAGCTTACATCGGCATACCGTTGTCTGATTGCGAAGTGACCCATTTCGCCGACGGCGAAATCAACATCAACATCACGGAAACGGTGCGGGGACATAAAGTCTTCGTCATTCAGACGACTTCCAGCCCGGTCAACGAGCACATCATGGAACTGCTCATCATGATCGACGCCCTGAAACGCGCTTCCGCCCGGGAAGTCAATGTCGTCATTCCTTATTACGGGTATTCGCGCCAGGACCGCAAGGCGAAGGCGCGCCAACCGATTTCCGCCAAACTTGTCGCCGACCTGTTGCAGGTCGCCGGCGCATCCCGCGTCATCAGTGTCGATTTGCACGCACCGCAGATTCAAGGGTTTTTCAATATCCCGATTGATAATTTCCGCGCGATGCCGATCATCGCATCGTACATGAAAGCCAAGAATCTTCCCGACGTCTGTGTTGTATCGCCAGATCACGGCGGCGTCGCCCGGGCAAGAACGCTTGGCGACATCCTCACCGCCCCGATTGCCATCATTGACAAGATGCGTCCGGAACCGAACGTCGCCGAAGTGATGAACATCATCGGCAATGTGAAAAAAAAGAACTGCATCCTCATCGATGACATGATCGATACCGCCGGATCGATCGTCGCCGCCACGGAAGCGCTGATCGCGGCGGGAGCGAAAGAAATCTATGCCTGCTGCACCCATCCGCTGCTTTCCGGCCAGGCCGTCGAACGGATCATGGCTTCGCCTTTGGCTGAACTGGTCTGCACGAATACGATCTATCTGCCGCCAGAGAAGAGATTTTCAAAACTCACCCAGCTGTCGATTGCGTCCCTGCTCGGCCAGGGGATCATCAACATCATCGACGACCAGGGCATCTCCACGCTGTTCAGCTGATTTTCATTGCTTCATCCCGGCACCCTCGCTCAGAAAACAGGCGGGGGTGCCTTATTTTCGGTTCGTTCTTTACAAAGACCGGCATTGTGTTATAATATAGGCAAATCGGAGAACGGAGAAGTACGACGTTAGACGGATCGAAGCGAACGGGGGATGGTGCGAGCCCCGCATCACGGAACGTCCGAACAACACCGGGAGAGACGGAAGAACCAAGTAGACCCGTCCGCCAGTCGGCGTTATCGACATCAAGTGCCGGAGCAATCCGGAAACAAGGTGGCACCACGGTGATTTCATCGTCCTTTTTACGGGCGATTTTTTTATTTTTGGAGGGCAAGATGAATCTGTACGAAGAACTTGCGTTATTTCAGACCAATCCAACGCCTTTGCCGGACAACCGATATCATAAGACCGGAAAAGGCGATTATCAGAACGGCGATCTTTTCCTCGGCGTCACCGCCCTGGGGATCCGGACCGTCGCCTTGCATCATTTCGCCACGATCACCGAGGCAGAACTTGAACGCCTGCTCGCCTCGCCGGTCCACGATCACCGCGCCATCGCCGTCGCCATCCTCGCGATGCGCTCGCGCCGTGGTCCCGAAGCCGTCCGTCAGGAAATCATGGAATGGTATCTTCAGCACCTCGACCGCGTCAACGGCTGGGATCTCGTCGATGGATCCTGCATCGACATCGTCGGCCGGAGGCTGGTTGAAAGCAACGATTTTTCGCTTTTGCACGAACTCGTGGCTTCCGAGCACCTCTGGACCAAGCGCGTCGGCATCGTTTCGACGTTCGCGCTGATCCGGGCCGGATTTCTCGATGAAACGCTCGCCGTTCTGAAACAGGCGCTGTCCGATGAACGCGATCTCATTCACAAAGCGACCGGCTGGATGCTTCGTGAAGTCGGAAAACGCGATCGCGGCAAACTGGATTGCTTTCTCAGAGAGTATTATGACAAGTTACCCCGAACGACGCTCCGTTATGCCATTGAACGGCACGAGGAAGCGACGCGTAAGGAAATACTGAAAGGCATCTTCAAGGAGGAATAGCACATGGTAAGCAAAAAAGAAATCATCAACGGCATCATCGTCGAGCAGCTTGCACCGGCAACGGTCCTGCAGATGTCCGTCAAAGTCCTGAATGAATTATATCAAGACCTGGACGGCCGGCCGATCCGGCTCAACGGCTGGATTCGAAACAACCGCGCCCAAAAAGAATTCGGATTCATCGATCTCAACGACGGATCTTTTTTCGACACGATTCAAATCGTTTACGAAGAAGGAAAACTGGCCAACTTCAAAGATGTTCAGAAACTCCGCGTCGGAGCCTCAGTGAGCATTGAAGGTCTGCTGGTATTAACACCGGCAATGAAACAGCCCTTCGAAATCAAAGCCAGTACGGTTGAGTTGCTCGGCGACAGCCCGGAAGACTATCCCATTCAGCCAAAACGCCATTCCCGCGAATTTCTTCGCGAGAACGCGCATCTGCGGATGCGTACCAATCTGTTCAACGCCGTTTTCCGGGTTCGCTCGGAAGTATCGTTCGCCATCCACAGTTTCTTCAACGCCCGCGAGTTCGTCTATGTGCACACCCCCATCATCACCGGATCGGACGCCGAAGGCGCCGGCGAGATGTTCCGGGTGACGACCCTCGATCTCGAAGGTCTGATCAAGAGCGGGGCCAAGGAAATCGATTTTGGCAAAGACTTTTTCGGTAAGGCGACGAATCTCACCGTGTCCGGACAACTGCAGGTGGAATCCTATGCGATGGCATTCCGGAACGTTTACACCTTCGGACCGACCTTCCGGGCCGAAAACTCCAATACGCAGCGACACGCTTCCGAGTTCTGGATGGTTGAGCCGGAGATTGCCTTCGCCGATATCCATGACGACATGCAACTCGCCGAAGACATGGTAAAACACATCATCAGGCACATCTTGACGAAGTGCGCAAACGAAATCGAATTTTTCGACCGGTTCGTCGAAAAAGGATTGAAAGCAAAGCTTGAGCACGTCGTCGGCTCGCAGTTCAAGTCCGTTACCCATCACGACGCGATCAACATCCTGCTCGCCAGTGGCGAACACTTCGAGAATCTGCCCCAGCACGGAGAAGACTTGGCGACGGAACATGAAAAGTTCCTGACGAAGCATTTTGACGGCCCCGTATTCGTCACCGACTGGCCCAAAGAAATCAAAGCGTTCTACATGCGACTGAACGATGACGGAAAAACCGTCGCCGCGGTCGATCTTCTCGTCCCCGGCGCCGGCGAACTCGTCGGCGGATCGCAGCGGGAAGAGCGGCTTGAAGTCCTGCTTTCCCGGATGCGGGAAATGCATGTGGCGGAGAAGGATCTGTGGTGGTATCTCGACCTGCGCCGTTATGGCGGCTGCAAGCATGCCGGATTCGGCCTCGGCCTCGAACGGATGGTCATGTACGTGACCGGCGTCGACAACATCCGCGACGTCATACCCTTCCCACGCACGCCCCGAAACTGTGAATTCTGACAGGCGACGGCCCCCCGAAGGCCGCCGCTTTCGTCCTGGCGTCAAAATCAGACAGGGAGAGATGCAATGATGAAAAGAATCCTGCTACTATCGACGCTCGTGCTGGCGGCGCTCGCCTTCACCGGCTGTGGTCGAACCGTTGAAACGACGACGGCGACGACGACTTCAAGTTCCACCGAAGTGGTGATTACGACAACCGTTACAACAACCGCTGCGACGACAGCAACCACGACGACCGAAGCCACGACGACCGAAGCGACGACGACCGTCACGGACCCGCCGACGATTTTTGACGCCGTGAATGCTTTGACGAATCCATACAACATCGCGCTGTTTATGAACGAAGACCCTTACCATTACCTCAATCTCAATTTCGTTCTGCCAACGGTCGATGTCGGCGCCGTCTATTGGCGCGCCGTCGATAACGAACTACTTACCTATATTATGAATGCCGACCTGAAGACGACGACCGTCGGCAACAAGACGGTCTACGCCTACGCCGCGACGATCGGACCGCTGACGCCGGGAACGACGTACCGGTATCGCGTCGGAAATGTCCTTGGTACAACGCTCAGCGAATGGCAAGAATATACAGCGCCGCAGCCGGATGCCGATTTTTCCTTCCTGTATCTCGCCGATCCCCAGGAAAACGCGGTCACGGGATACACGGCTTATGCCCATGCAATCCTCAGCGTGATGGCGTATGCCCAGCCGGAATTTGACTTTGCGATGTTTCCCGGCGACATGGTGAACGATGCCGATGTCCGGAGTCAATGGAATTGGTTCTTCCAGTATTCATCCGTTTTCTGCTATGGAAAGCCGATTGTCGCAACGATCGGGAATCACGAGTTTGACGGGATTTCCGACCCTTTCATGGATCGCCTCGAATATGACGGATATACCAACCTTCCGGCGAACGGACCCGTCTATGGACCGTTCGACGAACTCGAAGGCGATCTGCGGACACCGGGAATCGATGCGGGGAAAACGTACAGTTTTGATTATGGTGCGGCACATATCGTCGCCATCGACACGGAAATATTTTGCGATGGTCTTACGGCTTGTTCGGACTATGATGCGGATAACGTCGCCATCCTCCTGGACTGGCTAGCGAACGATCTGGAGGCGGCCGGGTCCGTCTGGAAAATCGTCCTTCTTCACCGCGGACCTTATGCGTTGTCCTATGATTCGGCACTCATCCGCACCCTGCTCGTGCCGACACTCGAGGCGTACGGCGTCGACCTTGTCCTTGCCGGCCACGATCACCAGTATTCCCGCTCCGTTTACTGGACGGGAGCGCTTGCCGGGTTCACCCGTTCGGACGTCTATACTCTTGGAACGGTGTCGCTTCTGCAAGAAACGGGTGGAACCGAATGGAATTTCAACGATTATCCACGCGAACTCGGCATTACCTATCTCGTCGGGAACACCGCGGGGACGAAATACTATGGCGGTTCCAAAAGTTCCGGCATTCCCGTCCATTATGAATACGATGGCGAATGCCCGGTCATTCCGATCATCACCGTGACGAACGACGCCATCACCGTCGTGTCCTATATCGTGTTGAAAGACTCGGCGCTGGCGATCGTCCCGACCGGCGTGGCGATACTGGAAACGTTCACGATCCGCAAATGAATCCGAAGCCGCGGCAGAACCGCGGCTTTTCTTTTGTGTCGGTTTTTCCGGCGCCGTGATATAATGGAAATGATAAAAAGGATCATGACGGAGGCGAAAACGATGAAAAAATCGATGAAATGGCAACGGCTTTTCATCGCCGCGACCGGACTATTGCTGTTCGCAGCGATCGGATGCACCGCGGCGGGAGTGCCGGGCGGATTCTACAACGATGGCCTGGCGGCGGTCCGATCCGGAAACGCATGGGGATACGTCGACAAGAGCGGCGCTGTGGTCATCGATTTTCAGTATGACGACGCTTATGCATTTGAGCGCGGAGTCGCGATCGTCATGGAAAATCACGAAGCGATTCTGATCGACGCCACGGGCGCCGTTCTTGCGGCTGATGGATACGATCTCCTCGATGTCGACGACGAAACCGGACTCGTCTGGTATAAAAAACAGGGCAAAGTCGGACTATTGAACCGTTCCGGCGCCGTCATCCTTGCTGGAGAGTATTATTTTCCGTCATGGCAGGCTTTGTTTCTATGGACGCCTGCATTCCGTGAAGGCCGGGCAGTGTTGTCGAATGGGACACATTACGGTTTCATCGATACGATCGGCATGTGGGTCATCGAACCCGACTACGCCGAAGTCGGCGACTATCGTTTCGACCTGGCGCCGGTACGTACGGGAAGCAAGTGGGGATATATCGATGAAATCGGAAACGTCGCGATCGACTTTCTCTACGACGCAGCCGAACCGTTCGGCGAACGGCGGCTTGCCCAAGTGACGCTGGACGGCGAAAAGGCACTGATCAAGACCGATGGCACGGCCGTTCTTTCCGGATTCTATCGGATAACGGTCACGGACGGGCTCATATTCGGAACCATCGGGGAAAATCACAGCTTATATGATCAGAACGGCAACGCCCTCATATCCTTTTCCCGCACCGTATGGAATTATGAGATCATTAGCGAGCGGTTCATCCGGTTTTACCAGGTTTTGGGAACGACAAACGTGATCTACGATGGTAACGGAGAGATTTATCTGGAGTATGAAAGTAATTCTGCAATGGCTCCCGACGACTGGCTGTTCGTCGAAGATGAAATCTGGTTCATCTACGAAAACGGCACCACAGTCACGGTGACGGGAGAGTATAAGACCTTCGTGATCGAGGCTGACGCCTACGTGGCGCCCGCTGGCGGGTACCGAATCATCGCGTCCCGCGGCGGATTGCTCGGCGTGATCGGATTCAACGGTGACATCATCGTTGATTGCGTGTACTCGGGCATCGCCGCCAGCACGGATGGATATTTTCTGATTTCGCTTCCAGACATTGCGGCCTTTGGCTGTTTGGATCGTAAGGGAAGAACCATCTTGCCAACCATCTATAGCGACATCCGCGTCGGGCAATGACGATTGCGATTAATGCAAAAAAAAGAGCGGTTCCTGCGTTTCGGCGGGAGCCGCTTTCTTGATTAAAGTTATTTCTTTTCCTGCTTGATGATCGGCGTGAGCGATTCGACGACGCCGGTGGCGAGACCGACGAGTCCCTGCAACTGCGACGGAATGATGATCTTGGTGGCTTGCCCATCGGCGACTTTTTCCATCGCTTTGTAGGCTTCCAGCGTCAGGAACGCTTGGCTGGCATTGGCATTGTTGATGAGTTCGATGCCTTTCGCGGTCGCCAACTGAACTTTCAAAATCGCTTCGGCGCGGCCTTCCGCTTCGCGGATGGCAGCTTCCTTTTTGGCTTCCGCCCGGAGGATGGCCGACAGCTTTTCACCTTCGGCATCCAGAATGGCGGCGGCCTTACGGCCTTCGGCGATCAGAATGGATTCACGACGTTCACGTTCCGCACGCATCTGTTTTTCCATTGCTTCGCGGATTTCTTTCGGCGGGATGATGTTCTTGACTTCGACGCGGTTGATCTTGATGCCCCACGGGTCGGTGGCAAGATCAAGAATGATGCGCATTTTCTCGTTGATCAGGTCGCGGCTCGTCAGCGTTTCATCGAGTTCGAGATCGCCGATGATGTTACGGAGCGTGGTGGCCGTCAGATGTTCGATCAGAAGGCCGGGATTGTCGGCGCCGTACACGAAGAGTTTGGAGTCCGTGATCTGCATGAAGACGACGGTGTCGATCTGCATCGTGACGTTGTCCTTGGTGATGACGGCCTGCGGAACAAAGTCGAGAACCTGTTCCTTGAGGGTGATGACATCACTGATCTGGCCGTGAGTATTAAACGCTTTTTTGACCCGATCCATGAACGGTACCAGGAAATGCACGCCGGCATTCCAGGTTGTGAAATAGCGGCCCCAACGTTCGATGACGTACTGGGTGGCCTGCGGCACGACGCGGACGCGGCTGCCGATGTAAACGATCACGAGCACAAGAACGATGATCAGTGCCCAAATGCCAATGTCGGATGCTAAAAATACGGGATGCAACATTTTTATTTCCTCCTATGAGTTTTTTTGATTCTACTATCGGATGAACCGCCGCATTGTTCCGGAGCAGGCGGCGTAAAGTCAAAAACTCCGGAAAAAGATGGGTGATGACACAGATGGAATCAATAACCGTATCCGGTCTTGACGACTTCCATCTTCAGCAAGATGTCGCGGAGCGTGGCCTTCTTTTTCGTAAACGAAATCAGGATGAAATCGATCACGAAGGATAGAAGCAAGAGGGCGGCGCCAGCAAGCATCGAAACCGAGAAGACGAGAACGACGAAGAAATATTTGAGAACGACGTCGTGAAAGAAGATCGAGGCTGGATTCACGGGACCCGAAAGCCGGATCTGCATGATCCTGCGACCGACGGTCTTGGCTCCGGTCGCCACCGCATAGACGGCGGTAAGAATCAGGAATCCAATCGCGAAATAATAGATGACGGTCATATAATAGCCCGTCAGCGGGGCATCATACGGCTGGATGTCGGCTGAATGCTGGGCATCGAGAACCGCCTTGGCGGTCGAATAGCGCGCAAGCGCTTCGGCCTTGAGCGTCTCGCTGTCGCCGGCCAGTTCGACTTCGGCGTCGTAATCGGCGACGAGGACGTTAAAATCCATTTCATAAGCATCGACGAGCTCGTTATAGGCTTCGTTGATGGTATTGAAATCAGCGACGCGGTTTTGGAGGATCGTCCGTCCGCCGATGATGAAGGTGAGATAGACGACGAGCATGACGATGACGAGGTCGACGAGCGACGCGAAAGATCTTTTGATGAATCCGGCATTCATTGTTGTTTACGTACCACGAGTTTCACGCCTTCAATGGCCAAAACTTCCACTTTCTGATTGATTTCGATCGTTTCATTGGCGACGGCGGTCCAGATTTTCCCATCGATCGTGACTTCGCCGCGTTGATCAAGGGCGATGGCTTTGACGCAGATGGCGACTTTTCCGACCAAGCGGTCGGCATTGGTCCGGACTTCGTTCTTTTTGATGAAGGACTGGAACACCGGACGAAGCATGATCAACATGGCGGCCGAAGCCACGATGAAGACGGAAATCTGCGCAATCATCGAGCCGGTTCCTCCGCCGAAAATGACGGCGACGAGCAACGCCAGAAATGCGCCTCCCGAGAACCAGATGCTGGTAAGGTCCATCGTCGAGGCTTCGATGATGGCGGCAATGATGATGACGGCGAACCAGATGACGACCATCAAATCGCCGTTAGACAGTAAGGTGAGCATGTTTTTACCCCTCTCTGTGTTTCAAATCGATGATTAGCGCGTTGTCTTTCGGATTCCAGACGGCCTTGAACTTGTAAAACTGGCTGTCTCCGAACTCGAGACCCGAAAGCGCGGCCGCTTCTTGTACGAATTGCTTGTTGCAGATGCGAGAATAACTAGACTTGACCGTGATGTTGTGCTGTTGTTCTTCCGGGATGAAACCGAGGGATACTTCTTCTTTGGTCACCGGTTTGACGGCGATCTGACAGTGTTCCCGATCCAATCCGAGAAGAACGACATAAGCCGACTCGAAGTACGAGCTCGCCGATTTGTTCAGCGTGATGTTCGCTTCATAGATCGTGGCGATGTCGTCGAGCGGCTTTTTGGACGCCCAGATGAAATTGGCCATGCTTTCAACCTCCATTATATATCGAAACTCTTACACCTATCAGTATATCACGGATATTTCGAATTATCAAGAGTTATTTTCGATTATTTTCGATTATTTTGACGGGTGGAGGCGTTTACAAACCCTCAATTATCCGGTATAATAGACAATGCATCCCGAGGTGAACCTATGCGCGAGTTTACGGAAAAAGACGTCATCGAACGCAGTTTGATGAAAACGTTCAAAGGCCCCATCTATTCCAAATTCATCGAAGCGCTTGATCAGTATGCGATGATTTCAGCCGGTGACAAAATCGCCGTGGCGATGTCGGGCGGCAAGGACAGCCTGCTTCTGGCGAAGCTGTTTCAGGAATTCAAGCGGCATGGCGGCATTCCCTTCGATCTCGTCTTCATGACGATGGATCCGGGATATGAAACCGAGAAGATCGAGCGCCACGTGTCGACCTGCAAGCGGATCGGCATCGACGTCGAGGTAGTGAAAACGACGATCTTTCAAATCACCGAAGATCTTGCCGGCGACGACCCCTGTTTCCTGTGTGCACGGATGCGCAGGGGCGCTCTATATAAACTCGCACAGGAGCGCGGATGCAACAAGCTCGCGCTGGGCCATCATTTCGACGATGTTATCGAAACAACCCTGCTGAACATCTTCTACGCCGGCTGTTTCAAAACGATGATGCCCAAGGTGCGATCGGCCAATTATGCAGAAATGGAACTGATCCGACCCATGTATCTGGTGAAGGAAAAGGACATCATCCGGTTCATGAATTACAATAAACTGGAAGCGATGGACTGCGGGTGCCGGTTTGTCGCCCGGCGGACCGACGCCAAACGCGCCGAAATCAAGAAACTGATTGAATCGCTTCGAAAAATCTATAAGAATATCGACATCAATATTTTTCGCAGCGCCGAGAATGTGAATCTGGAAAGCGTCCTCGGATATTACGACGACGAGCGGCGGCACCGGTTTCTCGACGACTATTGATATCATATCTCAAGGAAATGATGGTTTGGTGAAAAAAAAGCAGTTTCGGCTGCTTTTTCCTTTCATGGTTTCACGTGAAACCTTATTTTCCCAAACAGAAGCGGGAGAAGAGCGCATTGATCAGGGATTCGCTTCCGGTTTCGCCCGTGATTTCGCCAAGCGATTCCCAAGCTCTCCGGACGTCGATTTCGATCATATCCACCGGCAATCGGCGCGCACAGGCGCCAAGGGCGTCCGCAATGGCCGCGCCAGCCTCGCGAAGTTTGCCGATATGGCGGACGTTGGCGATCAATACATCGCCGGAAGCGATGATCTGCTCGTCGACGAACAGGCGTTTGACTTCCGTTTCGAGCGCTTCGATGCCGGTATGGTCTTTGGCGGATACGTCGATCATGGGTACGCCGCCGGCGTCGGCGTATTTGCCCAGGTCAACCTTGTTGCCAACGACAATCCGAACCCGATCTTTGGTCGTTGCCAGAAGCTTGGCATCCATTTCCGTCAGTGAACGGCTCTGATCTAGGACGAGAAGAATCAGATCGGCTTCCGCCATCGCCTTGCGGCTGCGGGCGATGCCGATGCTTTCTACGACATCGTCGGTATCACGGATACCGGCCGTATCGATCAGTTTAAGGACGATTCCACCAAGATTGAGTTCCCCCTCAACGAGGTCGCGGGTAGTTCCCGGCACCTCGGTCACGATGGCTTTTTCTTCGCGAAGCAAGGTGTTCAGGAGGCTGGACTTGCCAACATTGGGCTTGCCGACGATGACCCCCTTGACGCCTTCGCGGACGATGCGTCCGGTTTCTGATTTCTTTAGTGTGGAGGCGATGCGATTACCAATAGCTTCGAGCTGGGGCGCCAAAACCACATTCGTCATGACAACCGCATCATCATATTCGGGGTAGTCGATGTTCACTTCGATGGCGGCGACAATAGCCAGAATATCTTGTTGCAAGGCGTTTACGAGTGCCGAAACACGGCCATCCAGGCCCTGATTGGCGATATGAAGCTGTGTCGCGGTTTTGGCATTGATCACATCCATCACGCTTTCGGCCTGTGACAAATCGATCCGGCCGTTCAAATAGGCGCGTTTTGTGAATTCGCCAGGTTCGGCAAGCCGACAACCGCTTGCTATGAGTAGTGCGACGATTTTTTCCGGAATCAAAAAACCGCCGTGAGTACTGATCTCAACGACGTTTTCGACGGTGAATGATTTCGGTTCGCGGAAGACGGCGACCATGACTTCGTCGACGACATTTCCGTCTTCGACGATATGACCGTACGTCACGGTATGGCTCGCGACGACATTCAGGTCGCGGCCGCGGAAAATTGAAGCAACGGCAGAAATGGCGTCGCTTCCTGATACGCGGACGACATTGATGGCGCTCATTCCGCGGAGCGTCGCGATTCCGACGATGGTATCAAACAACATGGGCATCACCGTAAATATTCTATCATATCCGGCTTAAATATTGTATAATACTTCTGGGTGATGAACATGAAAAAACGGCATCTGAAACCGTGGACATTCTACGCTTTTTTATTTTTAGCTTCACTTTTGATTTTGGGTGGATATACCCTTTATCGCTATTTTACCAGTACCGTCGAAAGCGGCGACATCTGGAATTTGATCGTCCTGCCGGTTCTCTTCACCGGGATGTATCTTCTGGGGGACTATGTCATGCAGAAAATCGCGGACAAAAAGAAAAAAGTCAACTATGAAGAACAATATCTTGAAGCAATCGGCGAACGGATGCGAGTTTCAAAACAATTTTTAATTGAGGATTTCCGTCGACTCAAAGAAAATCAAAAATTCCAAGCCGCTTTGAAATACGGATACTTCATCGTGCAAAACGGCGAGAACGACAAAATATCGGTTAGCCACCTTGAAAAGAAATTTGACTCACGAACGCTGGAAGGCAAAGCGCTGATCTTCGTCACGGCTTATGTTCGCGAGAAAACGGCCGAGAAACAGAAATAACCATACCTAAAAACGTCGATTTCGGGTATAATATGGAATACGGGAGTTGGAAAAATGCAGGTGTTGCACGGCGTCGGGCTGCATCGCGGATTGGCATCCGGAATCGTACATAAATACATTCCCGGTCTGGATGGCGAACCCGCCTTTGATTTATTAATAAATCAAAAAGAAGTATTGCAAATGGCACTATCCGTGAGTACGGCCGACTTGGAAGCGGCGGTCGCCGCAGCCGGCCCGGAAACGGACGGTACCATCCGGATGATTTTCGAGGCTCACAAACTGATGGTGAACGATCCGATCCTCCTGGACGCCGCTTACGAGGCGATCGAGACGGGGAAGCCGGCTTATCGCGCCTATCAGGCCGCGGCGCAAGCGATCATCCGGCAATTCCGAGTTCTGAAAAACGAATATATGCGCAACCGCGTGATCGACATCATCGACGCGACGGATCGCGTTCTGCACGCCATCGTTTCTGCCGAATATAGTCAGGAATTTCATTTTGCCGAACCGCGCATCCTTGTCATGGACCAGATGCGTCCGTCCGTCATCCTCAATTGTCAGAAACCCCATATCGGCGGATTCATCGCCGAAGCGGGAACCTTTGATCAGCATTCAACCATAATTGCCAGATCGAAAGACATTCCCGCCGTGATTTTCCCCCAAGCGATGGCGATGCTTCGCGACGGCGATTACGTAACCATCGATGGCAACGACGGAACGATCACAATCGCTCCGGTTCAGATTCCCTAATCACATTTGCAAGACGAAAGGAGTCGCGGGCAATGAGCTATAAAGCCTTGTATCGCACCTACCGGCCGATCGATTTTACTGAAGTCGCCGGACAAAGCCGCATCACCACGACCCTAAAAAACGCGCTGGCTTCCGGCAAAGTCGCTCATGCGTATCTTTTCAGCGGACCGCGCGGAACCGGCAAGACTTCCATTGCGAAAATTTTGGCCAAGGCCGTCAATTGCGAACACGCACCGACCGAAAACCCCTGCAACGTCTGCCCGAACTGCCTTGGCATTCAGGACGGGTCGATCAATGACGTCATCGAAATCGACGCCGCCAGCAATAATGGCGTCGACGAAATTCGCGAAATCCGCGATAAAGTTAAATATCTTCCCGGCTATGTCAAGTTCAAGGTATACATCATCGACGAGGTTCACATGCTTTCGGCGGGGGCTTTCAACGCTCTGCTGAAGACGCTAGAAGAACCACCGGCCCACGTCATCTTCATTCTTTGCACGACCGAACCGCAAAAAATCCCGCTGACGATCCATTCGCGATGCCAGCGCTTTGACTTCAAAGCCATCACGCCGACAGAAATCGTCGGGAAGATGCACGAAGTCATCGAGAAAGAACACATCAACATCGAAGAGCCGGCCATCGAACAGATCGCCGTTTATGCCGAAGGCGGCCTTCGCGACGCCTTGAGCCTTCTCGATCAGGCATTTTCCTTTAGCCCGAAACTGATTACGCTCGACGATGTCAATCAGATCTGCGGCGCCGTTTCTTTCGGCAAACAAATGGAAATCGTTCAAGAACTGTGGCAAATGGACGCGGCGCAGGCGATCAAAGCATTGGATGAACTGATCGCAGCGGGAAAAGACGTCGCCAAGATCTGCCAAAATATGATTCAGTTTTATCGCGACATCCTCGTTTTTAAAAACGTCGGGTTCACCGAGGCGTCGTCAGGATTGAATAAGAACAACGAATTCGTTTCCCTGACCAAAGCGCTAAGCAATCGCCGGATATTCTTTTATCTCGAAATCCTGAACAAAGCTTCCGTCGATATTCGCTGGAGCAATAACCCGCGACTCTATCTCGAACTAGCGTTCATAAAAATGACGGATGAAGAACCGGGAAGCGACGCCAGGCTGGAACAAACCATCAACGATTTGGAAACGCGGTTGGAACGAGTGGAAAAAACGGGAGTTCAGAAACCCGAACAAATCGCCAAGCCGATGGCAGATCTTACAGAAACCCTTGTGATCCAGACGCCGAATCGGGATACAAAAACCGCACTTGAAACAGATGTAAAACGGCCAAACGAGGCGATATCCAGCCGTTTAAATGAAGCAACTAAAAACGCACCGAAAATCGATTTGGAATGTTCGGACTTAACCAAAACCTATCGAATCGAATTCATCGAAGAAGTTCTCAACAACGGGAACCGGAACGACAAAGCCGATCTCATCAACAACTGGAATAAGATAACGAAAGTCAATTCAAGCGGACCTCACGCACAATATGCGTCCGTCTTTGCGACCGGACAGCTGGCCGCCAGTTCTACGGACAAGATCATCGTTTGCTTTTCCGGCGCCGGTGCATGCAATCATCTGATGACGCCGGCCGCCAAAGCCGCCATGAAGATAGTTTTGAAGAATTCGTTTGGCCGGGACATCGACTACATCACCCTTCCGGAGGATCTTTTTCAATCCATATCGGACGAGTTCATGAATTTGTACCGTCAGGGCAAGCGCAACATCAAACTATCGCCGATCGTATGCCCGGATCTTCGTGATGTGTCGGCGGAGTTGGAAGATAATAATTCTAAAAAAATCGAAAAAGTTGTCGCCGACGCCATCGATATATTCGGCGACCTCGTGAAAGTGAAGCGGTGACCGGAGATGAGCCCGATGCTGGATCCACAAATGTTGAAAAAGCTTCAAAAAATGCAAGAAGATCTGAAAAAAGCGCAGGCAGAAATCAATGCCTCGATTTTTTACGGACAGGCCGGAGGATCGGTCGTCAAGGTCAGCGTCAAGGGAACCAAGGAAATTGTTTCGGTGGATATTAAGAAGGCCGAACTCGATATGAATGATGTCGAAATGCTCCAAGACCTTATCAAAGCGGCGCTGAATGATGCTTTTCGACGCGTAGACAAGGAAATTGAGGAAACGATGGGATCGTTGACCCAAGGAATTCGTTCCCCGGGGCGATTCTGATGCGGTTCCCGCAGGCGCTTGAATCGTTGATCCTTGAATTCATGAAGTATCCCGGTGTCGGCAGAAAGACCGCCGAACGATATGCGTTATATACCATCAACCGGATGGACGACGAAAGCGTCCGGGACTTTGCGACAGCCGTATCGTCCGCCAAGGCCTCGGTGCATGGCTGCCGCGTCTGCGGCCATTTGACTGATCAGGAGTTATGCGACATATGTGCCGATCCGCTTAGGGAACAAGACCGGATTTTGATCGTCGAAGTGTCGAAAGACGCGTTTTCTATTGAAAAATCGGGTAATTATCGGGGATTGTATCATGTGCTGAACGGTGCGTTGTCGCCGATTAACGGCATCGGTCCAGAAGAGCTGAATCTGACGGCTTTATGGCCGCGGATCCAAGATGAAAGAGTCAAAGAAATCATCATCGCCACTGGCTCCACGCAAGAGGGCGAGGCGACGGCCATGTATCTCAAACGCGTAGTAAAAGATATGGATTTGCTCGTCACCCGTATCGCGTACGGGGTGCCCGTGGGAGCAAACCTAGAATACGCGGATGATGCCACGCTTGCGAAAGCGATCGAAAACCGACGGTCATTTTGATTCGATTTCCAAAAAAATTGATATTGCAGATGACTTTATTATGATATAATATTACTACATAGGGGCGGGGGGAATCTCCGCGACACAACTGGGGTGAAAAAATGTCATTCAACAACTTTTTCCTGTTTGGAAGTTTCTTTGATACCATTAAAACAACCATTGAAGATTTCGTCGGTCCGTTTATTACAAGCGGGCTCGAATTCTTCACCGGCTTGGCCGTCTGGCTTCAAGCCGTCGCCGTTCTTGTCGTGGCGATCTTCCTTTTGGTCGGAATCTTCGTTTTCATCAAGAAGTCCTTCAAATTGATCATCGTTATCGCGATTCTCGGAGGAATCGGTTATTTGCTGTATTCCCAGGGCGTCCTGGATAGTTTGCTTGGCGGCTTGCTGAATACGACAACCGCGGGCTCCATCGTACAAAGCATAAGAGCGTTGCCTTTATAAACTGAAAGGCAATTCTCTTTTTTTTTCGTAAGCTCCTTACCCCCGGTCGAAGCCTTTGCTTCCGGGGCTTGGGTCTTGCCGATTTAATCACGCTTACCGAGTCACTACAAGGGACTTTTTTTACATTACAATAGGAGATATGCTATGGAAATCAAAATGGTAAACTTGACGAAAATCTTCACTAGCAAGAACCGGAAAGAGGTTCGCGCCGTCGATCACGTGGATTTGGTGATCCCGACCGGAAAGCTCATCGGCCTGCTTGGCCCGTCCGGATGTGGCAAATCGACCACGCTGTACTTGATCGCCGGCCTGCTCAGACAAACGGAAGGGCAAATTTACTTCGGCAACGACGAAGTGTCGGAAATGCCGCCGGAACAACGGGGTATCGGCCTTGTATTTCAGAACTATGCACTTTATCCGCACATGACGGTTCGGGAAAACATTCTCTTCCCGTTACAGAATCTGAAAGTTCCAAAAGAAGATGCGAAAAAGCAGACATACGACATGGCGAAACTGGTCGGCCTCGAAGAACTGCTTGACCGGAAACCGAAAGAACTTTCCGGCGGGCAGCAACAGCGCGTCGCCATCGCCCGCGCCCTCGTCAAGAAACCGCGCGTCCTCCTGCTCGATGAACCGCTTTCAAACCTCGACGCCCGGCTGCGGTTGCAGACGCGCGAAGAAATCAAGCGGATCCAACGCGAAACCGGAATCACGACGGTCTTCGTGACCCACGACCAGGAAGAAGCGATGTCGATTTCCGATGAAATCGTCGTCATGAAGGACGGCATCATCCAACAGATGGGGCAACCTCAGGACGTCTACGATCATCCGAACAACCTGTTCGTCGCCAAATTTCTCGGCAATCCGCAGATCAACGTCTTTGATGGCGAAATCGTCGACGGCAAAGTCTTGATCGATGGCATGGCGTTCGCCGAGACCAAGCTTCCGAATCAGAAAATCATCGCCGGCATCCGTCCCGAAGGCTTCGTCGTCGACAAGACCAAGAAAAGCCCTTTCAAATTCGAGATCGACCTCGTCGAGACGATCGGCCGCGATACCACGCTGATCATCGAAGTCACGGCCGAGGAAAGCACGCTTCTGGACAAGAAAACGTTCAAGGCCATCGTCGATGCGGAATTCCGGATCAAGCCGAAAGACGTCGTCCACTTCATCATCAAGTCAGAGAAGATTCATCTGTTCGATTTAGACGGAAAGCTTTTATAGGGCCCGCCCATGGAAACAAAGAACAATTGGAAAGCGTGGCTGTATCTGGCGCCGATGCTGTTGCTGATGTCCGTCTTCACGTTTTATCCTCTGATCAACGCCTTCATCATTTCTTTTTATAAGGGATATATGCCTTTGCGCAACACGGTCGAAGGGTTCACCCTGTTGGGCAACTATCTTGTGATTCTCAAACGGCCGGAGTTCTGGAATGCGGTCAAAAACACGTTTGTCATCGCATTCGTTTCCGTTCCGATCTCGATTTTCCTGTCGTTGCTCATTTCCACGGCCTTGAAGTCGATTCCGAAACTGACGAAATTCTTTCAAACGATTTTCTTCCTTCCTTATGTCACCAACGCGATTGCGGTCGGTATGACGTTCGCCGTCATGTTTAACAAAACCTACGGCCTCGTCAATCTGATTTTAGGATGGTTTGGCATCACCGCGATCGACTGGATCGGCGGAACCTCGAACTGGGGAACGCAGATGACGGCCCTGCTCGTCTTCACGATCTGGGAAAGCCTGGCGTTCAAGATCCTCGTGTTCACGAGCGGCATGCAGAACATCGACAAGCAGTATTATGATGCGGCAAAAATCGATTCCGCCTCCAAGTGGACGGTGTTTCGCCGGATCACGGTGCCGCTTTTGTCGCCAATCATCCTTTACATCTCGATCACATCGATGATCGGCGCCCTCAAGGCGTACAACACGGTCATCGGCTTGTTCGGAACCAAAATGGGAAATCCTTCCTATTCCATGATCACGATCGTCGCGTTCGTATACAAGTTCCGCGCCGAGCTGGCATCAAAAGGTTATTACAGTTATGCGGCAGCGGCCGCCATCATCCTTTTCCTCATCACGGTCACCTTCTCTTTGATTCAGGGTGTCGTGGCGAAGAAAAGGGTCCACTATTAGGAGGTGCCGGCCATGTCAGACGTTTTTGTCGTCAATGAAAAAGCCTATCGCACCAAAAAAATCCTTTCAAACGTCATCCTCTACGCCTTTCTCGTTTTCGTTGCGGTCATCATTCTGATTCCGTTCTATTGGATGATCCTGACATCGCTGAAGGACGCGAACGTCATGGAGGAGATTCCGCCCCTCCTTTTCCTGACGCCGTCCCAATGGAAAATCACGAATTATACGCAACTGTTCCAACTGGTCATGAGCGGCGAACGCCGCGGCCAGCCGCTGTTCCCGTTCTTCGTATACATGAAGAATACGGTGATCGTCTCTTTGATCACTACGGCGGGTACGACGATTACGACCGTGCTTGCTGCCTACGCCTTCGCGCGGCTGAATTTCAAAGGTCGCGATGCGATCTTTGCGATCCTGCTCGCAACGATGATGGTTCCAGGCGAAATCTTCATTCTCACGAATTTTCTGACGGTAGCGAAAATGGGCATCATCACGTTCGAACAGACCTTCTATCAGGCCCTGATCGCGATGACGCTGCCGTTCATGACGAGCGTGTTCTATACGTTCTATCTGCGGCAGACCTTCAAACAGGTTCCAAACGAATTGTACTATGCCGCCAAGGTCGACGGCACGACCGATTTCGGATATCTGATCCGGGTCATGATTCCGGTAGCGATGCCCACGATCATCACGATCATCATTTTGAACTCAATGGGCGCCTGGAGCGCCTATGTATGGCCGGCCATGATTACCATGAAGGACGAATACCGGCTTGTTTCTAACGGGTTGCGAGGTGCCTTTACGGACGCCGGAACCGGCAGAACCGATTTCGGGCAACAGATGGCGGCGGCGACGCTCGTCACGCTCCCGCTCCTCATTCTCTTCTTCGCATTCCGCAAACAAATCATGCGGGGCGTGTCGCGAAGCGGCATCAAAGGCTGATTCCGCCGAATATCGAGGCGGTCATTCATTTTCCCATTCATCATCAAACTACAGGAGGATATCAATGAAGAAAGTATTGTTACTGTTTGTGGCTTTGTTCACCCTCTTCACCACGCTGGGCTGTGTGGAGGTCCTCACGACCGAACCGACCACCACGGAACCGACGACTCAACCGACAACCGCACCAACCACGACGACGACGGGAATCACTCAGTCGACGACCTCGGGAACCGGAACAACCGCGACGGTCACCACGACCGACGCCCTGACTACGACGACCACGACGAGAGCGGTCGTATATGGTACCCTGCCGGATGATGAAATCGAAATCACTTTCTGGCATATTTACGGTGCCGGCAAGACGGCGCTTCTCGATCAGATCATCGCCGAATTCGAAGCGATGTTCCCAAACGTCACGATCACTTCGACGTCGCAGTCCGATTACAACACGCTGCGTGAGAAAATTCAGCTTGGCATCGCCATTGGCCAGGTTCCGACGATGGCCCTCGGCTACCCGGATCATTTCGCCAACTATGTGGAAGCCAGCGCCGCGTATAAACTTGACAATTTCATCAACTCGAACGTCGTCTACGAGGTCACCGATTCGGCGTCTTCGATTTTCGGCGAAACCGTCACGACCTCCCTTGATTTGACCGACTTTGTCGAATCCTATCTCGAAGAAAACAATCAATATAAGGGTGGATACTATTATTCGGTTCCTTATTCCAAGTCGACCGAAACGATGGCCGTCAATGTCAACGTCCTGAAAGCCCACGTCGCGGAAATCCGCGCCCTCGGCATCACCATCTCCGACAACGGCTATCTCTCTCACAATATTCCCCTTACCTATACACAGATCCAGCAACTCGCAACCATCCTCGTCAATACCGGGGGCACGAATGCCGCATCGATGAAATGCGAATACTTGCTCAATTTTGACTCCTCCGGTAACATGTTCATCAATTTGAGCCGGCAGTTCAGCGCGCCCTATACGAATTCTTCCGGATCGATCCTGATCGACAACGCGACCACGCGCTCGATGCTCAACTACATCAACGCGATGTTCAATAACAATACGTTCGTCCTCCCGATCGTCTGGGATCAGACGTACGGATCGACGAACTTCATTTATGGTGATGTCTGCATGTCGGTCGGCTCGACCGCCGGCGTTACCTACAACATTCCAGCCTATAATCTTCCGACCGATCTGAACAAACTGAAATTAGGTAACTTCGCCGTCGACTTTGTGCAGACGCCGCAAAGCGTCACGGCAAACGGCACCGCCGTCACCGTTTCTTCCGGCGGCACCAACTACAACTTCACGGGAAACCGTTCTTCCGTCCAGCAGGGACCGAACATCGGCATCTTCTCCGACGCTTCCTCCGCGGAACGGCTGTATGCCTGGATGTTCATCAAATATTTGACCAGTACCGACAACACCGCCCGTTGGGCGATGGACACCGGCTATCTGCCGGCGCGGATCTCCGCTTATACGTCTGAAGTCGAAATCCGACTCACGGGCACGTTCAGCACCACCTATTACGACTTCCTGCAGATCGCTCAGGACTTCTGGGCCGCCGATGGCAGTCCGGATTGGGGCATCGACGACGAACGATGGGATTTCCTGCACAAATCGATGGTCGCCAACATCGCCCGCAATCAAAACGATTATTATCAATATGACCCGGCGTTCGCTGCCGGATCGAACAGCGCCGGATCGGCAACCGCCCGCGTGGAAGCGGGATACTGCCTGGAAAACATGTACACAGGAGCCTATACTCCCGAACAAGCGCTTAACAACATGAAGAGTCAGCTCATTTGGTAACGCCCAAAACAATCTCGTCCGCTTCGGCGGCAATCAAAGGAATGAAACATATGTTCAAACGACTCATCCTGTCCTTTCTGGCCGCCGCGTCGGTCTGGGCGGTCGCCAGTTGTGGCGTCGAAACGACCACGACTACGACCCTAACGACGACGGCGACGACCACAACGGAAAACACGACGACGGCGACGACAACCACCGCGACGACGACCACGACCGAAACCACGACCACGACGACCACCGTCGACCTGACCGTCGAGTTGCCGGATCTCACGGGGCAATCCCGTGCGGAAATCACCGCCGCCCTCAACGCACTCGATCTGACGGTCAGATTTTACTTTGACGTTTCGATCGTATACACCGACGAGAACCAATACGACAAGTTCGTGCGATACGGACAGGACATGGTCGCCGGCACCGAAGTCGTGATCGGCACGGAAATCCGCGTTTATACGACGCCGCTTAATCTGACGATCCAATACTATGACCATCTTGGTGATTACCAGGACGGCCAAGGCAACAGCCTTCAGCTCCTCGAAAGCGATTATACAGGTCAGGAATTCATCGCCGACGGCATCGGCGTCGCCACCGTTTACCGTTACGTCGATGGCGATACCACTTGGTTTGACAGCGATGGCACGACGTTCTCCGTTCGTTATCTTGGCATCGACACGCCGGAATCGACGGCGCTCTATGAACCGTGGGGCAAGGCGGCGGCGATCTATACGCAAGCCAAACTCAGCAACGCCGAAACGATCGTGCTACAGGCAGAAGGCGAACGGATGGACGGCAACGGCCGTTATCTCGCCTGGGTCTGGTATCGCGACACGGCAGAATCGGATTTCATCCTGCTCAATCTCGAGTTGGTGGAGCTCGCCTATTCCAAGAACAAGGTATCGGTCGGCAGCCGTTTCACGACCATTCTCACCTACGCCGACTGGAACGCCTCCTTGACCAAGCGCCGCGTCTGGGGCGAACTCGATGCGAATTACGACTACAGCAAGGAAGGCACGCAGATGTCCGTCCGCTATCTGATGGAGAATTTCGACACCTACGTCGGCCTGAAAGTCGTCGTGACCGGAACCATCACCGCCAAACTCGGCACCAGCGTCTACATTCAGGATGAGGAAGGCTACGGCGTCTACATGTATGCCGGGTTCACGACATCGTCGAAGCTGCAGGTCGGGGCCAACGTCACGATCGGCGCCCTGACGCCGACGTATTACAGCGGCAGTCCTCAGCTTTCCAACTTCAGTTCGATCAATCTTTCCGTCAATTCGACCGGAAACTCGGTCGAGCCGCTGCTGATGACGTACGATGGCTTTGAATTCACCCGGATCGGAACGCTCGTCCATCTTTCCGGAATGACGATCACCTACATCAATACCGCAGGATCCAGCATCTCGGTCCGTGACGGAGCGAACAACACCTTCGTCGTCCGGATCGACAGCGTCACCGGCCTTACGGCCGCTTCATTTGGGCTTTCCGTCGGTCAGACCATCACCGCGATCGGGCCCTTGGGATACTACGACTTCAATTATGTGCAATCAGAAGACTATGTGTATCTCAAGAGCAACTTCCAGCTGATGATCACCACCGCCGCAGACATCACAATAGAATAAGGAAAAGAATTAAGCAAAAAAAAATAAAAACAGGAGGGTATTATGAATCTAAGGAAATTTGCTTTGCTTGGACTCATCGTCGCCGGATTCTTCGCGCTTGCTGCATGCGAATCGTTGACGACGACCGCAACGACGGCCGCCACGACAACCACGCAGACAACCGCAACGACGACACAGTCCACGACGACTCAAACCACGACTCAGACCACGACCCAAACCACGACCACAACGGTTACAACGACGATGTCCGATGAGGACAAGATCGCCGAAGTGCTCGATGCGATCGATCTTGGCGATCTCACCGCCGTATCCGAAGACCTCACGTTGCCGAATCCCGGCACCTATGGCGTCAACATCGTTTGGACGTCTTCCAACGAAGATGTGCTGAACACGCTTGGCGAAGTGGCGACTCCGGATTACACGGATGGCGATGCCGTCCTCACGTTGACCGCGACGGCGTCTTTGAACGCAGCCGTCGGGTTCCGCATCTTCGTCATCATCGTCGCCAGCGAATCGGCAGAAGATTATCTGACGAGAGCGGCGACGGCCATCCTCATCACCGGCTCCGATGCGATCACGGCGAACTTCAATCTGCCGTCGCTCATTCGTGACGGACTCGTCACGGTTACTTGGGCATCCGACCTGCCGTTGATCGCCGCTATCTCAGCGACCGTCAACCCCCAAGGTCTCTACACCGTCACGATCGTCCGGCCGAAAGTCGAAGATGGTGGCGCCAATACCACCGTCACGCTGACTGCCACGCTGACGATTGACGAAGTCTCGGTTGAAGTGACCAAGACGATCCGCGTCATCGCCGAACCGCCGGCCACGCTGTTTGCCACGTTCGCCGAACTGCACAACGCCTCCTCCCTGAACGATTATGTCGACGCCACCGGCATCGTCTATTCGAAGTTCTCAGGCGGATACTTCCTAATTGACACCGCCGGCGACTACCTCGCCGTCTATACCACGGCTACCAATTACAACGCCGTCGCCATCGGCGACATGGTCAGAATCAAGGGTTTGTACAAGAACTACTACACCCTGTTCCAGATTTCGAGTCTGACCTATCAGGTAGTCTTGTCAAGCGGCAATCCGATCGTCAATGAGCCAATCGTTCTCGAAGACGCTCTGGCTCTGAAAGCGATCGATGCGGCCGGTGACCGGCTGATTCATGGTCAAAAATACACCGTCACCGTTCTGATCAAGGTTTTGGAAAGCGGCTACGTCGACATGTATGTCGGTGAAGAACGCGTCGGTACGATTTATTCGTACTCGCTGGCCGCTTCTCTTCTCGCGGTTAAATCGTTTGATGGCAAGATCGTCACTCTTGACGTTCTGTTCTACACGCTTCATCCGCTGAACGGCGTCATGGTCGTCTTTGATGGCGCTGCCGTAGACATCGTCATCGCGCCGCTGGTCGGTCAGGAAGCTCTTGACGCCGACAAAGCCGCCCTTGCCGTTGCGACGGAAGCGGTCGGTGGATCCACGGTTACGCTCCCGATTCTCGGTGGCTACAGCTCGGTCATCACCTGGGCCATCACGGATGGCGCGGCCAATGCCACGCTGACCGTCGGCGCCACGACGACTTTGGCTTATGTCGATGTCGCTGTCGCCGCTACCGTTCAGATCACCGCCACGCTGACCTTGGGCGAACTGAACACCACGAAAGTCTTCAACATCAATATCACCCCGATCGTCACTTCGACGATCGCAGCAGTGCAAGTCATGACCGCCGGCCTCAAAGCCCAGGTCGAAGGCACCGTCTATTTCATGATCAACAACGGCTTCTTCGTCTTTGACGGCACCGGCATGCTCTTCATCTACAAGACCGCCCCCGTCGGCACCGCCCTCGGCGACAAACTGGTTCTCTACGGCACCGTCGCTTTCTACAATGGCGAATGCCAGTTGGCGACCGTCACTGTCAAGAGTACCGTTTCGACCGGCAATGCCTATGCGCAGACGCCGATCGTCTGGGACAGCTCGATTACCCATTATGTTTCCGGCCAGACCTACACCGTCACTGCGACGGCCAAGATCGCCGGAGCCAACAACAACGTTTACCTCTATAATGGCGAAACGCCGTTGTTCCCGATCTACTATCGCTCGACGATCAATGATTCCTACAACGCTCTCAAGTTGTACAACAACATGACCGTCACCGTGAATGTCGTGTTCTATTATACCGCCACCGATCCGGTGAGCGGCGCCGGCAGCATCTTCATGGTTTACCAAGAAGGCCTGGCGGGCATCATCGGCATTGAATCCGAAAAACTCGCCGCCGATGTCGCCAACCTTCCCGCTGCGCTCGACCTGCTAAACAACTGGGTGCTCACGACGCCGAAATTCGGCGCTTACGACATCACCGCCATTTCGACCGAACTGCAAGCCTACTTAGTAGAAAGCCTGACTGGCCTTACCGTCACGCTTCCGACCGATGTAGACAAGACGGGCACAATCACCATTACCGTCACGTTCGGCCTCTTGACTCAGGATGTCGTCATTCCTGTCACCGTCAGAGTCCTGCCCGATGCGGATAAGCTCACGGCATCGCTCGCCGCACTCCCGACCATCTACAACTTCCTGCAGATCGGCGACATCACGCTTCCGACCCTGCCCTTCGGCTCGGTGACGAACGTTACCATCAGCGCCGGATTAACAGGCGTCGTGACGCACGCCGCTGGCGTTCTCTCCGTCGCCACGCTCCCGGTCGGACTTGCGCCCGCCACCGGCACCATCACCCTTGAGGTCACTTGCGGCACGGCCGTCGGCACGAAGGAAATCGCCGTCGGCGTCAGAGGTGCGGATGCGCCTGCCGACCTGTTCTTCTCAGAATACATCGAAGGCTCCAGCAACAATAAAGCCATCGAGATTTACAATCCGACGGGCCTGACCCTCAATCTCTCTGAATACACCCTCGAGACCTACTCGAACGGGTCCGCTACCGTCAGCATGTCCTTGGTTCTCGTCGGAACGCTGGCTCCCGGACAAGTCTTCATTATCTGCAATCCTTCAGCCAACGCCGCGATCCTTGCCCAAAGCAATATGACGGGCGGAACGCCTTACGCCGTTGCCGGATGGAACGGAGACGATGCCATCGTCCTGAAACACGGCACGACGATCATCGACTGCTTCGGCCAGGTAGGCTTCCGGCCGACAACGTCTTGGAATGTCGGCGGCGTGCAAACCGTTGACCGGACGCTTGTGAGAAAACCCGCCATCACCGCGGGCGATATGAATGCTTCCGACGTTTTCGATCCGAGCGCCGAATGGATCCAATATCCCATTGATACCGTTTCTTATCTTGGCTGGCACCTCATGGATGGCATGACGATTCTTATCGACACGTTCACCTATGCCGACGAAGCGGAGTTTGAAGTCGCCTGGACGCTCAGAACCAACAGCGTCAACTCGACGACCCCGGACACCGACCGTCTTGCCCTCGACGCCGTCAACGACGCGATGGTCCTGACGGAACCGACAGTCGCAAATGGCGGATGGGATCTCGCCCGCAAATACTCTTCGCTTGCCAGCTACAGTGTCACGGACGCGTACAACTACCTGTGGTTCTATGTCACGAACAACACCAACACCACAACGCTCGCCTCGGTGTGGCTCTACTGGACGGGCAGCCAGAATGCCTACGCGATCACGCTTCCGGCCATCGGAACCTCCGGCTGGTGCTTCGTGAAGATTTCGGACAGCGGCCACCTTGCTAGCACGATCACCGACTTCGCCATCGGTTTCAACAACTGGGCGACGGCTCCGGTCACGGGCAACCTCGTCGTTTCTGAAATCCGCGTTTCCCGCTACATCCCGTCCTGATTTTTACGGGACCAAGTTGAGAAAGTTCTGAACGATCTCAACTGATCATAGGAATCACCCCGCGAACGGGCGCCTTTTCGAAGGCACGCCGATTCGCGGGGTTTTTTCTATTTTGAAGCAGGCACATACGCGTGCGCATCCGTGATCAGGCATCGGTGTTTACGGATATTGGGTGACAAAACGGACGAAATTGTGTATCATAGAAGATACGGAACCATTTCCGGAGGCTTGTTCGATGACCAAACTCACCAAGATCTTCTACGGATTGCCCTATCTGATATCGGTCAGTGCCGCCACCGTCCTCGTCTGGACGATGGGTTGGGAAAATTACGGGATTCCCATTGTGTTGACGCTGATGTTCGTCGAATTCGTCGTGCTCAAGGATGCGATGCCGACGATTCCGCTTTTCATGAACGCCCTGTTCATGGTCAGTCAGACGGCCTGGTCGTTTGACAGCATCCCCCTCTTCCTGTACATGACGCCGGTGGCGATCATCCTCGGCATGGTGATCCATGCGATCCGGTTTCGCGTCAGCCTCTTCCATGGCGCCATGCTTCCCGGCATCATCGTGATGCTCGCAGCACTTGCCCTGTCGACCCTTAATGCCGGCGATACGCTCGGATGGGATTATGCTTTCTATGCCCTGATCGGACTATTATATGTGGTTGTTTATCTATTTTACACCAACTCGATCAAGGGGGACCATGTCCAATACCTGGTCAAGATGATGTTTCTTCTCGGCCTTGTCGTCAGCGTCGAAGTGCTCATCTACTATCTGCGCGTCGAAGACGTCGTCTATGCGATCGAAAACAAGACGATCAACCTCGGTTGGGGCATTTCCAACTATGTCGCCACGTACCTGATTCTGTTTGTGCCGATGACGTTCTACTATGCCAAAACGGCAAAAGTGCCGCTCCTATTCATCCTGCTCGGCATCTTCGAAGGCATCATGTTGCTTTTCACCGTCTCCCGCGGCGGCATTATCGCCTTTGCCGGGACGTTCGTGCTCTGCGTCGCCTACCTGACAATCCAGAAGAACTGGTGGCGGACGACGCTCCGGTTCCTCGGTGCCTTTGCCCTCCTCGCCGGCATCGCCTGGCTTGGCAAAGACCTGTTCGTCACCTTGTTTGACCGGTTCGCCCGCCTGCTGCTCGACGATACCGGCCGGATCGAGATCTGGCTCGACGGCATCGCCAAGTTCAAAGCGCATCCGCTGTTTGGCAACGGCATCTTCGCCCGTCTGGACGAACTGGGACTGTTCCGGATGTTCCACAATACCATTCTCCATACGCTGGCGACGTTTGGCATCATCGGCCTGATCGGACTGGCGATGCAGGTATTCGTCCAGTTCAAATGGGTGCTGCGGAAACTGACGCCCGAATCGATTTTCCTCGGCATCGCCCTGCTCGGGGCGCACATGCATGGCATGGTCGACAACATCTACTACATGCCGCAGTTCATGATCCTCATCGTCATCATCCTCGCCGTCAGCGAGAATGCGTACCGACCGTTGGAAACACCGAAAATCGCATAAAAAAAATCAGTCGTGGATTGCGACTGATTTTTTCTTGTATCGGTCATCCCCAGATCATTTCGACGAATTCGGGATAATCGATGAAGGGATTGCGATTGTGCTGGTAATCTTCGATGATTTCATTGCGGTTGCGTTCGAAGTCGTCGACCGGATCGGCCAGATGCCAGGCGAGCAGCGTGGAGAGATCGCCCATCTGATACACGGAAGGGCTTTCCGAGACGCCTAATTCCACCAGGCTCAGGTAGCTGTAGCGGACCATCATGTAGAACAGGATGCGGGCGATGTCGCCATGGATCGCCGTCCGGGTCGGGAAATACGAAACCGTATTGGTCACGGTCGAGAACCATTTGTTTCCGCGGCTTGAGTTGATCGAAGGATTGCTTGGCTTCAGGTTCTGGATGTCGCTGCAGGTGTTGATGCCGCTGGCGGTACAGCCGAGCAGGGATTGCGGCCAGACATGTTCCTTGTTCCAGGTGACGCCGGAATCCCAGGTGGCGTTGGTGGAAGTGCCAGTATAGAATTCAATCAGATAGCCGGCATGGGCGGTATCCGCATCGGTTTCATCGAGAATGTAGCTGACGCTCGTGTAGGCCACGCCGACGAAGCCGGCAGTGACGATGTCCCGGAGCGCCTGGAGCAAAGCGCTGCCGGTCAAGCCTTCCGCGGCGTCATAATAAGCCATCAGATCAATCGGTGTGGAAGGATCGGTGACGGTGATGGAAAAGGATGCCTGCATGCCGAGGGTTGACACATAGACAACTTTCGTTCCGGCGGTCGCCATATCGGGGCTGGATACCGAGTATTGGGTAGATGTCAGAACAATCGGCGTCTGGCCGGTGACGACGATCGATACCTGCATGCCGGCAAGGGCGAGCGTTTCGCCGATCGAATAGGCCGTTTTGGTCGGGGCTACAAAGATCATCTCAAGTCCGCCGACGGCCGCCGGTTCGGCAATGTAAATCGGGAAAGAAGCGGGCATGTCGTCATAAGTCACGGTAATGGTCTTGACACCAGGGGTATCGGAATCGAAACCGGATACGCTGTAAGTAGATTCCGGGACGACGATGCGTTCGCCGTCGGATTGAACGACGGACACGATCAGTCCGGTCCAATCAGCCGGATCGCCGAGATCATAAATCAGCCGGGTGGGCAGGACGAGTTCAAGGGCGATGTCGAAAGCCGGGATTGGATTCTGGACCAGAATGGCATAACTGGCTTCGACGCCTTGATAACGGATCCGGACGAAACGGATGCCGGCCGCAACGGTCGTGAAATCATAAATCGCGTAGCCGGTGACGACGGTTTCGGATGCGTCGGATTTGACAAGCGTCACGATCAGTCCGGCGGAATCGAAGGATTCGCCGACTTCATAGACGGTCTTGTAGTCGCCGGAAAGCACAAGCCCGACGTTGTAGATGCTGGTCGTCGGCATCGTCGTTTCGGCCGTTGTCGTGACGGTCGTTGTCACCGTCGTCGTCGCGGTTGTGGCCGAAGTCGTTAAGGATGTCGCCTGGGTGGTCGTCACCGTTGTTGCTGGTGCGGTGGTAGATGACAAGTCACAGCCGACGGCGACAAAAAGCAGGAAAAGCGTCATGGAAGCGATGAGAATCTTTTTGAAGGGGAAATTCATGATGATCACGCCTTTTTTTGGGATAAAACCAGTATATCACACATCCGCCAAATAGCCAAGATGAACGTGGCGGAAAAGCAGGAGGACGGGTTTCAAAAATCACGGGGTACTTTGTTTGCAAAATCACCCAGATGTGATATAATGGAATATTCTCAATCTTCCAAACGAGGTACCCATGTTCGAATCATTCATCCGCCTTATCGAAAGTAATGAAAAAATCATCATCCTGCGTCATCAAAACCCGGATTTGGACGCTTATGGCGCCCAATTCGGTCTTTATCACGTCCTCAAGTCACGATTCCCCGACAAAAGCATCTATGCGGTCGGCGATACCAATCTTCTAAATACGTTTCAACCGCTAGATCAGGTAACCGACGAAGATTACCGCACGGCGCTCGTCATCATCGTCGATACGGTTTCCCGGCAAATGCTGGAGGGAAACCGATATGACATGGCGAAGAACATTGTCATGATCGATCATCACCACAACGATTGCGAAGTCCGGAACGATTTGGCGATTATTTTTCCGGAAGCCTCGTCGACCTCCGAAATCATCGTGGACTTCTTGCTCAGTTCAGGATGGGAAATCCCGATCAAGGCCGCCGAAGCCCTCTATATGGGAATTGTCGCCGACACCGGACGCTTTCTCTACCGCAGCATCCGTCCCGAGACGTTCCGATCCGCCGCCAGCCTCCTGGAGACGGGCATTGACGTCCAGTCGCTCTATGACCGGATGTATTCGGAATCCTTGGCGATGAAACAGTTGAAATCCTATTTTTCCAACAGCATCTCACTGACCAGATGCCATGTCGCCTATCGGCGCAACGATGCCGATTTTCTGAAAAAGTTCAACGTCGACTCCCACACGGTGTCGCGTGGTCTGGTGAACCAGATGGCCGGAATCGAAGAAATTCCCGTTTGGGCCAATTTCACGATCGACCTGAGCAACAACAAAATCCTCTGTGAATTACGGTCCCGACGGATCGCCATCTTGGCGGTAGCGAAAAAATTCGGTGGCGGCGGGCATCTGCAGGCGTGTGGGTGCACGGTCGACACCTGGGAAGATACGGATAAGATTCTTGCGGAACTCGATCAACTAGTGGAGGTTAATCATGGACAAGCAAACGATCTTTGATAAAATCGTCGAATACGACAAAATCATCATCCATATGCACATGCGTCCCGATGGCGACACCTATGGCGCCGGGTTCGGACTCAAGTACATCCTGCAGGAGTCTTTTCCGGAAAAAAAGATTTACATCGTCGGCGAAACGGCGGATTACGTCAAATTCATCGGCGATGTCGACACGATTTCGGACGAAACATACCAGGGCGCCCTTTCGATCGTCGTCGATACCGCGACCCATGACCGCGTCGCCGATCAGCGTTATGGCAAAGGGGCTTTTGTCATCAAAATCGATCATCATCTGCCCGTCGATGCCTATGGCGACTATCAATATGTCGATGTGACCCGTCCGGCAACATCCCAGATCATCTTGGAGTTCTACCAGGAATATGCCAATGTCCTGAAACTCAATATGCCGGCGGCCCGCGCTCTTTATACCGGGATCGTTACCGATACCGGCCGGTTCAAATACCGTTCGGTGACATCCGATACGTTCAAAGCGGTCGCTTCGCTCCTTGATTTCGGCCTGGATTTCGCCGACATCCTGACGACGCTCGACATCAAGACCGAAAACGAAATGAAACTGCAGGGCTATGTTCTGCAGAACTTCGAAAAAACGCCGCATGGCGTCGCCTACATCAAAATGAAACCGGAGATCATCGCCAAGTACGAAACGTCGCTTGAAGAAGCGACCTCGCTCGTCAACGAACTGTCGTGCCTTGCGGATTGCCCGGTCTGGATCCTGTTCGCCGAGTACGAAGGCGGCATCGTCCGGGCGCGGATCCGTTCGAAAGGACCGGCCATCAATCTTCTCGCCAATCAGTACCAAGGCGGCGGACATCCGATGGCGTGTGGTGCCAACGTCGGCAATTGGGAGACCGTCGAAGCACTCCTGAAAGATGCGGATGACCTCGTGAAAGCCTACAAAGATGGCCTTGAAACCGCGGAAAAATCTCCCCGAAATATTTGAAAAATTGCACTTGTTTTTACAAACGATATAATATATAATAAGTAAGCGTTAAACAGGTGGCGTCATGGATTTAGTGAAAATCGCATTTTCGATGGATGTCGACGGGCAAAGAACCGCCTCCTTCCGCGCCGAAGGCCGGATGGATGAGGGACGACTTGCATTCCCCGACGGTCAAAGCGGCGAATATGTCGTCGATTTCGATCAGACGGCGGTGCGTATCCGCAGGACCGGCACGACGGACATGGATTTCCTGTTCCGGTCGTTGACACGGACTTCCGGCGTCCTCACGACGCTGGGAACGACCTTTCACCTGAATATCCACACCACCCGCATCCAACGAACCAAAGCACGGCTCGAAGTCGTTTACGACCTGGAAGCCGACGGCCGAAAAATCAGCCGGCACCGGATGCTGATCGAATGGAAATGAAAACGGAGGAAACGGAGAAAACATGACCGATATCAAACAATTATCCTTGATGGAAACGGCCGAACGGATTTTGTCGGACAACAAGACCCCGATGACCTTTTTGGAATTGTTCAAAGCCATGAGCGACGCCAAAGAGATGACCGATGAAGAAAAAGCGGACATCATCAGCCAATTCTATTCCGATTTCATCGTTTCAGCGAAGTTCATCTATATGGGTGACGATCTCTGGGATCTGAAATACCGCCAGTCGATCGACATGTGGGACAAAGACGGCGCCTACTATCAGGAATTCCCCGAATACGAAGACGAATCCGAAGAAGAGGAAGCGGAATTCGAGGCCGAGGAAGAAGAAGAGGAAGAGGAAGAAGAAGAGGAAGAAGGCATCGAAGTCGAAGCGGACTTTGAAGAAGACGAAGACTTCGAAAAAGATGAATTCGCCCCGATCGAAGATGAAGTCGTCGTTGAGGCAGAAGAGTTCGACGATGATAAATACAATGAATACATGGACGATTATGAAGACATGTACGACGAAGAATAAAAGCTTCGAAAGGCGTTGCCTTTGCCGGACGAATTTGTTATAATTTTAAAGAGCTCGCTAGAAATCAGGGTTCTCCAAACGGGGAACCCTTTTGTATTTCCTTTTTCCGATGAGAGGTGAGGCCAGCATGAAACAAACCAAATTCATTTTCGTCACCGGCGGGGTCGTTTCCAGTCTGGGTAAAGGCATCGCCGCGGCCTCGATCGGCCGTTTGCTGAAGAACCGCGGCCTCAAGGTCTTCATGCAGAAATTCGATCCGTATCTCAACGTCGATCCGGGCACGATGTCGCCGCTCCAGCACGGCGAGGTTTTCGTCACCGACGACGGAGCCGAAACCGACCTTGATCTCGGTCATTATGAACGTTTCATTGATGAAAATTTGTCTGTCAACAGTTCGATCACGACGGGAAAAATCTATTCGGCCGTGATCGAAAAAGAACGACGGGGCGACTTTCTGGGCGGGACCGTCCAGGTTATTCCCCACATCACGAATGAAATTAAATCCCGGCTTGAAGCCGCAGCTGCCGAATCCGACGCCGACGTCATCATCACCGAAATCGGCGGCACGGTCGGCGACATCGAATCCCTGCCGTTTCTTGAAGCAATTCGCCAGGCGCGGCGCGATTATGGTTACAACAATACCCTCTATATTCATACCACGCTTGTTCCGTATCTGGAAACGAGCGGTGAACTGAAAACCAAGCCGACCCAGCACAGCGTCAAGGAATTGCGTTCCCTGGGCATCACGCCCGACGTCATCATTCTGCGGACCGGCCATGAAATCACCAATTCGATGCGGGAAAAGATCGCCTTGTTCTGCGACGTCAAGAAAGAAGCGGTCATCCAGTGCATCGATGTCAAAATCCTCTATGAAGTCGCCATCAAGTTCCACGAGCAGCATCTGGACGATTTCGTCTGCGAACATTTCGGCCTGCAGACGGCGCCGTGCGACATCTCCGGCTGGGTGAAACTTGTCCAGACCGTCCGCAATCTGAAATCCGAAGTCGAAATCGCCCTCGTCGGCAAATACGTCGCCCTGCACGACGCCTATCTGTCCGTGTCCGAAGCGCTCCGGCATGCTGGATATTTCCATAACGTCAAAGTCGTCATCCGCTGGGTCAACTCCGCGGAAGTGACGGATGACAACGTGGCGCAGATGCTGGCGGGATGTAAAGGCATTCTCA
>Ga0268280_1000307_pt1 | contig 44218 bp, 45 predicted proteins | sample saktaG_9_FD_190139 | JGI IMG/M metagenome (GOLD analysis project Ga0268280, IMG submission 190139) | Saline water microbial communities from Sakinaw Lake, British Columbia, Canada - sak_2011_5_24_40m | ecosystem: Environmental > Aquatic > Non-marine Saline and Alkaline > Saline ...
AGAGGCCAGAGGTAAAGATTCCAGGCATAAAGTTTTTATTAAATCTTCTTTGGTTTTTTTCATTTATTTTCCTTTAATTATTTTAAATAACAACAACTTTTCTCTTGTTGTAGTTATTATATATATTATAAATATTGTAGTTTCGGTAAATCCTTATAAAATAAAGGATAATAAGTGATTTTCTTGTTTCAAAGTCCAGTATTTGTTAAACAATAATTAATCATTTTTTAATTCCAAACACGATGTTTCTTAATTCCAAGTTTAATATTATAAATTTTACTCAACTTATTTTCTATTTATTTTTTTTATTAGAAATTATTTCTTTATCTTCAAATAATTTATATTCAAAAAAACAACAAAAAGTTAAAAATAAAAGCCACACATACCAGGTTTTTTCCAAATTAAAAGGGTGGTGAGTATAAGTTTTATAGGATCCTATATTTCCCGAAGATTCAAATTCGCCAGTCATCTCGTCGTATGAAATTCCTGTCGCATGGGTGATAACCTTGGTACCTACACTGTTTGCAATCATTAAAGTAAATAAAAAAAATATAATTGGGACAAAAACTGCCAAAATTAATCTTTGTTTTTTGTTCATATTAATAACCTCAAATTATTGATTATTTTTTAATTATATAAAAAAACAGCAGTAATTATATTTTTAAACCCATGCAAACTATTTAACCGGTAACGGGTAGTCTCCACTCAGATATTTTTTAAAATTATCTTCCGTGATATACCATTTCCCGGTAATTTTTTGCCCTTTAATTACTCCTTCTCTAAAATAAGATCTTATAGTAGGCTTGGTACTTTTTAACATTTCTGCAATCTCATCCACACTATATAATTTTAATCCACTAATTTCTAAAGGCATTTCCTTTCCTCCTATCTATTAAAATACAAGCAAGCATTAAAACGTTTTGCCGCTTTAACGCCAAAGCACTTTACCGTTTAGATGTTTTGACGTTAAAACGTTTTAACTCTTTAAAGCTAAAGCTCTTTGACGCCAAAACGTCAAATATTTTTACTAATTAATTTTTCAACAATTTCACTTAACTGCATATTGTTTTCGGCAGCATAAATCCTTAATTTCTTTGATTGGCTGGAAGACAAATAAATAGTATGCTTTCTTTTAGCTTCTAATTTTTTATCTTCATCCCGCTTTAATGTTTTAGAGCTTTGACTCTTGAGAGCTTTAGCATTTAAACGCTTTGACGCTTAACCGCTTTAGGTTTTTGATTCTTTAACTCTTTAGAATCTTTTTTTTCTTCCCTGGTATCATGAATCCAATTCAAAGGAGATTCTTTAAAAGGATCACTGCCTAACCGTTCTTTTTTTTCCATTTATTTAACCTCTTTTTATAATTTCCTTGCAAAGGTCTAGATAATCTTCCGCTCCGTAGCTATTAGATTTATATTCAAAAATAGTTTTACCAAAACTTGGAGCTTCGGCCAAAGATATATTATCTCTAATTAAAGTATTAAATAATTTATCGCCAAAATATTCTTTTATTTTTTCTACCACTTCCCGGTTAAGATTTTTTCTACAATCAAACCTTGTGGCTATAATCCCAGCAATTTCAATATCTTTATTTAATCTTTTTTTAACTATGGCAACAGTTTCTAAAAGTTTTGTCATGCCCTGTAAGGCTAAGAATTCTGTTTGCAAAGGAATATAAACATTTTGAGCAGTGGTAAGAGCATTTAAAGTTAAAAGTCCTAAGCTGGGAGGGCAGTCAATAAAAACATAATCGAATTTTTTTAATCCTTCTGTGGTTTCTTTAAGTAAAAATTCCCTCCCGGCCAATCCTGAAAATTCTATCTCAGCTCCGGATAAATTAAGAGAAGAGGGGACCAGACCAAGACCATTTCTTTCGATAATTGTTTCCTTTAAACTTACGGTTCCCTTTAAAAGCTCATAAACTGTATTCTTAAGCTCGTGAGCGGGTATGCCTAAGCTGTAGGTTAAATTGTTGTGCTTGCGGATCTAAATCTATCAGCAAGACGCGCTTCCCAAGCCTATTTAGGCCTGTTTCTATATTAATAGCGCAAGTAAGTTTTGCCTACTCCGCTTTTTTGATTGATTAACGCTATTATTTGCATGGAATAATTATTTTTCCTCTTTATATTTTATTTTATTTTTACGTCAATCTTTTGATTTCTTGTTGTATGTCGGTTATTACATCAAAATTATCTATTACTTTTTTGTTTCCTTTTTTAATTGAGAAAATATAGAAAACCTTTCCTCCGAACTTTTTTGTAAATTTTTTATGAGTAATCTCTTGTATTTCATCCCATTTATATTGATCGAATGTTGTCCCAAAAGATAACGGTTTAATTTGCAGTCCGATATATTTCTCGTTTACCTGAATATAAAAATCTACGTTGAAGGTTCTGTCCCAAATGTCTGGAGCCGGTTGAATTTTAACATCTATTATTTTTTCCAGTTGGCCATAAATCGTTTGAATTTCTCCCAGATAGCCCTCGTAAGTTCTGTTTAAAACAAGATTGTATGCATAATCAATGCATTCTTCCTCTGTGATTGATTCTAATTCATTCTGAACTACTTCAGTCAATTTAATATACAATTTTCTTCCGAGCTCAGAAATGTATTCCCTTGTGATCTTAATTCCGTTTTTTTTCTTTTGTTTTGCGTTTTTAAAATAATAATCATCCCATTCTACGAATGATTTTGGTGAACATTTTCGTATCAACTCAGAAGTTCCATCTACACTGTAAGCTTTATTTAATCCCCAATGGTTCATACCATAGTTTAATAAGGTTTCTCTTTTAAATTTAAGATTTCTGCCTTCTTTATCTTTTATCCATTCTTTCGCCATTATTCCTCCTTCATAAATGTTAAAAATTTTGATTTATATTTATATTCCATAGATAAATCCACGGCAACTAAACCTTGCTTTATAAGGTGAGCATTGATAAACGTTTTATTTTCAAGATAGAGGTAACACATAAGGTTATTATTGCTATCATATTTTACTGTATCGTATTTCATTATTAGCCTCTGTCCTTTTGTTTTCTTTCTTAAAAACTCTATTGCTTCAGATTTTTTCTCCGGATTTTCCTTTACTCCAATTAATTTGATCGTAATACCATTATTAAGAAACAATTTTTCAGGGCTGAGGACATTTTTTATAGAATAATAATTTACTTTTTCGGAAGATGTTTTATTAATTTTCGATCCAAATTTAAGTTTTCTTGGGTCTATCTTTTTATCAAATCTTAAGGGATCTTTAAAAATATAAGGAAGCTTTTCAATTTCTTGAGCCCAGTTAATTTTTGGCAAATTTTGTTTAATTATATCTAGGTTTAAATTATCAAATAATGCGGGCTTGTTAACTCCTATTTTGTCCTTAATAACTGGCAAAAAGTCTTGATTTATTTCATAACCTATTGAATTTCTGCTAAGATTTTTTGCGGCAAGAGAGGTTGTTCCACTTCCCAAAAAGGGGTCTAAAACGGTATCTTTGATAAAGGTAAACATTTTAATTGCTCTTTTAGGAAGTTCCTCCGGGAACATAGCAAGGTGTTTGTCCTGTCTTTGTCCATTAAAATACCAATGCCCAGAAAAATATTCTTTCCACTCGTCATTTGTTAATTCTGAAGCTTCTTTGATTTCTTTAGTTACTTTGTAAGATTGTCCCGGTTTTTTAAATATAAGGATAAACTCATAGTCAATCTCGACTATTCCATTTCTTGGAAAAGGGTAAGAGCCCATTACGCTCGCACCACCAGTTGTATTCATAGTAGTTTTTTTTTGCCATATGATTGAGCCCATATAATCAAACCCAATAGTTTCATTAAATTTTATAATTTCTGTTCTAATAGGAATGACTTTGTATCTTCCATAATATACAGAGCGGGCAAATTGATCTCCAATATTTATTATTGCTCTACATCCAGGGTGTAAAACCCGGTAACATTCTTTCCACACCAAATTAAGATTATTAATATAATCTTCATAAGTATCATTAAACCCTATTTGATTTTTTGAACCGTAATCTTTTAATTGCCAGTATGGCGGGGAAGTTACAATTAAATGAACTGAACTATCATCTATTTCAGACATTTTTCTCGAGTCGCCTATAATTATTTTATGTTTTGTCATTATTTACCAATCCTTCCTACGTAATGTATGTTTAAAAATAAAAAACTTGTTTTCTAAAGAAAAATGATAAAGGCTGTATAAAAAATACATATTTTTTATACAGACATTTAGCTTAAAACTATTAAAATAAAGCTAAATCATTATTTTTGACATTATTTTCCTTATAATGAGCTATCCCCTTATAAAGAGGATTTTCTAATATATATTTAATGGTCCCAGCATACCACTTGCCACCTCTTGCAGCAGGTACGCCTTTTTCATTCAATTCCCTGGCTATCTCTCTTAAGCCCATCCTCTTATATCTTTTCATTTTAAAGATCATTCTAATTACTTCTGCTTGTTTTTCATCTATTATTAGTTTTTTGTTTTTTGTGTTATACCCTAAAGCAGTAGCCCCTCCGGCATAACCGCCCTTTTGGGCCTTGTTAATCCTTCCTCCGCTAAGCCGCATAGTGATAAAAGCTTTCTCTAATTCAGAACTATTCCCATGAATTGCCGGAAGGCCTTCCTCATCGGGTCTTTGCTATCTAAATGAGGCTCCTTTATACTGATAAGCTTTTTATTAAGCTCCTCTAATTTTTTGATCAAATGCTCCTGGATGTAAAGATCCCTGGCCAATCTATCTAACTTGAAGATTAAAACCCCTTCAATCTCTTTGTTGTTCTCTATACAACTAAATAATTCTACTAATCCCGGTCTATTTTCTAATTCAGATCCGCCACTTATCCCATTATCCTTAAATATCTTTACTAATTCATAACCATTTTTCTCAACATATTCTTTTAGACTCTTTTCCTGGATTTCAATAGTTCCTTCTTCTTTTTGGTTATCCGTGCTTACCCGGCAATAACCCACTATCTTTTTAGACTGTTTCATATTCTTACATCCTACATTATTATTACTTTAAACATACACTAACATATATTAAATATCTTTGTCAAATATCTTTAATATATTTATGTTGCAATTAGAGGAAAAGGTTTGAAGGATTTATTTAATATCCTGGTAAATGTGCAAGTAAAGAAGAGAATACAGAAGAAATAGAGAGAATACAAGAGAAAAGAAGGGTAAAAGCAGTTATTATCAGGAACCACGAAAAATTAACATCAATATAAGCCTGTTTTAAGCCCCTGTTTTAAGTTGGGTGGTATGAAACATCATATTTTTTAAATACGCCTCGTATACGCAGAATTAGAAGCTTTTTTTAAAAACGCTAAAAACCTTATGTATCAACAGTTTCATTGATTTTTTGCAAAATCAACCCGCAATTCATTGATTGCCTGTTTGATTTCTTTGATTTCAGCAGTAATACTATGGGAAAATTCCTTTTGATTCTTGATTATTTCATTAATAAAAAACTCTAATTTCCATACTAAATATACAGAAAGCACCAAAGGAAAGCCGTTATTTGCTATTAGTTTTAGTGCATATTCAATATCCAATTCACTTATTTCCTTTCCAAAATTGTTTTGATCCGGGCCTAATATCGAGATGTAAGAAATTTTTCTTTTCGTAAAATCCAATACCATTAAAGTCTATTTCATGAGCATAAAGAAGAAGATCATAAAGTAAAAAATCCTTTACATGAATATCTACCGCCATGCCCAGGAGATGGTAAGAACCGGAAACTCCCCCGACCTTATGATTTTCTTCCTTACACCGGTAACCGGAATTGATATATACCGGCCTATTTATAACCATTCTTAAATGATTTAACCTGGCAAAAAGGTCCGGAGACAACATAACCCGCCGGCAGCAGGGACACTCAAACTCATATAAAGAAAAATATTCAGTTAATTCTATATCGTTAATTATACCCATAATTTATTTATATTTTAAAGTCCTGCCATTCCTTACTACATCCGGCATAGCCTTATATATAATTTCGTTCACCTCCGGAACAGTAGCTTTCATCAGATCCTTTACATAGGATATTTCGCCCTCTTTCAACTCAACTTTTTGTTTCCTTAATATTTCAATCAATTTTACCCAGGCTATTTTCCATTTTTCCTCACCATTTCCTATTCCCAGCTCTTCTTCTGCCCAAAGCATAGCGGAAAGTATAGCCTCTTTTATTTTTCCTGTCCTGTCCTGGCCAAACTTGTTGATCATAAATTTAGAAAGCAGACCAACCAGAAAAACAAGGGTGAAATCTAATAGATATTTAGTGATAAATACTTCTAACATTTATTACTCCTTTCTTTCTCCCAAGGAAGGTCCGCGGAGCCTCCCAAGGAAGATTTTTATATTAATTTATATTACACATCCATAACATCAGTAGACTTGTAATCAAGGATTCTTGCATTGACTTTAGCTACTAAGTCATTACCGTTATTGTGGAAGATGTTCTTAGCGATTATGGTATCCATAACTCCTTCGATAGCGATATCTTGTGCCGCAAAATCAACGTAATCTCCATCCTCTAAATTTTTAGGATTATTCAAAGTGATGTTGATAGTCTTTGCAACACTATCCCTGAATTGCATATAGAGTCTTTTATAACTAGTTACTTCTCCTAATTCGGTTGCCATTATTTTTTCACCTCCTTTTTTGTTTATGATTTACGATTATTAACGATTATTCAGTAAGTAGGGATTCTCTTTCAAGTCTGATTTCATCTAAAGGATACTTCTGCAAGCCGGTTAAAGCGGTAGCTACATCATAGACATCTTGGTCTAAAGCAGCAGATTTGATATTAGCAAAGGTCTTGCTGTTGATGATAGGTGCTCCGGTTACCGGATTAACACCTATTAGCAGTCTGAATTGTAAGGCTGAATCACGGGGGATGGTTATTACTGCGGCCATTATTTTTTCACCTCCTTTTTTATGGATTTTGGATCAAGTAAAACTAAGCTGTTATATGAACATATTATCATATATCCATATATAAGTCAATATTAAAGCGTCCTCTTTAATTTACATAGATAAAGGTGTAATTATCTTTGATTTGCTTTGAATTGCTCCTTATATCATAAAACTATAAAAGGATCCTCATCGATACAAGCCTGTCCTCGACCTGATCGGGGAAAGGACCCCTTTGACCTACCCATATATAAACGATTATTTGTAAAATTAATAAAATTAGTTATAATAAACAGGAGAATCTATAAAGATATACCACGAGGAAAATTAGTGATTAATTTCCGAAACTTCACCTGGAGGCGTGCATAAACGAAGCAGTTCGATTATTTTAAATTATATGACATGGCCATGCAGAGGAATCTAAGGAGTTGATACGATGGAAAAACCGTTGAAAGACAATGAGCGTAAAACTGAAGTCATACAAAACCTGGTGAAGGGAGGAGCAGAAATTGCTGGAAGTGCTGTAGGCGCTGCGTTGGGTTTTCTTGCAGCAGGTCCTGTGGGTGCAGTCGCACTAGGAGCAGGTGGTGCATTGGCAGCGATGGCTCTCAAGCAAATCGGTCAGGAAGTATCGGAACGGTTTCTCAGTCAGCGCGAGAGGATTCGAGTTGGGGGTGTGATCGCCATAGCAGCATCCGAGATTAGTAAACGGATCGACAAAGGGCTTGACTTAAGAAACGATGGTTTTTTTGAATCATGTTGTGGTAACCGCTCGGATGCTGAGGAAGTTGTTGAGAGTGTTTTACTTAAGAGTCAAAGAGAACCTGAAGAAAAGAAAATAGTTTACATGGGGTATTTGATAGCGAATATAGCTTTTGATACTAATATAAGTGCTTCCATGGCTCATCAAATTACAAAGGCGGCAGAGGGGCTTACATATCGACAATTATGTATCCTTAAGCTCGCAGTTGTTAAGAGTGCTTTTCAGCTTCGCCAAGGAGATTATCGAGGGCAAGGTTCTTTCTCAAAGGAACTATATCAAATACTTTATGAGTGTGTTGATCTTTACCATAAGGGGTTTATAAATTTTGGGGGCTCAGTAGCGTTTGGACCTACAGATGTTAATCCCGGAGGGATGACTGTTCAAGGTTTGGGTGCTGATGTATTCAACCTGATGAGTTTGTCGAAGATTCCAGATCAAGATCTTACTTCTATCGCAATGATGTTGAGATAGATAGTCTATCAAAGTACGGCATGGTCATATCATATAACACAGGGTTTCCGGCTCCGCTATACGCTGCGCCCAAATTCATTCGCCAAGCCAGGTCTGGCTAAGGCTCATGAACTTCGGATAACCCTTAAACGTTAGGCGAAATAGCCCCAAAGGTTGGTGAAAACAATGGGTAATCCATATATCAAGGTATTATTGGGGTTTGACCCAAAGACCAATGATAAAATTGTCAAGCAGGAATGGAATAAACGGGTTAAAAATGTATGTAAGCCGTGTTGGGAGTTGAAATACTGTCCTTATGGCCCATTGGTTGAAAGTTTTCCATTATTGAGTCCCGTGAGACAAGAAGCGATTGAACATAACAGTTTCCTTATAAATCAGTTGAAAAAGGGAGCTTACAAGGGCAAAAAGAAAGTCATGTTCGAGAAAGAAGTGCAAGAGTTTAATCCTAACGATTACCCAATAAAACATTCAAAGAGTGATTTAGAAAAAGAATGCTCAGTCTTTGGTCACTTTTGTCCTGTGTTTTTTGTAAATGAGCCTTTCACAGAGACAAACGAAAGAAGAAGAATTGGCAGGAATATCCCGCGCCATATTATGCTGAGAGTAGTACGTAGAGACAATAATCAATGTCAAATATGTAGCAAGATCTTGAAGGATGATGAAATCGAATTCGATCATATAATTCCTATTTCAAAAGGTGGTAGCTCTGAAGAGAATAATATCAGAGTGACTTGTTTGGATTGTAATCGGAATAAGTCGAGTAAATTTGTACTATAACTAAAGGGCTACTATGCTGGGGACTTTATCTGAAAGACTGTCAGCGATTGTAAATGACCTCTTTTTCTCTCTCCCCCGGTATTTTATTAAAATGATCTGTTAACCTGCTTTTATTGACTTCCTGGTAAATAACTTCTGGTCACCTCATCACCACGACCGCCCGCCGAGAGCTTTTTTTGCTAAGGAGTTGTAATTGAAAGTCTGCCAATACATAACAAGACTCTATCGGACATTCTACCAGAAATAATCTCACGCTTATCTTATCCGATAAAGCTTTGTTATGTATAGCAAAAAAAGCATTATATTTTTAACCAACTAAAAGCCTTTTTAGCCTGGTTAAAAATATAAAGGCGGGCTAAATCAGGTACTTTTTATCGTAGGGCTAAATCTCTGTTCCCGGTAATCGCATGGCTCCCCTCCCTCCCCCCCCTGTTCCTGATCATTGTTCTTCTACGTTTTAACATTTTTTAAGCAGTAGCAGTATAAAAAATACTAAAACTATTATAGGAGCTTACATACGCGACATCGATGGCGTTTATAGAAGACTCAGCACCGCAAAAAATGCAGGCAGGCAATCATGCATGAGATTTTTTGCGGCACTGGCTTCTACAAACGCCGGGAGAAAAATTACAAAGAGAAGAAAAAAAGATGAACTTCCCCCTGCGATAGGTGAAAACTACATAAATAAAATGTTTCTTTTCTTTTAACTTTTTATTTATGTATGTTTTTACTTATCGCTAACCGTAGGGAATCAGAAAAAAATAGTCACCGAAAAGGGAGATAAAAAATTCCCGCTATTATCCTTTCATTTATTTTTTTATCTCTCTTTTGCGGGGTGAAGACTAAATCACAATAGATTAAATTAAATCTAAACGAAATGTGAAATATTAGAAAACATTATCGTGGTAATAATTAACGAATGAGAGAGATAGAGAGAGATAGAGAGAGAGAAAGTGGGACCTCAATTTCCCCTGCAGCTCCTACTATTTTCTAAAATCCTCTTTGGATATTTCGTTAATCCTATAAAGATAAGAGATTAAAAAATAGGATAATAATAAAGAAAGTATCGAGTATATAGTATCGAGTATCGGGTTAAAAAAGAGAAAGAAAAGATAGAAATAAGGTAATATTCTTCTATATATCCAACTACCTTACTAAGGTTTACACTAACTGTTCGTATTGCCTATCGCGTATCGCGAAGAAAATAGTTAGTTGGTTATTGAAAAAAAATGAATTTAAATGTCCTGCTTAGAGTAACATGGCTACATTTATCTTTCCTGTTTCTCCTAGATCGTTTGAGACAATCTCGCATTTGGTCCTGAAAAGACAGGCAATTTCACCGGATACCTTCGGCTTATATTCGGTTAGGGCGTAATAATTCGCCTGGCCTTTGGCAATTATCAGGTCGGCAGTCTGAAGTTCCCGTTTTAGCTGGCCGGACATTTCATTAAGAGAAATGCCCAGTGTGTCGGGTCCGGCTAAAATAATTTTCGAGGCGGCCTCTTGGAGACCTACCGTTTCTCCGTCTTCTATCGTGGCATCACTGGTTATAGGACCTCCCCTCAAAGCAGAAGTTACCGAAGCTCCGTATCTTCTCAGCTCTTTTATTAAAAGCTTGTCAAAAGCAATTTCGCCCACGTTATCATGAATATAAAGTATTTGAGATGAACTTTTAGCAATCTGGAAAATTTCAGCCCTCTGGTCTATTCTTAAACCCTCCGAAACACAGCCCCGAAGTTCCTCAATTATTTCAGCCATTTGAAAACCATAACCGGTTCCCACTGTCCTAAAATCAAGATGGTTGCTGGCAATAGTCCAATTAACTAAAAATGAAAATCTTTCCGATTCTTCCAGCCCCTCTGCTTCCAAAGCAATCTTTTCTGCCATCTCTATTCCAAGCTGATTACACTTATCCCTTCTTTCCTTAAAAGGAATTTCGATTCCCGATATCCTCTTTAAGATTCTGTGAACCTCGGTAATAAAATAAGACGGAATCTTTTCTGTGGAGAACTCTCGAGAGAGAAATCGAAATGATTCTTTTAATATTTCGTTTTTAGTTTCATCCTTTAAAGGTACCAGATTTAAAGCACCGCATAAATCATCTATTATACAGCTGGCACAGCTCAAATGTGTACGCATTTAGCAGCTACTCCTTACTCTTTTTATTTAGTTGTCTGCATTGCAATTCCTTCAACAAAGCTTTTCCGTAAAACCAGAAGGACTACAAGCGGAGGCAGCATAGCGATAACTGTAGCAGCCATAATAACATTCCACTCGGGAGCTATCTGCTCGCTGGACAAAAGCATTTTAATACCGATTTGTATAACCCGCATCTCACCGGTAGTGGTGACAATTAGAGGCCATAAATACTGACTCCACATAAAGATAAACTCTATAACAAATAGTGCGGCAATATTTGTTTTGGAAATAGGAACCAGAATTTGCAAAAAATAACGCATGGGGCTTGCCCCATCGACCCGGGCAGCATCCGGAAGGTCTGCAGGTACAGTCATGTAGAACTGCCGAAAAAGAAGTAGCCCCGTTGTGCTGGCAAAAAACGGCACCATAAGAGCATAGTAAGAATTTATCCAGTTGAAGGTTGCCATTAGCTGATAAGTTGGAATAATGCGGACGGGGAGAGGAAGCATTTGGGTAATCATACACAGAGAGAATAGCAGACCCTGGCCGCGAAATTTAAAGTGGGTATAGGCAAAAGCAGCCAGCAATGCCAGGATAGTTTTTACTATTGCTACTACTGTCGAAATCAAGGTACTATTAAAAAATAACCGCCCCATATTAACTCGCTCCCAGGCTTCTTTAAGATTGTTCGTAAATTGGTCTCCAGGTATAAGTTTTGGTGGATACTGGTAAGACTCCTGTAAACTTAAAGTACTGGTAATTATAGCGAAAAACACCGGAAAAGCCAGAACTACAACCAATAAAATAAGTACTGCATGGATAATTATATTATATCGAGATTTTCTGGTCATTTTTGACATTGATTATTACCTCACCGAAAATAAATAGCTTTTCTGGTAACTATTCTCAATTGAATAATTGCTACCGTAGAAATTACAAAAAATATTACAAATGATTGGGCTGATGCAAATCCGGTATTCAGGTGAATAAAACCATCACGATACAACTTATATACCAGAAGTTCTGTTGCGTTTCCAGGTCCGCCGTGTGTCATAATATCTATTAACCCAAAAACCTGGAAGAAAGCATAAAGCATATTAACAAATAATAAAAAGCTGGTGGTGGGGGAAAGCATGGGAAAAGTTATACGCCAAAAAGCTTTCCAGGGACTTGCACCATCTATCTGGGCTGCTTCCAAAAATTCACCCGGGACGTTTTGCAATCCGGCCAGAAAAAAAATAATATTATAGCCTAGCATTTTCCAGGTAGCGGCAGCCGACACTATAAACAGTGCTAACTGACCGTTCGTCATCCAGTTCATCTTGTATCCTCCGGATAGCATAGAGACAATATAAGGGATGAGACCGGTGGCAGGTGCAAACATTGAAGCCCAGATCACACCGGCAACTGTCGGAGATATGGCGTAAGTCCAGATAAGAGCGACCTGATAGAATCCTACTCCTCTAATTTTCTGGTTTAGCAGTTGGGCAATTGCCAGCGAAACAGAAAGTCCAATAATGATAACAAAAGCAGCGAACTTAAAGGTAACTACAGCACTGTTTAGATAGTCCGGGGAAGAAAATAAACGAATATAATTGCGAAGTCCAACATATATAGTTCTCGTGCCAAACGGCGTCGAGACAAAGAAAGATTCATATATGCTTTTGCCAAAAGGACCGATTAAAAAGATAAAAATTACTGCAATAGATGGAGCTATAAGCAGGTAAGGTAAAAATTTGTGTCCGGGAAATTTATCTTCGTGCATTCTTTCTCCTTTTGGTATATTAGGGGTTTAAAAACTACGGGGGCAAGTATTAAACTTGCCCCCGTATTACGGTATACTTTTATTTGCCGTATAGTTCTAAGTAGTCTTTTAATAATAGATTCATTTTTTGTTCAGCCTCATTTAAAGCATCTTTCGGAGAAAGCTGACCGGAAAGTGATTTCTCAAGGCTAGATACAAAAACTTCTCTCATTGCCACAAAAGGTCCTAAGCGGACTCCGGTTGATGCGGCAGTATCCCGTCTTCCGGAAAGAATCTGAAGGAAGGCAGTAAGGTAAGCTTGATCTGCAGAGAACCAACCCTCATCCAAGAGATCTTTGAGTGCGGCTCCGCTTGCCGGGAAGTATCCGGTACCCTTATGCCACTCGATAGCAATATCTGTCTGGCCAATATACTTAAAGAATTCCCAAACTCCGCGAAGTTCTTCTTTGTTTTGCCCTTTGGTAACCCAAAGGCTTCCGCCTCCAATAATAGAATTTCCTACCGGATATCCATCAAAACGAGGATAGAAGCTGGTGCCAACCTTGAATTGAGCTGCTTTTATAATACCGGCTAGCGAAGAGGTGGATTGGATAAACATGGCGATCTGACCTGCATTGAAGGCTGAATTCGCTGAGTATTCTGCTCCGCCAAAGATATAAATTCCTTTATCGTGTAATCTTGTCCAGGTTTCAAAGATCATGCGACCAAAGTCATCGTTAAAGACCACTTTGGTTGCTAATCCGGACCGTCCGTTATCATTATCTGCATAAAGATGGTCATGAATGGCAAGGGCTTGTTCGAAAATCCAGTCAGGCCAACCTGTGGAATAGGCGTGGTCAACTAATCCGCTTGCCATCAATATTTCTCCATACTCTTCCATCTCTTTCCAGGTTGTAGGTGGTTTATTCGGGTCAAGTCCGGCTGCTTCGAACAGATCCTTATTGTAATAAAGCATGGCCGTAGAGGAGTTAAAAGGCATGGACCAAAGGTTCCCGTCGACTGAATAGTAGTTAGTAATGGGGATGACGTATTGTGCCCAATCCCAGGTTTCTCCCAACATTCCGGGTATTTGATAAACAGGAATAATGGCTTCACTGTCTATCATGGTCTGAGTCCCTACTTCATAAACCTGGACAATATTTGGACCTGTTTTGCTAGGATATGCCGCAACATATTTGGTCAATGTTTCCGCATAAGTACCGGTAAACAATGGCTTCACTTCAAATTCAGGGTGGGTAGCATTAAAACTTTCGATAATCGACTCTACTATCCCAAGGCGCGACCCGCTCATTGCATGCCAGAAAGTAACGGTTACCGGTTGTGCCAGAGCAGTCCCCGCTGACAACAGTAAACATAAAGTTAAAATCAAAATAATCAAAAAATTCTTTCTCAATTTCATAATAAAGTTACAACCTCCTTAATAATTTTAAAACTTTATTGATTGACACACCTTTATTGTTTCTATATATCGCCCCCTCTCATCTTAAATTAGTAGCCCATGCAAAATTGCTATTCTCTAAGAGCGTACTAAGAGCGGAGAAATTAAATAACCCTATCAGTAAGCCAGTAAAAGCCCGCCTACATCGTAAACAATATCGAACTGATAGAATCCTTTCTCAAGTATCCAAGGCTAATCTAGTAGTAGGTTAGCGAGGTATTTTTAAGTTGATAAGTCACAAGTTGAAGTTATCTGTTAAAAGTCTAAATTAGCTTACTGAAAAAGTATAACGAACTATTTTTAATTATAACCTGATATCTTAAATATTTAAAGAAAAATTTACCACAATTCTTTTATGCTGGTAGATACGGCCATAACTCCTTTGCGAAGCAATTCCTCTATTTCGCTTTTATTAGAAATCAGGCCGCCGGCAATAACCGGACAGAGTAACTCTTTGTAAATGTGCTCAATAAAATATGGAGCAGCTATCCCGGGCAAAATTTCCACTGCATCGGGCTGGTTGCCTTTTAACAGCTGTTCCCCGGTCTTTAAGGCAGCGGAATCGAGCAAGAAAAGGCGCTGTATAGCAATAAGCCCTTCTTTTTTAGCTATACTGATTAGATTATTTTTGGTGGTGACAATACCATTGCAAAGTTCTTTTTTGGCTAAATACATTATCCCTTCCCGGTCTCGGCCAATCCCTTTAATTAGATCCATATGTAAAAAAACCAGCTTGTTATACTCTTTACATTTTTTCATAATCAGGGGAAGGTTAAATATATCTCCGTAGAGAATAAAAAGGGCGGCAGTTTTACTGTTGAGAGCATATTTAAAGTCTGAATCGTTTCTTATGGAGGCAATTATGGGATGTTCTCTAAAATAGTCTCGGAGGTCTTGCATTTATAGTTTTTTCCTTATTTTATAATTTTATATAAATACAAAATATTAATTTATCGCTATAAGAAATAATAACATATATAATTGGTTACTTCAAAATTTTAAATATAGTATCAAGCATATAGTATCGAGCATCGAGTTAAGAAAGAGAAAAATTAAGAGAAAGTAGAGAAAAGATGTAAAGTTTACACTAGGAATGCCGGTTAGAATCAGCTCTCTTAATATTACGGGTAGCAACCAGGTTCACGCCTGTTCCTATCAAATCACCTTTAATTACCTGTCCTATTTTAACCGGGGCATTAACTTCAATTTCAGCAATTTCAGACATAGCTTTTAGTAATAATCTTTTGGGAATTGCTTTTTCCGTCTTTACCGATACCAAGGGTAATTCGCCGCCAATTACTTTAACAGTGGTGGGCAAAATTCTTAGCGGGTTAATAAATTCTCCTTCAGCATATTTAATCCCTTTGGGACAGTCATTCCCGGTGATAGAAATAATCTCTTCACCTCTGTTTTGGACGGTGATTCTACACCCCTTAGGGCAACTGATACATATTATCTCTTTTCCTTCCATTGTTTTTACTCCTTGGTCTCTTCATCTATTGAAACTGTTATGGTTTTTAATCTATCCCCCAATAAAACTCCCGGTAAGTAGACACTCAACATCTCTCCAGGAGTCACAATCGCCTTTTTATAAGAGGCCATCATTTCCCCTTTATCATCCTTAAAGACAATCCTAACCTTTTCTGCCGGATTTTTTACCCTCATAAATATTTTTATTTTCTTCCTTCCCGGAACAATAAAATCTATATGTTGAGGAACTACATAAGCAATATTATCACCGGGGACCATTTTTACAGATTGGGAGCGAAACTTTCTGTCCCTTTTTAGGTATCCACCCACGGCTCGACCCACGATCTCACCTTCTTCGCTAACAAAATCGGCCAGGTCATGGACATGAAGTACATTTCCACAGGCAAAAATTCCCTCAATCTCTGTCTCTCGGTTTTCATTTACTATAGGACCTCTGGTTACCGGATCCAATTCAATCCCGGCTTCTATGGTTAGTTCATTTTCCGGAATTAAGCCAACAGATAATAGGATGGTATCACAGCTTATCTCTTCCTCGGTTCCGGGAATCGCTTGCAAATTTTTATCCACCTGAGCGACGGTCACCCTTTCTACCCGCTTTCCCCCCTCAATTCGGGTAATGGTATGATTAAATTTTAAGGGAATATTAAAATCATCCAGACACTGAACCTTGTTTCTTATCAGTCCGGTAGAAAAAGGCATAATTTCCAACACCGCTTTAACCTTTGCTCCCTCTAAAGTCATCCTGCGGGCCATAATCATCCCGATGTCCCCCGAACCCAGAACGACTACCTCGCCGCCAGGCATATATCCTTCAATGTTAATATATCTCTGGGCAGTGCCGGCAGTAAATATCCCGGCAGGCCTGCTCCCGGGAATAGCAATCGATTCCCTGGTTCTTTCCCGGCACCCCATGGCCAGAACAACTGCTTTTGTTTGAATATGTAATAAACCATCGACTCTGTTTATGGCTATAATCCCTTTATCGGAGGTTATCTTTATAACCATCGTCTCTGTTTTTACATCAATCCGGCAATCCTTCAGTTTAGCAATAAATCTCTCTGCATATTCCGGTCCGGTCAATTCTTCCTTAAAATACTGTAAACCAAATCCATTGTGGATACACTGGGGAAGGATTCCGCCCAGATACTTATCTCTCTCTAAAAGCAGAATACTTTCTGCACCTCTTTTTTCTGCTTCTAAAGCAACGGCCAGCCCGGCCGGCCCCCCTCCGATAATTGCTAAATCATACACTAACTTCATTTTTAAACTTCACTCCTGATTCTTTAATCATATCTTTGGTCTTGGTCTTTAAAATTTCTGAACCCGGTCCTTTTTTGGTTATTCTTAAAGGAGAGATTTTTAATTCTTCCGATAGAATTTTTAAAATTCTGGGACTGCAAAAACCTCCCTGACATCGTCCCATCCCGGCTCTAGTCCTCCTCTTGATAGCATCCAGGCTTCTGGCCGGTACCGGCTGATAAATAGCTCTGAGTACCTCTCTTTTGCTTACCTTTTCGCATCGGCAGATAATTTCTCCGTAATCAGCATCCTTTTCTACTATCTTCTGCCATTCTTCCGTTTTATTTAAATAATCTGCAAATCTCGGCTGCCCAGGCAAGGTCTCAATAAAATTATCCTGGTAATTTAATTCTAACCGGGGAGAAATTTCTTTAGCTGCTTCTATTAAAATGCCGCACACCATTTCGGCAATAGCCGGAGCGGAACTTAGGCCGGGTGATTCAATTCCTGCCACATTGATAAATCCTTTAACCTTTTTTGAGGCTTCTATAAGAAAATCATCTCTCCCTTCAATGTCAGCCCTTAAACCGGCAAAAGAAGTTACCAGATCCTGATGGGGAAGATGAGGAATTAATTTTCTGGCTCCCTGGTATACTTCCTTTATCCCCGCCCTGGTGGTAGCCGGGTCATCCTTCTCTTTTACCCGGCAAGAGTTAGGTCCTATTAAGAGATTGTTATGAAGCGTGGGAGCCACCAAAATACCTTTTGATAGTTTAGTGGGAACAGGAAAAAGGACATGATTAACCAGATTCCCCCACTGCTTGTCAAACAACTGGTATTCGCCTTTCAAAGGATTTATTTTGAAATCGTCTCCGGCAGTCCTGGCTATCTCATCTGCATGTAATCCGGCGGCATTTATAATCGTTCTGGTTTCAATCAGTCCCCTGTTGGTAACTAAGCCGCAAACCTGTCTTTCTTTAATTCTGATATCTTTTGCCTCTGTCTCCAGCAATACTTTAACTCCGTTTGTCACTGCACTATCAGCCAGAGCGATAGTAAACCCATAAGGGGAAACAATCCCGGCAGAAGGGGCATAAAGGGCATATTTGGCCTGGGGATTTAAGTTGGGTTCCAATTCAAATAATTTAAGGCCTCTGATTATTTCTAAATTTTTAATCCCGTTCTTCTCACCATTTTCTTTTAATTCTTTCAATTTCCTATAATCTTCTTCGGAAAAACCAATCACCAATGACCCTATCCTTTTAAAGGGAATTTTTAAGTCTGCGCACAGTTTGTCAAATTTGGGATTTGACTTTATATTAAGTTCACCTTTCAAAGTTTTAAAATCATCATTATACCCGGCATGAATAATCCCGGAATTGCCCTTGCTGGTCCCCATGGCCACATCGTCTTCTTTTTCTATTAGAATTATATTAAGATTATATCTGGAAAGCTCTCGGGCAATGCTTACCCCGATTACTCCTCCTCCTATAATTACTACATCTGCCTTCATTGGCTTTCTCCTTGGCTGCATAATAAATAAAAAAACCATTTCATCAACCGGCATATCTGACCAAAATCAGATAAAGGGAAGTTAACCCTGGTTAATAAAATGGCTTTCTCTAAAATCTCTACCATTTATATTTAATTTTTTTATATAATACCACACAAAATTATAATTTACAATGTTTGTTTACATCTTGTCTGGATCAATTATTTAGAAAAAAGGGGACAGCTTTTTTCAGAAATTAATTTAATTCTGTAGTAAAAAACCGAGCTGTCCCCGTTTAGTCCTTAATGAAGTTTTGGAGCAGCTATTACCGGAATACCATTTCTTAGAAGTTCTTTTGCAGTCCTCTGAACTGCTTCGTGCTTGTCCAGATAGTTTCGCTCTAAGAAGGGCATTAAGTTGTTCTTTATAACCTCATTTCTTGGCAAAAAATATTCCAGAATATCAGATGGGTGCTCTCTCTTTTTCTCGACTGCAGGAATTCCACCTTCATGTTTTGCAGAAATATTTTTTACTTTTTTAGCAATTTCAATTAGCTCTATCAGTCTATCGTATGGTTGTTTTACTATACCTTTGGAAGTTTCAACTATGTGGTGTTCTATTCTAACCATTTCCTCAAATCCTAAAGCTTTTCTTATATCTCCGGTAAAGGAAATTGTTTCATTATTGACTGAATTTGAAAGGTTAAACCCTGCAAGCGGGGTTGTTCCATCTTCCCGGGAAAATAATTTTGCAGTCAATAAAGTCCACAAAACATTAAAAGGATTATCATTGCCCATAAATACTGAGATTTTAAACTCAATATCAATTCCAAGTTTATAGAGGAAATAGCTTGCTAAAATTGTTCCTCCGTTTATATTCAGTACCTCCTTTACACCATAATTGGTATAATAATAAAGATACTCATCAATCCACTTATAAACATAATCATTCGGTTGTCCAATTCCTCCAAAATATCCTGTAATTGTCTCGGCGCCGCCTAAATGTAAATTTGAACCATCTGTTCCTTTGGTATCTAAGCTTTCCACCCATGTTGAACCCAATATCTTCATTGCTGAAATAGTGGCTAACAGATCTCCGTCCTCTTCTTGCTCTTTCATAAACCTAACCCTGATAAACCTGCTCGGCATCAGTTCTCCTCTTTCAATGGACTGTTTTGCCTGGGAAATTAGCCAGGAGAAATAATGCAGTGAAGATATTTCCAGTGTAACTTTGTAGCTTTCTTCAATCATGTCTTTGGGTGCACTAATCTTGTTCTTGTATTCATCCATACTTATGAATTTTTTTTCATCTCTTTGTTCTATCAACCAATTGAGTTGGTCTACATATTCCGGTTTTTTAGGTTTTAATTTTCCCATAAGTATTTCGATTTTTCCGTTTTGTTGAGCAAGATCATTGATCTTTTTCGGGCCGCCATATTTATCAACAATTTTAATTATTTGGTCAATTACCGGGTTGCTTTTTTGGGTTAAAAATTTATTAACCTCATTTAATACATTAGCATCAATTGCTAATTTTTCTTTCACCAGGATTCCCTCCCTCATAATATAACTTTATATACTTTTATACTTTGGTTATTGCTGGCAAAACTACTATTCGAACTCCTTCAACATCTCATAAAATTCCTCTTCTTTGCCTTGTTTAATATGATAACAATGGTCATCGGTGGGGAAGGCGCCGGTCTTCACATCCTTGATATATTCTTTAAAAGCATTGGTCTCTATCTCGGCAACATTGGCATATTTTTTAACAAATTTAGGACTAAAGGCTTGGAACAAGCCCAACATATCTCCACAGATTAATAGCTGCCCGTCACAGGGTCCTCCTGCCCCGATAGAGTAGACCGGTATAGTTAATTTTTTAGTAATAAAAACGGTTAACTCCGGAGGAACTGCCTCTAATAGAAGGGCGTACCCACCTGCTTCCTGGATAGCTAAGGCATCTTTGATTAATTCTCGGGCACTTTCTGCCTCTCTACCTTGGGCCTTAAATCCACCTAACTGGCCTGAACTCTGAGGGGTTAGGCCAATGTGACCCATAACCAAGATCCCGGCATCAGCTATAGCTTTAATCCTACTGCAGACCCGGAGACCTCCTTCTAATTTAACCGCATCCATATCCGCCTCTTTGAGAAAACGACCGGCATTTCTTGTTGCTTCTTGATCTGATATTTGATAAGACATAAAGGGCATATCTCCGATACAAAAAGTATTCGGTGCTCCTCGTCGAACTGCCTGGCAATGAGAGATACAATCCGCCATGGTAACCGGGACTGTACCTTGATAACCTAATACCACCATCCCCAGCGAGTCACCGACCAAGATCATGTCCATGCCGGCTTGCTCAACAAAAGATGCAGTAGGGAAATCATAAGCAGTTACCCAGGCTACCTGTTCTCCTTCTTTTTTCATTTTTATGAAATCTAAGCGGGTCTTCTTTTTAGCCATTCTTTAATTCTTCCTTTCTATTTTTATTTTTTATGATTGCAAACAAAACAGGCAATTATCTTATTTTACGATCTCTATGTTTTAAAAATTTTTAAAATGTGTCTTTGGTTCTTTCGCTCGAAAAGCAGCATGGTAAAAAAGCATTTGGGTATCGGGTTCTGGGGTTGGCGGTAACATAAATACGACGTCTCCTTTAGGAAAAAGGATTATAACCATTTTAAATATACATTACCCTTCAAATATTGTCAAATGCCATTCTTATCGTATTGCGTATTGTGTATTGCGTATTGCGTTAAGAAAAATAAAAGAAAATAACTTAAGGAAAGCTAAAGAAAAAATGTAAGCTTAATCTCTTTTCTAACTACCCCACTAAAGTTTACACTAACTCTTATCGTATTGCGTATTGCGTATTGCGTTAAGAAAAATAAAAGAAAATAACTTAAGGAAAGCTAAAGAAAAAATGTAAGCTTAATCTCTTTTCTAACTACCCCACTAAAGTTTACACTAACTCTTATCGTATTGCGTATTGCGTGAAGAAAAAGAATTAAGGAAAAGGAAGACGGGGAAACAAAAGCAAAAGTAAAAAATGAATTTACAAATTTACTCTTTCGGGGTATTATATAAAAAGCTGAAACGAACTAGTCGTTAGTGAATAGTGAATAGTCGTTAGTATAAATACAAGATACTCAATTAAATTCTTGAACACAACTATTTTATTTACCCTACTAAGCGAGTATCTGCTAAACAAGGTTTTACAAAAAAGGGAGAATAATATGTTTTTTGTTCTAATGGGTTTAGTTGGCGGTTTGGCTCTCTTCTTATACGGAATGCAGATTACCAGTGAAGGGCTAAAAAGTACCTTCGGCAATAAACTAAAACAGATTCTAAGCACCTTGTCCAAGAATAAATTAATCGCCTTATTTACCGGCATTATCATTACTTTTACTATTCAGAGCAGTACCGCAGCTTCTACCCTGCTAGTAAGTCTGGTAAATACCGGAATTATGAGTTTAAGTCAGACTCTCGGTATCTTGCTGGGAACGAGTATGGGGACAACTCTTACTGCCCAGATAATCGCCTTTAAGGTATCTGACTATGCTCTCTTAGTAATTGTTCTTGGATTTGCTTTAAAGCTTCTGGGGAAAAAAAGGAAACAAAGATTTATAGGCAATATCTTGCTGGGCATAGGTTTTATCTTTTTGGGAATGAAGGTGATGTCCGAGTCAGTCTCTCCCCTTAAAGACCACGCCCTCTTTAAAGACATCTTGACTAATTTGGAGCACCTTCCTTTATTGGCCTTGCTCGCCTCTGCCTTATTCACCAGTGTAATCCAAAGCAGCACCGCTACTATGGGTTTAACCATTTCTCTGGCTATGCAAGGTTTAATATCTCTAAATCTGGCTATTCCGATAATTTTGGGCTCACATTTGGGCTCCTGTTCCACCGTCCTTTTTGCCAGTATTGGGGTTTCCAGAAGCGCAAAAAGAGTTGCTTTGGCAAACCTATTATTCAAATTGGGAGGGGTTATCCTATTTTTCTTGTTAACTCCCCCGGCAATTCAACTGATACAGAAATCTTCGGTAAACTTACCCCGACAAATTGCTAACGCTCATGCCTTGATCATCGTGGGTAATGCCTTAATTTTTCTTCCTTTTACTGAAAGATTTGCCAAATTTTTAGAAAAGGTTATCCCCCAAACAGAAGAGGTGGAGGCATTACAAAAACCTAAATTTTTAGACTCGGGTGCCCTTAAAACCCCCGGCATCGCCTTCTATCTTGCCAGTAAAGAGATATTGCGAATTTCCAATGCCGTAGAGGAAATGGTCCTGGGCGCTATGAAGGTATTTATTAATAATGATGAAAGATTGCTGGATGAAATAAGCACACAAGATATGATTGTGGATAACCTCTCTCGAGAGATAACCAAATATTTAACCAAAATAAGTTTTGAAACCCTCTCCGAAGAACATTCCAAAGAAGTATTCAGGTTGTTATACATTGTCGATGATCTGGAACATATTGGGGATTTAGTAGATAAAAATCTGATTCCCTTAATAGAAAAAAAGATAGACCATAGCCTGGTATTTTCTGAAAAAGGAGCAGAAGAGATTAAAAATATGCATCAAGAGGTTTACAACAACCTTCGAAATGCTATCGGGGCTTTTGCTCTTCAGGACCAAAGAATGGCTCAAAAAGTACTCGATCAGAAAGAATACATCGATTCCCTGGAAATAACTTTACGCAAGACTCATATAAACCGATTAAATGTGGGGATAGAACTTTCCCAAAAGACCAGCGGGGTTCATTTGGATCTAATCAATATTCTTAAAAGAATAAATGATCACTCTTATTCAATCGCCCGGGCAGTAGTGAGAGAAATCTAAATCAGTATCGAGTATATAGTATATAGTGAAAGAAAAGAGATAGAATTCAGGAATCAGGAATCAGGAGTCATAATAAGATAGTATCGAGTATATGGCAAAAAATAATATAGAGAAAAAAGTAGGGGCGTATTGCATACGCCTTATGAAGTTAGAGTGGACAGCGTTTAGAAAATAAAATCTATAATATGTAGGGGCAGACCTTGTGTCTGCCCGTAATGAGCTTAAAACCCGGGGCGGATGAATCCGCCCCCTACAAAAAAACAATGTATTTTGTCATTGCGAATGAAGCAAACTGATAACCGAAAACTGTCAACTGAAAACATGTATTTAATACTAACGACTATTATAATTGGCCAATTGGTGAATTGGTGAATTAATTCTAACCGGGTAACTAACTAACAAACAAAGATATACAATTAAATTACGTTAGGAAAATTTCACATGAACAATATGATAAATAATCTACCCAAAACAGAAAGTCTTATTCTTGTCCCTATTTATAATGAACAAAAACATATTTTTAATGTTTTGAGAGAGGTAAGAAAATACTCACCGGAAGATTTATTGGTAGTTAATGATGGCTCCACCGATGAGAGTAAAGAAATTGTTGATGAGATTGCTTCTTGTGCTAAACTCAAAGGGAAACTTGTTATTATAAACCATTTAGAAAATGAGGGGTATGGCAAATCTTTGATTGACGGAATTAATTTTGCCCGGGATAATAATTACCGATACCTTCTGACTTTAGATTGTGATGAACAGCATGAACCGGAGTTAATCCCTCAATTTTTGGAAGAGATTAAAAAGGGGAACTTCGAGATAATATCTGGTTCCCGTTATCTGTCTTTACAAAAACAGATTGATGCCCCGCCCGAAGACCGATATATAATTAATAGTAAAATCACCGGGCTAATTAGCGAGATAACCGGCTATGCACTAACCGATTCTTTCTGTGGGTTTAAAGCATATCGGATGGAAAGCTTAAAAAAATTAGAACTAACCGAAAATGGGTATGGCCTCCCCCTTCAACTGTGGATTCAGGCTTATAAAAACAATCTGACTGTAAAAGAGCTGCCGGTTAGCTTGATTTATAAAGATAGAGGTCGTACTTTTGGCAATTATTTGGATGACCCAAAAAAGAGGTTGGCCTATTACCAAAAAATCATAGATAGTGAGGTAAAAAAATGCTTAATGTATTAGCTGTTGGTCCCCACCCCGATGATGTGGAATTGGGAATGGGTGGTTCTATATTAAAATTTACCGAAGCCGGTCATAGTGTTACTATCGTGGATTTAACTGACGGAGAACCCACTCCTCAAGGAGATCCGGAGACCAGGAAAAAAGAGAGTGTAAAATCAAGCAGGATATTAGGAATTGAAGAAAGGATTACTCTTGATTTTCCCAATCGATATCTTCAGGACGAAATAGAAGCCCGCCAGGAATTAGCTGAAATCATCAGAAAAATTCAACCGGATATCCTTTTTGCCCCTTACTGGATAGATGCCCATCCGGATCATGTTGCTGCCTCAAAGATTTGTGATGCTGCCCGTTTCTACGGAAAACTCACCAAAACAGAAATGCAAGGCAAGCCCTTTTATGTAAAGAAAATATATTATTATATCGCTTCTCATTTAAAGTTAAATCTCAAACCTTCTTTTATTATGGATATAAGCAAAGTGATGGAAATGAAGGTAGAAACTATCAAGAGCTATGAATCCCAATTTGGGCCTTCGCCCGAAGGGCATCAGCTATTCGAATGGGTCTTAAATTCTAACCGTTACTGGGGAAACCTCGTTGGAACAGAATTTGCCGAACCTTTTATCTCCAGGGAAGAAGTCGGCATTAAGGACATAGAGGCACTTTTGTAAATGGAAAGATTGCCTTTTAAAGTTCCTCAAAAAAATAAACAAATTTTCCTCTCTCCATCAGGGGACAAGATTGGTTCTCTCTTAGAAGAGAATAAGAAAATATTCAGCGAGTATTCCTTTACCATTCTTAATCAAACTTTTAGGGAAGTGAGGGAAAATTGTCGAAAAGAAGTTATTCAGAGGGCTCTAAAATTTAGTAAAAAATATGATCCTGATATTGAAGAAAAAACCAACCCTGCCTGCCAATATATTATCCAAACCGGGCATCAACCGGTATTTTTTCATCCTGGTATATGGATTAAAAACATCTTTTTAAACCAGCTCTTAAAATCTCCCCTTCTGGATAAGTCTTTGGGATTAAATATTATCCTGGATAATGATATCTGTAAAAACCTTAATCTTTCTTTGCCCGCTTTCTCTTCAAACGATAATTTAATAGTGGAAGAAATTAGTTTTTTACCTTCAACTCTTACCCCAAACCTTCCCTTCGAAGAATATCCCTGCCCTTCTTTGGAATTGATTACCAAATTTACCCGGGATGTCATTCATAGGCTCAAACCCTTGGAATCGGAAAATAAGGATACCTTAAATAATTTTAAAAATTTTGCCCGGTGCCTGGAAAATTCTTCCTGTTTTTGCAGTCAAAATTATAAAAAAGCTAACCTGGGAGAATTTCTCGGTTTGGCTCGGCGGCTTTACGAGAAAGAGATTGAGCCTGCTTATCTGGAAATTCCTTTTTCTCAAATCTGTGATAGGGATGAATTTCTCTCCTTCTTTTTAGAAATTATCAAAAACATTAAATCCTTTTCTGAGATTTATAATAAAAAATTGGACGAATACAGAAAATTATTTAAAATTAGAACGCAGGCACATCCTTCGCCCAATTTACTTATTAAAGAAAATTTGATCGAGACACCCTTCTGGATCTGGAGAGAGGGAGACCAGAGGAGAAAAATTTTTATTTTAAACGAGGAAGAAAAAAACTATCTCTATAATGATTCTTACGGCAAAATATTTCTTATAGAAAAAGACGGTTTAAAATCTTTGTTTTCCTTAAAAACCCTCCTCAACGAACAAAGGTTAAAAATAAGACCCAAGGCCCTTCTCTTAACTTTATACAATCGACTATTTATCTCTGACCTTTTTATTCACGGTCTGGGAGGAGCAAAGTATGATCTGGTAACCGATGAAATCATCAGGGAGTTTTTTAAAGTTGAGCCTCCTCGTTTTATGGCTGTCTCCTGCACTTTACATCTTGATTTTAAGTCTTCCCCTGCTAGCACATCTGATTATAAGATATCTACCCTAAAGAAAGAGATAAGAGATTTGGAATTTAATCCGCAGAGATACATTAATGAATTACCTTTAACCAAAAAAGAAAAAAATCAAATTGAGGAGCTGGCTGAGAAAAAAACTGAATTAATCAAAAAAATTAAAGAGGTTCTCTCACCGGTGGAAAAACATAAAATTTCCGAAGAAATCAAAGCTATAAATAATTTTATGGCAGAAAAAATAAGCCTTCTAAAGTATGAGCTGGATAAAAAAATAGAAAAAGAAGAAGAAAAGATAAAACAATCTAAAGTATATACTTTTAGAGAGTTTCCCTACTGCTTCTTTTCAGCAAAAACGCTGCGTAATTTATTAAATTTCTAATTTTTTCTATCCTCCACCGATAACCGGAAATAACTTAACTTCATTAGATTTAGTTAGAAGATAGTCTTCTTTTACAATTTTGTCTTCCGTTTTAATAAAAAATACATCAGCCAAAGAAATCTTAGCATCTTCCAATACTTGACGAATGGTTACTGATTTGGAATAGTTTTGTTCTAAGATATTAGAGGGGTATTTGTACTTTAAGTACCCCTCCAGCTTAATACTTATCTTCATGGTTTGACCTCATCAATAAGCCAATCCAAATCTAATTCGATTAGTTTGGCGGGGGTAGGAATTCCGGTATCTGGATTCCAACCCATCAGCTGATAGCGTAGCTTTATAGCTTTTTCAAAATCCTTTTTATTAATCGCTCCCTGACCATCCATGGGTCCATCTTTGAAGTTATGATAGAAGACCTCGGGCAGGGTATCATCTTTAGAAGCAAATCCTTCCCGGTGGTTAAAGATGCGGGCCATATTGATGGAGCGCTCTCCTAATTTCATTAATTCAAACCAGGTGGTCCTCCAGCCGGTGGTAGAGCAAATAATCTCTAACATCTCTTCCATGGTACCTACACTGCGGGGGGCATAACCAAAAACACAGACCCCCAAGATATCAAAGACTGTCCAGTAGATATCCAAAAGTTTAAAGAGGGTGACTTTCTTCTCTCCTATATCGATGGGAGATACTGGTTCTAAGATACCCAGTCCCTTCATCTCTTTTATTCCTACTGAATCCTGGTCTTTAAAGAAAGAGTCATGGGGGGCTTTCATATGGTCTGCTCCGTAGTCAGAGAGAGCATATTGGAGACCTACTCCGGTCTTTACCCGGGGATCATGCATGGGAATTTCTTGGCCTTTTACCTGGTGAATAAATTTTTCTGCACCTTTGCCTATTTTTTGAGCTGCAAAGTAAGAACCCTGAGACAGGAGGTCTCCCAGTCCTTCCCGGCGGGCAATCTTTTCTACTAGAATAAGGAGGGCTTCCTTATTGCCAAAGGTAAGCTCTATCCCTCCGGTGTCTTTTTGGGTTAGCAGTCCTTTCTGGTAGCACTGCATGGCAAAGGCGATGACCATACCGGTAGAGATGGTATCCATAGTGTTTTTATTACAGAGTTCATTGGCTTTAGCAATGTATTTTAAATCAGAAATACCGCAAAGAGAACCCAAAGAAACGATGGTTTCATATTCCGGACCCCCGTAGGAGGGGTCAACTTTAAGGTCTGGTTCATTGATCTCTACTACCCGTTTACAGCGGATGGGACAGGCATAACAGCCTTTAGTACCTTTTAAGATAGTTTTGTTTAAGGTTTCGGCAGTAAGATTTTCTCCTTCTTTAAAATAGCCGGTAGTCCAGTTATAGGAGGGAAGGCATCCTGCTTCATAAAAAGGGCGAATTACCCCTGGAGTACCTAAGTTTCGAAGATCTCGACTTAGGGGATTATCCATAACTCTTTTAGTAATATTTTTGGTTACTTGACTTATTTTCTCTTTATCGTAAATTCCTATAGATTTAGTCCCTCTTACGGCAATGGCTTTAAGTTTCTTGGAACCCATCACCGCTCCCAAGCCATTTCTGCCATTAAAGTGTTTTAATTCATTGACAATATTGGCAAAGCGGACCAGGTTTTCTCCGGCTGGACCGATCTGGGCAATCCTGATCTTATCATCGGCTAACTCTTTTTTGATTATCTTCTGGGTAGTTCCGGTATCTTTCCCCCAAAGGTGAGCAGCATCTTTAATCTCTACTTTCCCATCTTTAATCCATAAATAAACCGTGGTTTTAGAACTCCCTTTAATAATAATTGCATCAAAACCGGCTTTCTTCAGTTCGGGTCCCCACCAACCTCCGGCTTCAGCTTCACCCTGAGCTCCGGTTAAAGGAGATTTGGCGCAGACAGTGTAACGGGGTATGGCCGGGGCAGGGGCACCGGTGATTACACTGGGAGCAAAGATCAAAAGATTATCTGGTGATAAAGGATCGGTATGGGGTTTCATTTCTTTTAACATATAATAAAGGGCTAAGGCCCGGCCTCCCCAGTAAGTACGGTAAAAATTCTCGCCAGGATTTTCTATCCAGTGTTTTTTTGAACTTAAATCTATATGAAGTATGTTTCCGGTATAACCGTAAGACATAGTTATTGCTCCTTCCTTATAATTTAATTGCGTAATAATCAACCGGTAATTTTTTTATTTCTACAATATAAAATAATATCCATAAAAACCATGCAACTGTTTAATCCGTATAAATAAATCACTAAATCAAAATTATAAAATAATTTATGTATCATTCCGGCCATATATCCAACAAAGACTATGAGTAAAAATATAATACTCTTGCCGGTATTCACTCTTGAAGTATACGATTTATATATGGAAAATGGCCAAGCTGCACCAAAACAAATTAACATGATGGCCTCAAATATACTCATATATCGTTCCTTTTCTTTTTTTTAGATTTTTTTACAAAGAATAAATTTTATTTTTATATCTTACAATTAATTAATTTCCTATTACTTATATTATTTTAAGCAGTTTTTCTTTTTGATTTAATTCTGGTTTCTCTAAAACAAGATTTAATAATTCTTTAAGTACCTGTCCAACCTCTTTTCCTTCTTTATACCCCAATTCAATTAAATCCTTGCCCTTTACGGCTAAATCTTTATGGGATACCGGCGGTCTTTCCTGCAGGGTTTCTCTTATATTATTTTCTGCCCTATCAATTTCAGATGATTTAGATTTTTCAGGGCTTCGGCTTTCCTTGATGAGTGCCTTCTTTAATTCCCAGGCATATTCTAAATTTTCCATACCTACTCGGGAAGCAAGCTGTCTTATGTCCTTTTTATTAGAAAAATTAATGGCTCGCCAGTTTTCCTGAGTCAGCATAGTAACTTTTCTAATCACCGCATTTTTAAATTTTAGCCGTCGCAATATTTTAACAGTAATTTCTTCTTTTTTGTCCTGGCAGGATCTGCTCTTTAGATTAAATAACAGAATTGATAGCCGCAAGCTTAAATCTGGTGGCAGACTGGCCGCCATATCAAAAGTATGCTCCAATAAATCTTCACCCCCGCGAAAATTTTCTCTGGCAATGCCTGTGTATTTTTGCAGTTCAGGCATAATAAATCTTAACAGCCCCAGGCAATACAATAATTTAAATCCTCTTCGGAGATAATTGCTCAACAATATTTTGGTAAATTCATCTCTAATCCTCTCAAGGCTTACTTTTTTAATCAGCGGGCTATTTTCTTCTATCGCCTGGAGGGTAGCTTTGTCTATTTTAAAATCGAGTTCACAGGCCAATCTAATTGCCCTTAACATCCTTAACGGGTCTTCTTTTATTCTTTCTACCGGGTCTTCTACTCCTTTTATTGTTTTTTGTTTGATGTCCTCTAGCCCGTTAAAATAATCGATTACCCCTTCCCCTTCTCTCCAGACAAACGCATCAATGGTAAAATCACGGTGTCTTAAATCTTCAAATAAATTTGGAGTGGGCGCTGATTTATTTCTTTTAAAGGTACTCACTTCATAATTAACCTGATCTATAACTACGGTGAGAGTCCCAAATTTTTTCCCCACCGGAATAACCTTAAATTCTTTAAAAGCTCGGGAAATTTCATCCGGGGCAGCATTGGTGGTTATATCCCAATCATGAGCTTCTTCTCCCATTATCAGATTGCGGATACACCCCCCTACCACCAAAGCTTCATAGCCTGAATCTTTCAATCTCTTAGTTATAAATAAAGCTCCCGGGTCTATGTCTTTGGATTTAATTTTTAAATTGAATTTCCGGTTTTTCTCTTTTTTAATCATTATAAAACCCTTATTTAGCGGGTCGATCAGTCTGTGGGTTAATTTATCAATTCACCGATTGACCAATTATAATAGGATGGATAGCAACAAACTCTTGCTTCTTAAACACTAGAATAATTATACACTATAATCACATCCTTGTGTGTAATTGCATGGAACGTGGCGATTCTGGTCTTTTCTTATTAGAATAAACAGTTTTATAAATTTTTTCAAATTTATTCAAAAATTATAAACTCTGTTAAAGTCCTCGTATTCCATAGTAAAAGAAGACTATCTTTAAAATATTATTTTGAAATTATTTAGAAAAGATGATAAAATTTTAAAAAAATAAGAAGGAAAAGGATAAAAATATGATTTACAAGGAATATGGAAAGACCGGGAAAGAAGTTTCTGCAGTAGGTTTTGGTGGAATGCGATTCGATCTTTCCAAGAGCAAAGAGGAAAATGCCGAACTTCTTCGTTATGCAAATGCTAAAGGAATCAACTATTTCGATACCGCCCCTTATTACTGCAAAGATCAGAGTGAGGATATTTTCGGTATTGCCTTCAAGAACATGCCTACAGACTTCTATGTTTCTACCAAAGGTAACCCTAAAGAGTTTAATACTGCCAAAAAAGCAAAAGAAGCGGTAAAAAAATCTTTAAATCGACTGGGTCTCCCTAAAATTCATTTTTACCATATCTGGAACCTTCTTAAGATGGAACATTACGAACTAGCCATGAAACCCGGGGGACAATATGAAGGTCTTCTGGAATGTAAAGAGGAAGGATTGATTGACCATATTGTCTTTTCTTCTCATCAACCAGGATCAGAAATTAAACACATCTTGGAAGATGGTAAGATGGAAGGTGTGCTTTTAGGAATTAATATCTTAAATTTCCCTTACCGCTGGGACGGAGTTATGGCCGCCCATAAAAGGGGTTATGGCGTGGTTGCTATGAATCCATTATTCGGAGGAGCTATACCCACTCATGAAAAAGAGCTTTCTTTTTTAGCTTCAGAAGGAGAAACCCCCACAGAAGCAGCTTTACGATTCTTAATATCCTGTCCACAAGTATCAGTAGTGCTTAATGGTTTTACCACCCGTGAACATATCGACATGGCTTGCCGCGTGGCCGATGAAGCCCTGGCTTTTACTGATGCGGATTTGGAAAAAATCAGAAAAAAAATAGGAGATAATATGAATTCGGCTTGTACCGGTTGCGGCTACTGTGATAATTGTCCCCAAGATATTCCGGTACCTTCTTATATGCAGCTTTACAATGAAAAACAGATATTCGGCAGCAGCGATAAAGAAATGAAAAAGCTAAGTTATTTGTATGGCATAACAGAAAACCATGGGGCAAGAGCAAATGAATGTACCGAGTGCGGACAATGTGAGGAGGCCTGCACCCAGCATCTACCCATAATAGAACACCTTAAAGAAATAGCTTCCTGGGAGAAAAAATGATTAATCACCTTTCTAAAAATGCTATGCATTCTATATGACCCGTCTGGGGAAACATATCTATGGGCAAAACTTTTTTCAATTTATAATCACCATCTTTGGTGAGATATTTTAAATCACGTGCCAAGGTTGCCGGGTTACAGGATATATATATAATTCTCTTTGGTTTAACCTTTATAATCCCTTTTAAAACTTTTGAAGAACAGCCGCTTCGGGGCGGGTCCACTATAACAAGAGACACTTCTTCGCCGCTTTTCCTCCATTTATAAAACCATTCTTCCGCTTTCCCGGTAAATAATTTTAAATTAGAGATACCGTTTAACTCACAATTAATTTTTGCATCTCTGACAGCGCTTTTTTCTACCTCGATACCATACACTTTTTTTGCCTGTTTGGCTATATAGATAGAAATGGTTGCTGTCCCACAATAAGATTCGATAACTGTTTCTTCTCCGCTTAAATTTGCACATTTCAATATTTCTTTATTTAATATTTCCGCTTGCGCCACATTAACCTGAAAAAAAGACTGGGGCGATATTTTAAATCTAAATGGACCAAGAGCCTCTTCCAAATCCGGCTTCCCTTTCAAGAGCCTGAAATCTTTCCCCAGCAAAACCGCTTTAGGGTTTCTATTAATATTTTGATAAATAGAGACAACTTGAGGAAATGCTCTGAACAAATCATTTAAAATATTTTGGTCAAGTCTCAAATTATCTTCTTTGGTAATAAAAATTATCATTATTTCTCCCGTACTCCTGCTCTCCCTTATCAAGACATTCCTTAAATTTCCTTCCCCGGTCTTGCTATTGTATACAGTAACTTTTTGTAAGCTTAGTTGGTCTTCTAGATATGCGGCCAATCTATTAGTTTGCAAACTGAACAGGACACATCCGCTGGCGGGTATAAAATCATAACTGCCTGCCCTATAAAACCCTAATCGCACCCTACCTTTTTCCTGGTTCACCTGAAAATGCCCTTTATTACGATATCGCCAAGGGTTTTTCATCCCCAGAACAGGCAGGACCTTGATGTTTTGGTTTCCTATTCTGTGCAAAGCATTTTCCACTATTTCTTTTTTCATCTCCAGCTGTTGTTCATAAGCCATGTGCTGCAAATGACACCCTCCGCAAAGATGATAAACCGGACAGAGAGGTGTTCCTCTGTGGGGAGAGGCCAGAATAACTTCTTCTAATTGACCGCGGGCAAAATTCTTTTTTGCTTCGATTATTTTTACCTTCACTTTTTCCCCAATAATTGTCCCGGGCACAAAAATGGTAAAATTATTAACCCTACCTATCCCTTCTCCCTGATGAGAGTAGCTGTTTATAATAATTTCGTAACTTTCCTCTAATTGTACGGGCTGGTTATTCATTTTAACTCCTGGCAAAATACTGATTCCGTTATTATTTTCAAGTACAAGTTCTGGATATATTAATACATTAGTAAAGTCTTTTTAATCCTTAAGCCTAAAAATATTTTCTCTTTGGGTAATTCGCGATACGATATACTCGGCATTGATTAACATTGTTTATTTTATCATATCATGGTTATTATACATAATATGATTACTACCCAAAAAGTAAACATAATAGTAATGTAGGGGCACGATGAATCGTGCCCAAAAGAGACAGTAGGTAGTAACCGACAAGGGCACAATTCCTGTCTGCGTGCGGACACGCACAGGCAGGCATTGTGCCCCTACAGGATAATTACTACCAATAAATTAAAATTTTTTTTAAAAAATACTTGACAGATAAAATTTAATCCTTTATAATTGCTGATAGCAAATATTGCTAATAGCATAGAGGTTGATAATGAGATGGAAGAGAATTTAGTAGATCTGATAATCGAATTAAAGAAAAGCTGTATGGAAGACGAAAAGCAAATTCGAAATCTATGTAATGTTTCTTTAGCAGAATACAAAGGGATTATGGAAATTGAGACGGCAGAGAGAATGACCTGTAATCTTTTGTCTGATAAAATGGGTCTATCCGTTTCCAGAGGAAGCAGAATAATAGACGGCTTGGTTAGAAAAGGATATTTGCTAAGAACGACCAACCCGGAAGACAGAAGATCTTTCGTTCTATCTCTTTCCTCCAAGGGAGCCAAAATTAGAAAACAGATCGAACAGGAAAGAAATAATTGCGAATATAGAATCAGAAAAAACCTCTCTGCAAGAGAAGTAAAGTTAATAAAAGAAGGACTGAAATTAATTGCCAAAGCTCTTAATCAAAAATAGCAATAACTGTGAATTAATATAAAAAAGGAGGAAAGAATCTATGGAAAATAGCAAATCATTAGAAGTAGAGGTAAATGGAAATAACTTCAAGCAGGAGGTTTTGGAAGCTACCATCCCCGTATTGGTGGATTTTTGGGCTCCCTGGTGTATGCCTTGTCGGATGCTAGCTCCAACTATTGAAAAATTGGCAGAAGAAAATCAGGGCAAACTCAAGGTGTGTAAATTAAATACCGATGAGAACCAGAATATTGCATCTCAGCATGGCATCCAGGGCATACCTACCCTAATCATCTTTAAGGAAGGCAAGGAAATTGGCCGTACCGTAGGGGTAATGTCCAAAGAAAAGCTGCAAGAAAAACTTGATCCTATTCTATAATTTGCCTGCCCCGATTCAGCTAAGGAAGCAAAAATGTTATAACCCTTAGCTTTTGACAAGGGGCGTATTGTAATGCGCCCCTTGCTTGAGTAATCTTATTTTTGACCTTCCTCTCTCTTTTTATTCTCGGCAAGCAGCATATTTAAATCCAATAAGCTTTTTTGTATCTCAATTAATTTATTTTTAACATTATTTAATTTTTCGCTATCAGTTCCGCCATTGATCCCGTATCCCAATCTCTGCAATGTTGGCAAGAATATTGATCTTGTTTTTTCTATATTTTCCTCTATCTCTCCAAGCTCTTTGCTTCTTCTGTCTATCTCTAATCTTCCGCCGGGTAAAACACTTTCCCCTTCAACGGATAAACTTTCTCCTAATTCCGGAATGTAGGTTTTAATTTTTAATTCCTCTTCAATTTTTCTGGAAACCTCTTCGGCTGCCTGCTCTTCTCCGTGGACCACAAATATTTTTTGGGGTTTATTTTTAAAACTTTTTATCCACTGTATTATCCCTTCTCTGTCGGCATGTCCTGAAAAACCCTCTAAAGAGCATATTTCAGCATTTACCTGAATCTCCTCCCCAAATATTTTGACCACTTTTTCGCCTTCTTTTATCCTTCTGCCTAAAGTACCCTGGGCTTGATAACCGACGAATACAATGCTGGATTCTTTCCTCCACAGATTATGTTTCAGGTGATGTTTTATTCTCCCGGCAGTGCACATCCCGCTGGCTGAAATTATTACTTTACTTTCTTTGGAAATATTTAATTGTCTGGACTCCTCCACAGTGCGAGTAAATCTTAAATTACGAAAATCCAAGGGGTTGTTCCCTATGTTTATAAGATTTAAAGTATCTTCATCAAAACAGTCGGGATTTCTCAAAAATATCTCTGTTGCCGAAACAGTTAGCGGACTATCTACGTAAACCGGCACACTTAAAAAATCCCGGTCTTCAGTTTTAATGTATGCGGTATAATATTTATTTAGCTCATAAATTATGTCCTGGGCTCTTTCCACTGCGAAAGAAGGGATTACTACATTCCCGCCTCTTTTTACGGTAGTATTTATAATAGAGATTAGTTCTTTGGTATCATCTTCTGAGGGGTGGTGCAGTTTATTTCCGTAAGTCGATTCTACAATCAGATAATCTGCTTCATCAACAAGATAGGGATCCTTTAAAATGGGTCTATCCCGCCTGCCTAAATCGCCTGAAAATACCAGCTTGATCTCTTTGCCCTCCCCTTCTTTTATCCACAACTCAATTATGGAGGATCCTAATATGTGCCCGGCGTCTCTAAACCTTAAAGTAACTTCTTGGTTTAATTCTATTTTTTGGTCATATAGAACCGGCTTAAAATATCTCAGGCTCTCTTCCGCTTCTTTCACGGTATAAAGAGGTTGTCTCAACTTTCCTCCTGATCTTCTTCTCTTTCGATTGTCCCACTCATTCTCCATCTCTTGAATATGCCCGCTATCGGGAAGCATAATGGAGCATAGATCAGCGGTTGCTTTAGTAGAGTATACATCCCCTTTAAAACCTTTTTTTATCAATTTGGGTATTCTTCCGCTGTGGTCTATATGAGCATGAGACAGAACCATAAAATCTATCTCTTCGGGATTAAAGCTGAAAGGTTCGTAGTTCATACGGTTAATCGATTTGCTCCCTTGAAACATTCCACAGTCTATTAAAAATTTGGTATTTTTGGTTTCGATAAAATAATTTGATCCGGTGACTATTTTGGCAGCACCTAAAAAAGATATTTTCATATCGGTTTTTCCTCTCTGTCTGTTAAAATCTCGGCTAACTTTGCCTTCATTTCCTCTATTTTGCAAACCATTTTATGCCGGACAGGCTTTTTCTCAATATCCCTTATCCCTGGAGGAATAGGAGTTTTGGCCAAATCAGACATCTTTTTAATTAGTTCAAAATCATCAAATTTTTTGTATCGGCCATCTATTGATTCCATTACGCTTTTAGTAAATTTAAAGGGACTGGCGGTGGCCGCAATAACTGTTTTAGTCTTATCTCCGGTTTCTTTAACATAATTTTTATATACTGCATAAGCTACTGCCGTATGAGGGTCGATCAAATATTTTGATTCCGCGAATACCTCTTTTATGCGTTGGCGTGATTCTTCCTGAGGTGCAAATCCGCCGTAGAAATCTTTTAATTTATCCTTCATTTGGGAATTTATTCGATAAAAACCTTTGTTTTTTAGGGAACTCATTAGTTCTTTTACCTGTCGGGCATCTCTTCCGCTTATCATCCATAGCAATCTCTCCAGATTGCTGGACACCAGAATATCCATCGAGGGAGAAATGGTCAGAACTAATTTTCTCCGTTTATCATATACTCCGGTCTCAAAAAAATCTGCCAGTACCTTATTTTCGTTAGAAGCACAGATTAGTTTATTCACCGGCAGTCCCATCTCTTTGGCATAGTAAGCTGCCAGAATATCTCCGAAGTTACCGGTGGGGACAGCTATATTTATCTTTTCACCGTTCTTGATTTCGCTCTCGCTTAACATATTTAGATAAGCATAAAAGTAATATACTATCTGGGGAATTAGGCGGCCTATATTTATAGAATTTGCGGAAGAAAGGATGTAATTCTTCTCTCCTGTCTCTTTATTAAAGACCGGGTCTTCAAATATTTCCTTTACCCCTCTCTGGGCATCATCAAAATTCCCCTCTATGCCTATCACGTAAGTATTCGCCCCTTCCTGGACGAGCATCTGTCTTTCCTGTATCTTGCTGACCCCCTTATAAGGGAAAAATACGATTATTTTGGTTCCATCTACATTAGCAAAACCTTGAAGGGCTGCTTTTCCGGTATCACCGGAGGTAGCAGTTAAAATAACTATTTCCTGGTTAAGATTTAATTTTCGGGCAGCTTTTTTCAAAAGATGAGGGAGTAGGGATAAAGCCATGTCTTTAAAAGCCAGGGTCGGCCCATGATAAAGTTCCAAAAAATATACTCCCATTTTTTTGCAAAGAGGAGCGATCATCTCGGTATCAAATTTATTATCATAGGCTCTATTTATAGAATCTTTTAGCTCATCTTGATGATAATCTGTAAAAAATTTCCTCATTATCAAAAAGGCCAATTCCTTATAATCAATGCTTTTTAGCTTATATATATCCTTCTCTGCCTGAGGAATGGCTTCGGGGACAAACAATCCTCCATCATCGGCAATACCTTTAATAATTGCCTCTGCGGATAAGACTCTCTTCTTATCCCCCCGGGTACTTTTATAATAAAGATTGTTCCCTTGCATATTTTCTCCATAATGATTGGCTGGTTGTCTAAGATAGTCAATAGTGAATAGTCGGTAGTCGTTAGAATATCGTATCATATATATAGTTACCCGGTTACCCCGTTTGCCAGTTAACCAGTTAATTCTAATCATTAACTTCAAATACAATTTCTCAGTTAAATGCTGGAATTTAATAATTGATACAGTTAACCAAAATAATTTTAGTTCTTAAACCGGGTAACCGGTAAACTGGCTAACCGGCTAACTATTTTCATGAGATACGATTCACGAGATACATATTTTTTATATATTATATGCTCGATACTATTTATCTTCTGAATTTTTCTTTCTCGTTTCTTCACGCAATACGCAATACGCAATACTATCCTACAGATAGCGTCGCATTTCTTCTCCTGCTACTTTCCCATAAAGTTCTATGTAAGGTTTTACCGGATTAGATAAAATCTTGGGAAAGAGGACTTCTTCTATCTGGAAAAAACCGACCGACTCGGTCATCTCCACAATTATTCTAATAGGCTTCTCTTCCCCTTTCACGATTACTACGTTTTGAATAGAATTAGCAGAATATTTATGGATATCTCCTACTTGCGGAGTACGTGATAGGAGAAAAATAATCCGTGCCCTGCCCTTTTCCATATCACATCCGTCTCCGATTGATACCAGCCCGGCTTCCAGAGAATGAATATCCTGGGTAGCCATGTGTCCTGCAATACCTTCAAGGATTAGAGAATGAACAATAGTTTTCTTTTCAATATCTTTATCATAAATCCTGGTTAAAGTTCTCTCGATAATCGGCGTAGCAAAAACAACTCCTATCAGCTCGTGATTTTCCCGACCCACTGACATGCCGACATCGTGCAACAAAGATGATATTAATACCGCCACTTTACTATCTTCTGCGGTACCGATCTTTTCTTCTTCCAGGTTAAATTTAATTCCGTTTATACTTAATATATCAAACATAATCAAAGCATTTAATGCTGTTTTATTCATATGCACCGGACCGTGGTCATTAAACCCCAATCTTTTTATGGATACCGTATTGGCATAATTCCGCAAAGCCTGTGCTTCTTCATCATTAAAAACCAAAGAAGCTGCCATGGCCGGTTTCCCACTCAATATTGCCAATATTTCATTTTCTACCTCTATCTCTTTGGGTGATTTTCTCATTTTTACTCCTCCCGTTTACTTATAGCATAATCTGTGTAATCATATTAAAATATTTCTTAACTACGTTCTAACTATTACCAGAATAAGGGCACTTAAAGAAATGATTATCAAAGGCAAAATTAACATTTTATATATTTTCCCCACATCTACCTTAAAATAATCATTCGTTACTACTAGGCACAAGTGCATAGGCGAAATCATGTGCCCCATATAACCGCCAACAAAAGCAAACATGGCATAATTAAGATTAACCTCTCCCTGGGTAACCATAAAGGGCAGAAGGATCGGGAATCCTATTCCGACAAAAGCAGAAGTAATCCCGGTAAGCATCCCAATCAAAAAGGGAATGGAAAAAAGAATAACCAGAGGATGGACCCCCAATTCAGTAAAAAACCCGGGGATAACCATAATTGCTCCGGTAGTTTCTAATATTTTCTTAAAGATCATTATGCTGATTATTAAAACTACTGTATTTATAGGTATATCTTTTTTAATAATCTCCATGATAACTTTTGTCTTCATTTTAGCCCTGTTTAATAAAACCAAAGATAGGATAACTAAAATCAGGGAAATTAACAAATCTATCTTTATAATTATAAACAGGAATATGACCAAAAGGATAGGCCAGATACTCAAGAACAGTTTTTTTAAATTTAAGCCAAGGTCTCCTCTCTTGTGGCTTACTTCATCTCTCTTAAGATATCTTCGCTCCCAAATCAAGCCCCATATCAGGGCGACAAGAGATATGGGAAACTGAACCATTATAATCTCTCGAACCTCTACCGCCAATAAGGCGGAAGACAATATCATACTGGGATAGAGAGGCCAGACAAATTCCCAAATATGACGAAACCAGTAATTTACAAAAGTTTTTTCCTCTGCCCCCAGACCCATTCTACTTCCTACTTCATCCACCATAGGAGCGGAAAACATGGCTCCGGCCGGCATGGGTAGTAAACCCAAAAAAGAAGGGATAAAGGCTAATATCAATCTATAGTCCTTTACCAATTTCTGAAGGGAATCAACTATATCCTTTAAGCTTTCTATCCTTTTTAAAATACTGCTTAATAAAAGAACCAACACAATTATTCCGATTAATTGAATAGTTGCCGGGTCCATTATAGCCTGTAAAAAATTAATTCCCATTTCTTTGGGGTTAAATCCGAATAATAACCCTAATAACAAGGAAGCCAGCAGCATAATATACCCTAAATTCCATTTTTTTCTTATCAAGAAAATAATTACTCCGATTACTGCCAATAATTTTATAATTTCTGCCACTTCTATTCCACCAATTTATTTTATTTTTTCTTCATTTTTATTACTTTTTTTACTTGTTTTCTTTTCTTCACTATTCTTTTCTTTTTCTTTAAATTTTACCCCCTGAACATTAACGTTAACCTTCAAGACTTTCAGGTCGGTCATGGTTTCAATAGATTGTTTAGTTCTTTTCTGGACTTCTTGTGCTACCTTGAAAATTCCTATTTCATAATCTGTAATAATTGAAATAGTAAGAACTACTTCTCCTGGCTTCATCCACGCTTCTATCCCTTTAGTTAGCTCCTTTTTGGGCAATGCTTCAACCGATCCAGCTTTGTGCCCACCACTAATACCCACTACTCCTTTAACCTTTATAGTTTCAAGGGCGGCAATTATAGTTATTACTTCTTTTGAAACCGTAATACTTCCTAATTCTGGCGTATTTTCTTTGGTAATCTGTTTTTCTAGCATTATTTATCCACCACCTTTATTTATTCTAATCTTATTAATCGTATACTAAACAAGGCAAGCTGTTTTTTATTTTTGTGCTTTACTTTCTTTGTCTTCGTAAAATATTTTATCTATATTTATTTTAATTTCTTTCGCCTCTATCCCGCTTGTTTCCAAGAGATATTCTTTTAACTTTCGTTGAATTTTCTCCGAAAGTTCAGGGATATTTACATCCTGTTTTACAGAAAGATGAAGATCTATGTTTATCCCTCCGGGCTTTAAAATATTAACTTCCGTCCTGGCTTCCGTAACCTCTCCTATCCCTTTAACCACTTTTAAGGTTAGGCGTTTTATAGATTCGATAGAAATTTTAATCTCTCCAAAAGAAGTCTTTTGAACTACGGATAAATTTCCCTTATCAATTTGAGTTTTTTGCCAGATTAAATAAGTAGCCAGAAAAATTAATAAAGCACCTGCTAAACCCAAGATAATCTGGTTAAGGAAGTTAGAGTAGATCAAATAATTTGTTTTAAAGAAAAAATTTTCCAGGGAAAATAATCTCAAAGAAAGAGCCAAAAAAATCACGGAGATAAAAACTACAACCACTAAAAACAGAACAAAAATTAAATTATTAAAACTTTCTTTGCTCATTTTAAACCATCCTTTCTGTTATTTTTCTACCTATTATTAAATTAGTCGTTAGTGAATAGTGAATAGTCGTTAGGTTTAAATACAATTTTCAGTTTTCGGTATATAGCTAAAAATTTAAAACTAAAAGCGAAAAACCATAATTCAAAACTTAAAACTTTTTCTCTAAATACTAAATTTTAAGTTTTATTTTTTGCTTCTTTATCTTTTTATTTTGCTATATGGTATGCGAGATAAGAAATATGATGCTCAATAGATAAAACAATATATTTAAATTTTTAATTTTAAGCTATGGTTTTACGTTTTGCGCTTTTCATTTTTCGCTATATACTCGATACTCGATACTATTTATATACTAACGACTTTCATCATTTTTCTTTTAATAACAGGTTAACGATTCTTCGCAAATCTTCTTTGTTATAAAATTCTATATTTATCTTTCCTTTCTTGCCGTCATACAATATGCTTATCTTGGTTCCTAAAATTTCTCTTAACCTTCCCTCTACCTCGGGGAAGTGTTCAATGCTAATATTTGTGACTTTAAATTGCTTTTTTTGCACTTTTTCAATATTTTTTATCAGGCGCTCAGTATCTCTTACCGATAAATCATTAGAAATTATTCTATCACACACCGCACTTTGCACTTCTTCGTCTTCTATGCTTAACAATAATTTAGCATGACCAAAAGATATTTTCCCTTCAGAAATATTTTTTTGGATCTCCGGATTCAGCTTTAACAGCCTGGTGGTGTTGGCGACCAAAGCTCTGCTCTTTCCGGTGACCTCTGCCAATTCTTGCTGAGTAAGATTAAACTCATCTATCAATCTTTTAAAAGAGTTGGCCTGTTCAATGGGATTAAGGTCTTCCCTTTGAATATTTTCCACCAAGGCAATCTCTAAACTTTTTTCATTGTTAAGGATTTTAATAATTGCCGGTATCTTCTTTAATCCTATCTCTTTAGCGGCCTTCAGCCTCCGTTCTCCGGCAACTATTTCATACCCGCTGGCCATTTTTCTTACAACAATTGGCTGAATTATTCCGTGTTTCCTAATTGACTCTTTCAGTTCTTCCATTTTTTCTTTATCGAAATTTTTACGGGGCTGAAAAAGGTTGGGAGTTAAGCTTTCTGTGTCCATTTCGATTACAAGTTCTTTTTCTTTGTATTCAACCTTGGGGATAAGGGCTTCCAGCCCTTTACCTAATCCTCTTTTACTCATTTGATATCACCTCTCGGGCTAATTTTTTATAAGCTATTGCCCCTTTGGAGATTGCATCATACAAAACAACGGGCTTTCCGTAGCTTGGAGCTTCGCTCACTCTGACATTTCGGGGAACGACTGCCTTAAATATTTTTCCTTTAAAATATTTTTGAACTTCCCGAACAACATCGCGAGAAAGATTTGTGCGGCTATCATGCATGGTAAGTAGAATTCCTTCGATTTCTAAAGATGAATTTAGATTTTCTCTGACCAAGTTTATGGTATGTAGTAGTTGCCCGATGCCTTCTAAGGCATAAAATTCACACTGTATGGGAATAATAACTGCATCAGCGGCGGTAAGAGAATTTAAGGTTAAAAGACCCAGGGAAGGCGGGCAATCAATAATTATATAGTCGTAATCGTCTCTAATTGTTTTAATTGCGTGTTTTAATTTGTTTTCCCGAGAGATATAATTTACTAATTCTATTTCTGCTCCTGCCAATTGAATGGTGGAAGGCAAAATATCTAAATTCTTCAGCTGAGTCGGTAAAATAATTTCTTTTGTGGGGGCTTGATTTATTAAAACATCATAAATACATCTTTTAATCTGCGACTTATCTAAACCCATGCCAGTACTGGCATTCCCCTGGGGGTCTATGTCAATCAATAAAGTTTTTCTTTTATGTAAGGCTACCGAAGCACTTAGGTTTACTGCAGTGGTGGTTTTGCCTACTCCGCCTTTTTGGTTGGTAATTGCCAGGACTTTCGCCATAGATATTCTCCTAAAATGATTACATAGATTACGAATTATGATTACCCAGAGGATAAATCGATTACACAAATTATAGATTAGTCGTTAGTTGTTAGTTTCAAATCCAGTTTTCAGTTATCATTATACAGCTAAAAGCTTAAAGCGAAAAGCGAAAAACCATAATTTAAAACTAAAAAACTTTTTTTCGTATTGCGTATTGTGTATTTATTCAGCTCGTTAGTTGGTTGCTTGGTTAGCTGGTTTGCTAGTTATGGAAAAACTGGTTAATCATATTATCTTGCGTCTTACATCATAAACTAAAGACCAACAGCTACCGACTAATTAATTTTGTATTTGTTTTTTTAACTAACTGGCGAATCAAGAGATGCGCTTAAATTATGCTTGGACAGATTTTACAAACAGAACATCCGTTCACGGGAATTAATGTTCCACGTGGAACGCTTGTTTATTAATTCAGGTTTGCAATTCACCAATTCACCGATTGACCGATTGAATTAGTCGTTAGTATTAAATCCGGGTTTTCGATTATCAGTTCTTGGTAAGTAGAACCGTATTGCTTGTTGTATTGACTGGTAAACTGGATAACCGGTTAACCATCTTTACTATATACTCAATACTAATTTCTTAGCGAGATACGAATTTGCTATATACTAATTTTCCTACACGCTTAACGCTGTACGCTATTCGCTATTTTC
>Ga0268280_1000309_pt1 | contig 44012 bp, 46 predicted proteins | sample saktaG_9_FD_190139 | JGI IMG/M metagenome (GOLD analysis project Ga0268280, IMG submission 190139) | Saline water microbial communities from Sakinaw Lake, British Columbia, Canada - sak_2011_5_24_40m | ecosystem: Environmental > Aquatic > Non-marine Saline and Alkaline > Saline ...
GGCAGATTCAAGTTGCTAACGCAACACTTCACTAAATTTCTCGTGAGGTGTATAAAAACCAAGCGTTTTTCGCGGCCGGTCATTTAATTCATCTTGAACTTCTTTAAGTCTGTCTTTTGAGATCTTTGAAAAATCTGTTCCTTTAGGAAAATATTGTCGTATTAAACCATTCGTATTTTCATTTGTTCCTCGTTCCCAGGGGGAGCTAGGATGAGCGAAGTAAACGGTTATATCTGTTTCTTTGGAAAAAAGCTTATGTTGAGCCATCTCAAAGCCTTGATCATAGGTCAATGTTCTTTTTAAACCTTTGGGTAGTTGACGGAATTCTTCAGCAAAAGCTTTTCTAACTGTCATGGCATCCTGGTTTTGGAGTTTTACGATAAATGTCATGCGGGTTGTGCGTTCAACGAGAGTTCCTATAGCAGAAGCATGGCGAGTTCCAACGATCATATCGCCTTCCCAGTGGCCTGGAATGATACGATCCGCCACTTCTTTGGGGCGCTCTTCAATGCTGAGGTGGTCGGCAATAGAGCCGGTTTCCTGACGATCTTTGTTCTTTTTTCGGCGATGTAGATGATGTTGCCTTAAAGATGATACTATTTCACGTTTTAATGCTCCACGTGGTAAAATGTAGAGGTATGAATAAATAGTTTCATGAGATATGCGCATAATCATGTCATTAGGATACAATATAATTAGCCTTTTGGCAATTTGTTCCGGTGACCAGTTCTTTGCTAAATAATAAAACACGACTTTGCGTAAAAGGATGTTGTTATCTAGTTTGCGATTTCCGCGCAGCTTATGGCGCATTTTGTTTGAATGTTGTTGAGCGAAGATCGCTCGATAGTATTTTTGCTCTAAGATTCCATAGCGATTGATTTCACGGGAGATGGTGCTTGGCGGCCGATTAAGGCTTTGAGCAATTTTACGTATACTACACTTTGAAGCAATGAACCGACTGATCTCTTCACGTTCCATGGGAGTGATTCTTTGGTATTTAATCATTAGCAACTCCTTTCTTCTGCTATTATAGCAGATTAAGGTGTTGCGTTGGTAGCTTGAACCCAAGTATTTCTTTTATAACTATTTGTGTTACATGATGTTACGTATACTGTCTACAAAGAGATGATGAAATATTCTAAAGAAGAAATTCAGGAGTCTATTAGGTTGCTTAAGGATTTAGTTGCGGATAGTCAGCAGTTGGCTTCTTTAACTAGAGAGCAAAGAATTGAGCTGATTACTGTAACCGGCCAGCTCTCGCGCCCGAACCGCGATGAAATCAATAAACGTAAAAGAGATTGTCAGCGGATTAAAAAACAAAAAATTTCTAGTTATGATCGTTCTGTTCGGGCTTCAACCGGTATTCGTAGCGCGCGCAAGGCTTCGATATTTTCTGCGCCGGCGCAGATTACTAGTACAGAAGTTAATTCAGAGCAAAAGCGGCCCGAATTAATCACTCCCCGGGCTTGCTATATCTGTAAAACTGAATTTAAGCGGCTGCATTTTTTTTACGATGCTCTCTGCCCGCGTTGCGCGGATTTTAATTATCAAAAACGTTTCCAAACCGCACCGCTTACCGGCCAGGTTGCTTTAATTACCGGTTCACGTTTAAAGATTGGATATCAGGCTACTCTAATGATGTTGCGCGCGGGGGCCGAGGTGATTGCGACTACGCGTTTTCCGGTAGATTCGGCGTCACGATATTCTTCCGAAGCAGATTTTGCAAACTGGAGCCAGAGATTGCATATTTATGGATTAGACTTACGTCACACTCCGAGTGTTGAAATTTTTTGTAATTATGTTAATCAGAAATATGAGCGCTTGGATATTTTGATTAATAACGCGGCGCAAACGGTGAGGCGGCCTCCGGGGTTTTATGCACATCTGATCGAGAATGAAAACATAAAATTTCAGGATTTATCGGAGAGATTACGTCTATTGCTGGGATCTTTTCAAGAATGCAAGGATAAGCTTTTGGATGTTTCTAATAATAGTGCGTCAACGGACTTGGCTTTACCGATCGCCTGGAATCAAAAAGCTCCGGGTGTGGGCCTTTTTGCATCGGCAGAACTTTCCCAGATTCCTTATACCCATGATTATACTTTGCCTGCACAGGAGGTTTTTCCCCAGGGCAAATTGGATGCGGATTCTCAACAGGTAGATTTGCGTCAAACCAACAGCTGGCGGCTTTGTTTGGGTCAAATTCCTACCGCAGAGATGATTGAAATTCAATTGGTGAATGCGATTGCGCCTTTTGTATTGTGTAATAAATTATCGGCGATGATGAAACGTCAAAACACCGGGCAAAAGCATATTGTGAATGTATCGGCGATGGAAGGGAAATTCTCGCGTTATATTAAGACCGAGCGCCATCCGCATACCAATATGGCTAAAGCGGCTTTAAACATGTTAACCCATACCTCCGCCAGCGACCTGGTTAAAAGCGGAATTTTCATGAATTCTGTGGATACCGGATGGGTGACGGATGAGGATCCGGCTGCTCTTTCGATGCGCAAACAAGAGCGACATGATTTCCAGCCCCCCTTAGACATTGTCGATGGGGCAGCCAGGGTGTGTGATCCGTTTTTTGACGGGATAATTACCGGCAAACATTGGTGCGGTAAATTTTTAAAAGATTATTTCCCGGTTCCCTGGTAATTTCCTAAATTTAGAATATCCTTGATATAATCGTAAATTACGTATATAATTATAAAATATTTGCTTATTTTTATTTACCCAATCTAAGAAAAGAAGCTGGTTAGTTTTTTAGACCAATTTTTTAAAATAAAATTAATGAATACTGAATTTAAAGATTTATTTATAGGTGATCTAAAAATCCAATTACCGATTATTCAGGGTGGTATGGGTGTGCGTGTATCAAATTCATCTTTAGTTTCTGCGGTATCTAATGAAGGGGCCCTGGGTGTGATTGCGGCCGTGGGTTTAGGAGAAGAAGTAGAAAATAAAGAGTTGAGTTATCCGGAACGCTCTCGTGTATCTTTTACACAGAGCATTCGGCAGACCCGTCAGAAAACCAAAAACCCCTTTGGCGTGAATATTATGTGTGTTTTAACTAACTATGAAGATTTAGTTAATGTCGCACAGAATGAATCTGTAGATGTGATTATTTCCGGAGCGGGATTGCCACTGAGGCTGCCGGCTTTAATTAAAAATACCAAAACTAAATTAATCCCGATCGTTTCAAGCGCTCGGGCAGCCAACATCATCTGTAGTACTTGGCAAAGGCGATACAAACGTCTTCCGGATGCTTTGATTGTGGAAGGGCCTTTGGCCGGAGGGCATTTGGGCTACAGCCTCGCTGAACTTGAGGATAAAGAAAATTTTTCTTTAGAGAATATTCTTCAGCAAGTCGTCATCGTTGCGCAAGGGTTTGAAAATGGCTCAACCAAGATTCCGGTGATTGCGGCCGGCGGTATTTTTGACGGTAAAGATATTGCTAAATTTATACGCTTAGGCGCAAGTGGCGTGCAGATGGGCACGCGTTTTGTTTGTACGCATGAATGTGACGTGGCCCAGGAGTATAAGGAAGCGTATCTGGCGGCCAAGCAAGAGGATATTGTAGTTATCCAGAGTCCGGTCGGGCTGCCGGGCAGAGTTATCTGTAATGAGTTTGTTAAGCGTATAATCCAAGGCGCGCGTATAGATTTTGATTGTCAGTATCATTGTTTATACACCTGTGATCCGAAGAAAGTAAACTATTGTATTGCTAAAGCGCTGCTGAATGCTTCTCGGGGTCAGATGGATAAAGGTTTTGCCATGTGCGGAAGCAATGCTTATCGCATTCAAAATATAGTTTCGGTGAAAGAATTAATTTTTGAGTTGGTTGTCCAAGCGCGAGCTATTTTACGTACTTGAAATTTAAATTTAAAAAAATCCTCGTTCATCTTATCCGGCAGCACAATAGCCCGCATGAGATTGCCTTAGGCGCTGGAATCGGGGCTTTTATTTCCGTGCTTCCGGTTTATGGCCTGCATACCGTTTTAGTGATCCTGGCAGCAATTATTGTGCGGCCGGCGAACAAAATAGCTATTTTTCTTGGTACTAATCTTTCCCTTCCTCCGACGATCCCCTTTATAACTTGGGCGGGGTACGAAATTGGCCGGGTTATCTTAAATAAAAATCTGCCGCCTTTAGATTGGGGATTTTTTAAAAATTTAACTTTTCAGAAAATAATCAGTTTTTATCAGCCATTATTTTTAGGGAGTTTAGTTTTGGGGGTTGTTTGCGCGATAATAGTTTATGGCCTTACTTTTTTTGTGGTGAAGAAGGTAAAGGAGAGAAAGAGTCATGCCCGGGGAAGTAGAAATAAGGAAATTTCAAGCTAAAGATAGAGCCGCGGTCAGGCAAATTGCCTATGCTACCGCGTTAATGGGGGAATCTGCCGGATTATTTTTTCAGGGCCAGGAAGTGATCAGTGATGCCTTAAGTTTATATTTTACGGATTATGAACCTGGTTCATGTTTTGTAGCCCAGATCAATGATCAAATCGTAGGTTATCTTATCGGTGCCAAAAATAAAATTGTAGCCGAAGCAGTATTTAACCGTCAGATTGCTTTACCTTTATTACTTAAGGCTTTAAAAAGCGGGATTTTTTTAAAGATAAAAAATCTAATTTTTATTTTTAGTTGCTTGAAAGATCTGCTGATTAACGGAATCAGGACGCCGGATTTTAATCGGGCATATCCGGCTACTTTTCATTTGAATATTAAAGATGATTTTCGGGGGCAGGAGATTGGGGCTAAGTTAATTAGTGCCTATTTAAATTACCTAAAGACCGAAGGGGTATTCGGGGTGCATTTAGCCACGATGTCTGATCAAGCGGCTAATTTCTTTTTCTCGCAGGGATTTGGACAATTATATAAAGGAAAGCGTTCTTACTTTAGGCATATTTTACATCGGGATGTGCCGCTTTATATTTTCGGTAAACTGTTATAAACTCTCGCCTCAGTTTTATTTTAAATTTTCTTAGAATATTCCTTGCAAAATACGAAAAAAGATGTAAAATTTAACTATGAACGTAAATTCATTAATTGAAGATAAATTCATTATGGAGAAATCGCACCCCTCTTTAAACAGGAGAGGAAGAGACAGGTTGCTGCGGCAGTCGGATATCTTGAGGGCGGCAGAACATGTATTTGCTTTGAAAGGCTATCATGAGGCCACGATGCAGGATATTGCTAAAGAGGCCCAATATGCCACGGGAACTGTCTATTTGTATTTTAAAGATAAAGACGCGCTTTATCTTTCTTTAGTTGAGCAGAAATATAAAGATTTGTTATCTATCTTAAAAGACCAAACAGCTAAAGCTTACGGCGCAAGGGAGAAGTTAGAGATATTTATCCAAGAGAATTTATCGTTTTTCGAAAGAAATCAAAATTCCTTCCGTATTTTCTTCTCAGAAAGAAATAAAAGTCAGGCTATTAAGGTCGGTAAATTACATAATTTACCTGTAATAATGCAGCATAGGGAGTTTGTCGCGGATTTAATTAAATTTAGCCAGGATGAAAATCTGGTTAGAGGTGATTTTCCGGCTAAGCAGATTGCGGAAATTCTGATCTCTATTTTTATGTCAGTAGTTTTTAATTGGCTCAGGGATGAAACAAAATCATCAAAAAATCTAAGTCGAATGTCTAGTTTTGTTTTAGATATGTTCTTAAACGGAGCAGGAAAGAATAAATGAGATTAAAGTTTTTGCAGATTAGCATCTTTATTCTGGCAATTGGTTGTTTTAATAAATCATTATCTGCTGATGAGGTGCTTACCTGGGGCGAATGTATTAAGGAAGCCGCAAAAAATCATCCGGATTTAATTGCTGCGCAGGAAGAAGTGAAGCAGTCCGAGGCAGCTAAGCAGCAAACGGCCAGCGGTTTATTTCCTCAAATTACCTCAAGCCTAAGCGCGCAAACTTCTCAAAGCAGCGGTCAGGAGACGAATACCTATGGTTATGGAGTGAGCGGCACACAGCTTTTATTCGACGGGAATAAAACGATTAATAATCTAAAGGCTTCTGTTGAGAATATTGTTGCCGCCAAGCAGGGGTTTAGATTTACTTCGACCAGTGTGAGATTCAGATTACGCAGTGCGTTTATTGATCTTTTAAAAGCTCAGGAGATGTTGCGGATTACTGAAGAAATTTATAATATTCGAAGAGGTAATTTAGAATTAATTGTTCTGCGTTATGAGTCGGGCCTGGAGCATAAAGGCGCGTTATTAACCGCAGAAGCGGATTTGGCGGACGCGCAATATGGGATTTCACAAACTAAAAGGGCAGTTGTAGTTGCTCAGAGGGAGTTGGTTAAAGAAATGGGTAGAAAACAATTGACTCCTTTGTATGCGCAGGGAGATTTTCAGGTAAAAGATAGTGCGTCAAAAGAGCCGGATTTTGAATTATTGGCAAAAAACAATTCTTCTCTGCAGCAACTTATTGCCCAAAAGCGTTCAGCAGAGTTCAGTCTAAGATCTGCTTATGCTAATTTTTATCCGGAGATTACCGGCAGCGCAGGAGCAAATCGTTCCGGCGATCATTGGAGCCCGCGGGATAAACAATGGGACCTGGGGGTTAGTTTATCACTGCCTTTATTTGAGGGTGGTTTAAGAACAGCGCAGGTTTCAGAGGCGCGGGCTTTAGTCAGGCAGTTGGAAGAGAATCAGAGGAGTGCCCTGGATAGCGCTATTTTAACTTTACAGCAAAATTGGGTAATCTTGCAGGATGCAATAGAAAATGTTTCAGTGCAGAATAAAACATTGATTGCCACGCAGGAGCGTTCTAAGATTGCCCAGGCGCAATATTCTATCGGATTTGTTGATTTTGATAACTGGACGATTATTGAAGATAACCTGGTAAAAGCTAAGCGAAATTATTTAAATGCTCAGGAGGCGGCACTGTTGGCTGAGGCAAAGTGGATTCAAGCGAAAGGAGAAACTATAGAGTATGAATAAAAAATTTAAAATAATCTTAGTGATTACGTTGTTTTTGATTGCGGGCGTATTTATAGTAATGAGATTTAAGCCAAAAGTGGATACGGATAATATTGTCCGGGAAGTGATGGTTACTCGGGGCAGTATCCAGACGATTATTTCAACTACCGGAACGGTTTTACCTAAGAATCGTCTTGAGGTCAGGCCTCCGGTGAGCGGCCGCATAGAAAGTATTCTAGTTAAAGAAGGCCAGAAAGTTAAAGTTGGTGCTACGCTGGCTTGGATGAGTTCAACCGAAAGAGCGGCGCTTTTAGATGCTGCCCGCGGAGGAGGAAAAGAAAAATTAAAATATTGGCAAGAGGCTTATAAGCCGATTGCTTTATTGGCGCCGATTGACGCAGAGGTGATTGTGGCCACCACTCAACCCGGGCAGACGGTAACTACGCTGGACGCGGTAATCGTTTTATCGGATGCACTTATTGTTCGGGCGCAGGTAGATGAAACGGATATTCGGAAAATAAACCTGGGGCAAAAAGCGCAAATTATACTGGATGCTTACCCGGATACTAAAATTAACGCTTCAGTTGAGCATATGTATTATGAATCTAAGACAGTAAATAATGTTACTATTTATGAAGTGGATCTTATTCCAGAGAGTATACCGGATTTTTTCCGCTCCGGGATGAATACCACTATAAATTTTATCGAAAACAGTAAAGAGGATATTCTGATTATTCCGGTGGAAGCGGTATATCTAGATAAAGATGAAAGTTTTGTCTTGATTAAAAACCAAGGCCAAATTGATTTATTGCGTCAGCCGGTTGAGTTAGGGATAACCGATGATAAGTTTATCGAGGTTCTTTCGGGTGTTCAGGAGAAAGATATCCTGGTGATTAAGAATAAAAAATTCGTACTTCCTAAAAGCGATACCGGTAGTAGTCCGTTCACGCCGTTTGGCCAGAAAAAATCTGCCGCGGCTAAAAAATAGTTTTAAAAATGATTGAAATAAAAAATATATCTAAAACTTATTCCATGGGGAAGGTAGAGGTTAAGGCTCTATCCGGGGTATCTTTAAAAATATCTTCCGGAGAATTTGTGGCGATTATGGGGGCCTCCGGAAGCGGTAAATCCACACTGATGCATATTTTAGGCTTACTTGACCGCCCGGACTCAGGTGCTTATTATTTAGGTGGTAAAGATATTACCAATCTTTCCGATGAAGAACAGGCCCTGTTGCGTAACAGGATAATCGGTTTTGTTTTTCAGCAGTTTCATTTATTACCGCGGATGAGCGCTTTGGAAAATGCGGAACTACCGTTAATTTACGCCGGAAAAAGGCATTTAAAACAGAGGGCTAAAGAAGAACTTACCGGAGTGGGCTTGCAGGACAGGATCCGGCATCGGCCTAATGAATTGTCCGGAGGCCAGCAGCAGAGAGTGGCGATTGCCCGTTCTTTAGTGAATGAGCCTTTAATTATTTTTGCGGATGAGCCGACGGGGAACTTGGATTCAAAAAGTAAAGTAGAAATAATTAACATCCTGCAGAAACTTAATCAAGCCGGAAAGACGATTGTCATTGTTACGCATGAATTGGAAGTTGCCGCTTATTGCCGGCGGGTCATTCAGATGCGCGATGGAGTAATTATTTCTGATCAGCGTAAGCAAGAAGAAAGAAAGATAACCGAAATAGTATCAATTGAAGATAATTTAGTAAATAACATTCTTTCCAAGTCGCATAAAACTGCCGGGGGAACCAAATTTCTGGATTATTTACATCAAGCAGTGGCGGCGATGCTTTCGAATAAAATGCGCTCGATTCTATCTATCTTGGGTATATTAATCGGGGTCTGTGCGGTGATTGCCATGCTGGCTTTGGGCCAAGGGGCTAAGGAGTCAATTGAAAAACAATTAGCATCTTTAGGGAGTAATCTTTTGGTTGTTCGGCCGGGTTCCTCGAAAATGCATGGGGTGTCCATGCAGGCGGGCACGGTAACGCGTTTTACTTTGGCAGATATCGCGGCGATGGCTAAACTAACGGAAGTGGTTAAGAGCGTTAGCCCTTCGGTAACCGGAAGAGGCCAGATGGTCTATGGAAATAGCAATTGGAATACGCAGGTGGAAGGAGTAGGCGCTGATTATGAATCTATCCGCGCGGCATATCCGGCAGTAGGAAGATTTTTTACGGAGAGTGAAGTAAAAATGCGGGAAAAAGTTGTCTTACTTGGTACGACTGTGGCCCGGGAGTTATTTGGCGAGTCAAACCCGATTGGCCAAACCATAAAAATAAATCTGCTTAATTTTAAAGTAATCGGTATTCTGCCGGCTAAGGGAGCCAATACTTTTCATGATCAGGATGATGTGGCGGTGATTCCGGTGACCACCGCGATGTTTAGGGTTTTTGGGAAAGAGTATGTGGATACTATTTATGTCGAAGCAAAAAATCCGGGTTCCATTGAGGCAGCGCAAGCGGCAATCAGTGAGCTGATTATTAAGCAGCGCCGGCTTAATCCCAAAGAGGCAGAAGATGCATTTCAGATTCGCAATATGTCTGATATTAAGGATACGCTGGAAACGACGACTAAAACTATGTCCATGTTGCTGGGGGCGATTGCGGGAATCTCGCTTTTAGTCGGCGGCATTGGCATTATGAATATTATGTTGGTTTCGGTAACCGAGCGTACCCGTGAAATTGGTTTGCGCAAGGCAATCGGTGCAACGAATAAGGATATTATGGTGCAGTTTCTTATTGAAGCGATGCTAATGTCTTTTCTAGGGGGGATTTTTGGAGTACTTTTAGGCTGGGCGGTGGCAACATTAATTACTGTTTTTGCCGGTTGGTCTGTAAAAGTTTCCATGTTTTCGGTGATACTTTCAACTTCATTCTCGCTGGTCGTCGGTATACTTTTTGGGCTCTGGCCAGCGAAGAAGGCGGCCGCACTTGATCCGATCGAAGCATTGCGTTATGAATAAAAAAACAGAACCGTCCCCATTATTCTAAAGTCATGAAAGTCTTAACTCAATTCGAAAGAAAACCTCTTTTATTTCAGAATCCTGAATTTATTATCTCTTGTACTGATCCGGCAAATTTTAAGTCAAGTTTTGGGGATATCGAACTGGCGCTTAGCCAAGGGTATTATCTAGCCGGGTTTTTATCTTATGAAGCCGGGTATTATTTTGAAGAAAAATTATATCAGGATAAGCAATATGATTTTCCACTTATTTATTTAGGCGCTTATAAAAATGTGCTTAAAGATAAATTCACTAAGCCTGTTTTGGATTATCGGCTGGAAAACCTGCGATTAAACATTACACAGGAACAATATTCCTTAAATATAAATACCATTCGTGATTATATTGCTAAAGGGGATGTTTATCAGATCACCTATTGCCTTAAGCTGCTTTTTGAATTTTACGGCGAGGCGCTAACTTTGTATGACCAGCTTTTAAAGGAACAGCCGGTGCCTTATCCTGCTTATATTCAGACCGATGAATTTCAGATTCTTTCCCTGTCTCCGGAGTTGTTCATTAAGAAAAATTCCACGCATTTAGTAACTAAACCCATGAAAGGCACTTGGCCACGGGGAAAAAGTTTGATTTCGGATCTAATTGCTCCGCTGTGCCTTAAGTATGACCGTAAGAATAGGGCGGAAAATGTAATGATTGCGGATCTTTTAAGGAATGATTTGGGGAGGCTGGGAATAGATATTAAGGCGCCCACGCTATTTGAAGTAGCCAGATATAAAACTCTTTGTCAGATGACCTCTACTGTTACGGCTAAGATTAAGAAGGATATCTCAATCTACGATCTTTTTTCGGCGATTTTTCCTTCCGGATCGGTTACCGGGGCTCCGAAGATCCGCGCCATGGAGATAATTAAAGGGCTAGAGAAAGACCAGCGTAAGATCTATACCGGATCGATTGGTTATATTACTCCGGATAAAGACATGTTTTTTAATATTCCGATTCGTACGCTTTTAATTAAAGGTAGTCAAGCTTTATCTGCCGGCAGGCAGGCAGAGATGGGGATTGGTGGAGGGATAGTTTGGGATTCCACTCCGCTTGGAGAGTGGAATGAGGGGTTACTTAAGGCTAAATTTCTTACCGATCTTGCAAAGACGCCTTTTATGCCCTGTTTCCCGATTAGTTAGGAAACAGTGTCGTATTTATAATAGTTGACAAAGTGGATTAAAGGGGTATAATAAAAGGGAGATTAGAGATTTTACATGCCGCCAAGGGCCACAACTAACCTTTGCGGCTTTTTTTATGGCGTTTAAGCTTATCTGTTGGTAGGCTTCAGGAGGTGTAAGATTAAAAAAGTAAAGACTTCGCTTAAAGGAAGAAAATGTAAATTTTCACATTGTAAACATGTTTTAAGTATTTATAATCATGAATTATATTGCCATGTTCATCTTGGTCTTTTAGCTTATGATGATAAACCTAAGGGGATGAAAGCAGGATGACTAATAAACAGGTAACTACAGATAAAATTACACAGGTAACGGCGAATTTTTATGGTATGGGTATTGCTCCGAAGATTTTAGATATTCTCGAGCGGATGAAGTTTAAGGTTCCCACGCCTATTCAGCTCAAGGCGATTCCTTTGGCACTGGAAGGAAAAGATATCGTGGGTATTGCTCAGACGGGAACCGGTAAAACTCACTCTTTTGCTATTCCGATGGTTCAGCGCCTGGTGCAGAAAAAAGGTATCGGGTTAGTACTTGCTCCGACACGAGAATTGGCGATTCAGATTGATGAAGCTTTTGGGGAAATCGCGCGTGCTTTTGGTATGCGGACTGCTTGTTTGATTGGTGGGGCGCCGATGCCACCTCAGGTACAGGCTTTGCGCCGGGATCCCCAGGTGGTGATTGCTACACCCGGAAGATTAATTGATCATATGTCGCAGTGGAACTTCCTGCCGGATAGCGTAGTTATGTTGGTGCTGGATGAAGCGGATCGCATGTTGGATATGGGGTTTGCCCCGCAAATCGAAAAAATTTTACGTTTCCTGCCTCGCGACAGGCAAACCATGCTTTTTTCCGCCACCATGCCTAAAGAAATTATGAATATCGCCACTAAATACATGAAATTACCTTTGAGCGTTGAAATTGCTCCTTCCGGCACTACCGTGGAGAAGGTTACTCAGGAATTATTTATTGTTAAAAAAGAAGCTAAGACGCAATTACTTAAAAAACTCTTGAGCCAATACCATGGTTCAGTATTATTATTTTCACGCACTAAACATAATGCCAAAAAAATCGTCCGCTCAATCAGGGATATGGGGCATTCTGCTTCTGAAATACATTCTAATCGTTCTCTTGCCCAGCGTCGGGATGCCTTAGAGGGGTTTAAGGCCGGCAAATATCGAGTGTTGGTGGCTACGGATATTGCTTCTCGCGGTATAGATGTTACCGGGATCGAATTAGTACTTAATTACGATTTACCGGAGGATGCGGAAAATTATGTGCATCGTATCGGCCGCACGGCTCGCGCCGGGCATAAGGGGCATGCGATTTCTTTTGCTACTCCGGATCAGGGGCATGATGTGCGTGATATTGAAAAACTTATTAAAGCCACTTTGCCTGTTTCAAAACATGCGGAGCTTACCATGGATAAATTCGGTGAACCTAGCCAGTCTAGTCGGTCCTCGGCTCGTCAGGGTGGCCACGGACAATCAAGCCATGGACAGCCAAGGCATGGCCAGGCGAAAAAATCTTTTAAATATCCCAAGCCTAAGTTTTACCGTTAAAAAAGGACAAAAAAGGGACCGTTTCTATTTTTCCTAAGTTTAGCTCTCGAAAAATAGAAACGGTCCCCTTTTTTTAAATAGAACCCCCATTTCCCGCTTAACTAGGAAACTGTTTCCTAACCAAGCGGGAAATGGGGGTTTTATTTATATTTCTTTTTTAAAATCCTTGCTAAGCAACCTCATTTTTATTATAATAATATAAACAAATTGGCAAAAAGGAGATGAATTGGCAGATAGAAAACGAATATTTATTAGTCTAGTATTTTTATCCGCATTTTTTGTTTTTTCTTCTGGTTTTTGTCAAGACAACCAATCTTCCGCACCAACTGAGTTTACCCTGACCAACGCAATTTTAATTGCTTTTAAGAATAATAAAGATATTCAAATGCAGGAACAGGAAATTACTGTTGCCAGCGCTAATATTTTAGGCGCCAAAAGTGTTTTTTTGCCTCAGATAAATCTGCAGGGATCCTATACTTATAATGATAAAGTGCTAGCTGAAAATATTTTCTCTGGATATGAGAATGATAATCTTGCTAAGCTTGCGTTTAGCGAATCTGTTTATAGCGGCGGGGCAAATATGGCTAATTTTAAACAAGCGAAGATTTCTTTGGATATTCAGCAGGAGACTTTGCGTGCGAAAAAACTGGATGTTGAGTTTGATGCCCGCAGGCTTTATTACGGACTCTTGCTGGCATATGAAACAGAGCGGATTGCCAAAGATGCTTTGGATCAAGCAATAGCGCATTATGAAGATGTGCGGCATATGTATGAGCAGGGCACGGCTTCGCGTTTTGATATGTTGCAATCCGGTATACAGGTGTCTTTACTTGAGCCGGATGTAGTAAGGGCGCGTAATGAAATTGATTCATTAAAAGCGGAATTAAATAAGCTTTTGGCGCGCAAAGTTGACTACCCAATTGAAACAAAAGAAAAGCTTGCGTATTCTTTTATCAAAATAGATGAAAATGAATTTTTAAAGAATGCTTATTTGGAGCGCCCGGAGATTAAGTTAAAGTCTTTGGGTGTTGATATTGATAAGTGGGGTATCCAGATGGCCAAATCCGGATATCGTCCGCAGATTGATATCCTGGGGGGTTATTCTTACCGTTCAAATAATTTGGGCAATATGTTTAATGAGAAACAGAGAAATTGGAATGCCGGGGTAACGGTGAATATTCCTATTTTTGAAGGTTTTTCTACCAAGGCCAAGGTTGATGCAGCTAGGGCCCGCTATGCCCAGGCAAAAATTAGCCAAGATAATCTGGCTGATCAGATTGCTGTTGAAATACGCAAGGCTTGTCTTGGCCTGCAGGAATCTGAAGCGATCATTAAATCTCAGAAAGATAATGTTGAGCAGGCTCGCGAGGCCTTAAGAATTGCCGAGGTCAGTTATGCAAATGGCGTAGCAATTAATTTGGATGTCTTAGATGCTCAAGTGTCACTTGCCCAGATCCAGAAAAATCTGGCAGCAGGGACTTATGATTATTTAATGGCGCAGGCTTATCTTGATCGCAGCATTGGTAAGTCTGTATTAAGCCTGCCGGACGGCAGGCAGAAAGAAAAAACATGAAAAGTAAATTTAAATTAATTGTATTAATCGGCGTAATCGTTATAGCAGGATTAATTGCTATAGTATATTTTGCTAAAACGAATAATCATAATAAAGTTATAAAAGTCTCGGGTAACATTGAAGGGGATGACGTGCGGATATCTTTTCGCGTAGACGGCCAGATAGTTGAGTTGCTTACCGACGAAGGTAAAGTCGTTAAACAGGGGCAGATAGTAGCGCGGTTAAATACTGATGAGTTGATTAAGGAAAGGGATAATACTGCCGCTTCGCTTAAAGCCGCCGAGTTTGATTATAAATTGGCAAAAATAGATTATCAAAGGTCAGCAAATTTACTTAAAGAAGGGGCAGTCTCGATGCAAAAGAGAGACCAGGATAAAACAAAATATGATGCTAGCGCAGCCAGGGTTGAACAATTGAAAGCTTCTTTGGCCTTAGCCGAAACCCGTCTTGGTTTTACAGATTTGGCTTCTCCTTTAAATGGTTATATTTTGGTAAAGAGCAGTTTGGCCGGCGAGGTGGTTAAATCGGGTGCTCCGGTTTTTACCGCGGTGGATTTAAATAATATTTGGGTTACCGCTTATATTAACGAAAAAGATCTTGGCAGAGTAAAACTCAACCAGGAATCAGAGGTAACCACCGATACATTTGGCGGTAAGAAATATAAAGGCCGCGTTTCTTTTATTTCTAGCCAGGCAGAGTTTACTCCTAAGTTCATTCAAACCCAGGAGGAGCGGGTAAAATTAGTCTACCGTATTAAGGTTCAGGTAGATAATTCCAGCCTTGAATTAAAGCCGGGCATGCCGGCCGACGCCTACATTATTGAATAAAAAATGATTACGATTAAAACGGTCGGGTTAACCAAGAGATTTGCTTCTCTTGTCGCGGTTAATGATCTTAACCTCCAGGTAGAGGAGGGTGAGATATTTGGTTTAGTTGGCCCGGATGGCGCGGGCAAAACTACAACCATGCGTTTATTAACCAGTATTCTTGATCCCACGGACGGCGAAGCCTGGGTTTATAATAAGCATACGGTAAAAGAAGCAGAGCCGCTTAAAGAATGCATTGCGTATATGTCGCAGCGTTTCGGGCTTTATGAAGAATTAACTGTAATTGAAAATATTAATTTTTACGCCGATGTTTACGGAGTGACAAAAGCTAAACGTCAAGAATCTGTTGATCGCCTGTTAGGTTTTTCCGGGTTACTTCCTTTTAAGCAGCGTTTAGCAGGAAAGCTCTCCGGTGGCATGAAACAAAAGTTGGGATTAGCTTGCGCTTTAATTCATACCCCTAAAGTTTTATTTTTAGATGAACCCACTAACGGAGTAGATCCGGTTTCCCGAAGAGATTTTTGGAAGATTCTTTATGATCTATTAAAAGAAAAGGTCACGATTTTTTGTTCGACATCTTATCTTGATGAAGCCGAGCGTTGTCATCGGGTAGGTTTAATGCATAAAGGAAAACTCCTGCGTTGCGCTTCCCCGGATAGCATTAAAAGCGAGTGTAATGTTAAGACGCTGGAAGAAGCGTTTATACAAATAATTCAGGAATGCGAGAAAGATAGAATTTAAGGTAGGCAGGGACCTGCTAGGTTAAATATGAATGATAATATAGCGGTTAGTGTGCAGAATCTTGAAAAAAGATTTGGTAGTTTTGTGGCCGTGAATAAGATTAATTTTGAAGTTCAAAAAGGTGAAATATTCGGATTTCTGGGGCCAAATGGCGCAGGAAAATCCACAACCATCAGGATGCTCTGCGGGATTATTGGTCCGACTTCAGGAAGCGGGCGAGTTGGCGGATATGATATTATCAAAGAGCAATATAAGATTAAAGAGCATATTGGGTATATGTCGCAAAAGTTTTCTCTTTATAATGATCTGACGGTAGAAGAAAATATTAATTTTTATAGTGGCATATATAAAATTCCTAAAGCCGAAAAAAGACAGCGTAGAGACGCAGTTATTCATGACGCAGGTTTAGAAGGCATGGAAAATAGCCTTACCTCAACACTGGCTGCCGGATGGAAACAGCGCTTGGCTTTAGGGTGCGCGCTTTTGCATAAACCTAAAATTATATTTCTGGATGAACCGACCTCGGGAGTTGATCCGATCACCCGCGCTAATTTCTGGTTGATTATTAAAGGGCTGGCTAATCAAGGGGTAACGGTTTTTATCACCACGCATTATATGGATGAAGCAGAAAATTGTAATCGTATGGTGCTAATTTATCATGGGACAATTATTGCTATGGGTACGCCGCAAGAGATGAAAAGTAATTGCATGAAAAATGAGGTGCTAGAAATTACTTTAGCGGATGCGCAAAGTTGGCTTGAGAAATTAAGCCAGGTAGAAGGAGTTAAGGAGGCAGCGCTTTTTGGATCAAATATTCATGCGGTTGTTTACGATAGTTCTAAGGCTATTTTGGCAATAGAAAAATTTTTTAATCAGGAAAACATAAAGGCATCCGGCGTTAAGAAAATTATTCCTTCGCTGGAGGATGTTTTCGTTTCTTCAATAGAAGAATATGATCAAGCAGAGTCTAAAAAGAATTAAAGCAGTAGCGCATAAAGAATTTGTGCAGATTAAGCGTGACGCGCGTAGTTTAGGGTTGGCGCTGGCGATTCCCATATTTATGCTTTTAATTTTCGGTTATGGGCTTTCTCTGGATATTGACCAGGTGCGTACGCTTATCTGGAATCAGGATGCTTCCTCGCAGGTAACGCGTGAATTTCTGCTTAATTTTAAAAACTCCAAGTATTTTAAAATAATCGGGTATACAGATAATTATCGGGATATTCAACGTAAAATTGATAATGGCCAAATTATGATGGCCTTGGTTATTCCTAAGGATTTTTCGCATTATATTCAATCCGGTAAAGCCGCACCTTTACAATTAATTGTCGATGGTAGCGATGCTAATACGGCTACGATTGCCATGGGGTATGTGCGTTCAGTTGTTTCAAATTATAACGTTAATCTTTTGAGTAATCTTTTCGCTCAGCATGGCTTAAATCCCGTCAAATCGGTAAATGTTCATCCCCGGATCTGGTTTAATATGGGTTTAACTAGCACTTGGTTTATTGTCCCCGGGGTTATTGCGATGATAATTATGATTATCTCAGCATTGCTGATCTCGGTTACCATTGCCCGTGAATGGGAGAGAGGGACGATGGAGCAATTAATCTCTACTCCGGTAAAAGGATATGAGCTGATTATCGGTAAGTTTATACCGTATTTTGTAATCGGATTTTTTGATCTTACGGTCGGAGTATTCATGGCCCAGTTTCTATTCGGAGTGCCTTTTAGGGGCAGCTATTTTCTACTTATAATTTTAAGCTCTTTATTTATCACCGGGGCTCTGGCGCAAGGAATCTTAATTTCGGTTGCTTCTAGAACGCAGCTCATGGCGAGTCAACTGGCGAGCATTTCCACGCTTATACCGACTATGTTGTTGAGCGGATTTATCTATCCGATTTTTAATATGCCAAAATTTGTGCAGGTATTTACTTATTTTATTCCGGCGCGTTACTATATTACCGTTTTGAGGGATTTGTTTCTTAAAGGCAATGGCATCGCGACGATTTGGGATGAGACGCTTTTTTTGTTATTATTTGCTTGCGTTATGTTTGTTTTCGCGGTTAGGAGATTTAAGAAAAAAGTAGCTTAAATTAACAATTGTGTCATTGCGAGCGAGCGGTAGCGAGCGAAGCAATCTAAAACAAGGATTGCTTCGTCGGGCTTCGCCCTCCTCGCAATGACGCATGTATAAGTTAAGGAATTCAAATGTTTGAACGGGCAAAAGCGATTTTCATAAAGGAATTTAAACAGATCTTCCGTGATCCGCGGATGCGCACGATAATCTTTATCTCTCCACTTATTCAAATAATACTCTTTGGTTATGCGGCGAATAAAGATATTACTTATGTGCCGACGGCTATTTATGATCAGGATAATACTGCCGAAAGCCGCCAATTGTTGCGTCGATTTACTTACTCTAAATATTTTATTCCCGAGCAATATGTTTATAATGATCATGAGCAAGATTTTGTCTTGGATAAAGGTAAAGTTGATGTGGTTATCCGTATTGACCGTGGATTTGGCCGCAACCTGGTGGCGAATAAAGACGCCAATGTACAGTTAGCTTTTGATGGCACGGATTCAAATACCGCGATGATTGTTATGGGGTATGCGAATACGATAATCAGTAATTACCAGCAAGAGCTGCTTAAAAATAAAGCCGCTAGCGCGGGTTTTATAAATTCTGTGCCGAGCGTGGATCTTAAAGATCGCGCCTGGTTTAATGGAAATCTCGTTACCAGAAATTATTATCTACCCGGGGTAATCGCGACAATTGTTACGATGATGTCTCTTTTGCTAACGGCGATGGCCATCGTTAAAGAAAAAGAGATTGGCACTATGGAGCAGCTCATCGTTAGCCCGTTAAGGCCGTTAGAGCTGATTATTGGCAAGCTGATGCCTTTTGCGATGATTTCGCTAGTGCAAATTCTTCTGATTACTACATTGGGAGTACTTTGGTTTCATTTACCGTTAAGAGGCAATGTTTTTTTTCTACTATTTTCTACTTGCATATATTTATTTACTACTTTAGGAATTGGTTTATTTATCTCTACGATATCTTCAACTCAACAGGAAGCAAATATGTCAGTTTTTCTTTATTATTTGCCTACGGTTTTACTTTCGGGATTCGCTTATCCGATATCAAATATGCCTAAAATTATCCAATTCTTTACTATTTTTAACCCTATGCGTTATTTTATGGTCGTGATTAGAAGTATTTTTTTAAAAGGTGTGGGTATAGAGGTTCTTTGGCCGCAACTTCTGCCGCTCTTAGCGATCGGGATTGTAGTGATTACTTTAAGTTCTCTGCGTTTCCGCAAAGGATTAAGTTAGTCTACCAAAATGAATATTCAAAAAAAAGCCGCTTTTAAATTAATTTTACTTTTTGGTTTGGTTAGCCTTTTTGGTGATATGGTTTATGAAGGGGCGCGCAGCGTTAACGGACCGTATCTTAAAACTCTGGGCGCAAATGCCGCGATCGTGGGTCTGGTTGCCGGGCTAGCTGAGTTTTTAGGTTATGCCGTGCGTCTGGTGGCGGGATATTTTGCGGATAAGACCAAGGCTTATTGGCTATTTACTTTTTTAGGTTATGGTTTACTGATCAGCGTTCCGCTTTTAGCGCTTACCGGTATTTGGCAGATAGCAGTTATTTTTATCATTATTGAAAGATTAGGCAAGGCCTTGCGCAGCCCGGCTAAAGATACCATTCTTTCGCAGGCCACTAAACAGGTGGGTACGGGTTTTGGTTTTGCCATTGCGGAAGTACTGGATCAGATCGGGGCAATCAGCGGGCCGTTAATTTTCAGCATACTTTTTGTGATTATTGGTAAAGGGGATAGGTCTCTGGCAGATTATCAGCACGGATACTCTTTACTTTGGATTCCTCTAGTTTTAGTTTTACTCTGTATTTTCTTTGCTTACCGGGCTGTTCCTAATCCTGAGGTTTTAGAGATTTCAGTAATTAAACCTCGGGAATCAGATAAATTAAGTAAAGTTTTTTGGATCTATACGATCTTTACCTTTGTGACTACTTTGGGTTTTGCTAATTTTGCGTTAATTGGTTTTCACTTTAAAGCCAAACATGTGCTCACGGATGCGCAGATTCCTTTGTTTTACGCTTTAGCCATGGGGGTGGATGCGGTAGCGGCAATGGCGATTGGTAAAACTTATGACATTTTTAAGGCCAAGCACAATAATGAGAAGGCAGGTTTAATTACTTTGATCGCCATCCCGGTTTTTTCATTATTAATACCCGGATTAGTTTTTTCCACAAGATTTTCATTGGTGTTAGCTGGAGTAATTATCTGGGGCGTGGTGATGGGTTGTCATGAAACAGTGATGAAGTCGGCGATTGCGGATTTAACACCCTTAAAGAAGAGGGGGACTGGTTACGGGGTATTTAATGCCGCTTATGGCTTGGCAATTTTTATCGGCAGCGCGCTTACCGGGTTACTTTATGAACATTCAATAGCTGCGGTTATTAGTATAAGTATTGTTATGGAAATAGCAGCGATCTGGATTTTTGTTATGCTTAAAAAAGAGGCCTTGACAGTAAAATCTTAGTATGTTACTATTATCAAATTAGTAACACATTATTGAAGGAGTAATTATGCCATTAATCCGTTTTGGGGTTTCGATAGAAAAAGATCTTCTGGGAAAATTTGACTGTTTTATTAAAGACAAGAAATACACTAATCGTTCCGAAGCTTTCCGCGATTTAATCCGTCAAGAATTGGTGCAGAAACAATGGAAGGGAAATCATGAGATTGCCGGAGCAATCACTTTAATTTACAATCATCATAAGAGAGAGTTAGTAAATAAGCTTATGGATATTCAACATGATTTTGGCACAGTTATAATTTCTGCGCAACATATTCATCTAGACCATGATAATTGCCTTGAAATTATTGCAATAAAAGGTAGCCCTAAGGATGCGCAGAAACTGTCGAATAGCTTAAAATCGGTTAAGGGGGTAAAACATGGGACGTTGAGTATGTCAACTACGGGTAAAGATATCTAATCGTTATTATTTTTTTTGACAATTAGTAGCACGAACATAATATTGATAGCACGAAAAGGAGGAAAAATGTTACGCCTAATGCTGATCGTGATGATTTTAATAAACAGTTTAAATGTTTTTGCCTACGCAAATCAAGATTTAGCAATAGAAGATTGGAATCCGTCTTCGGCCGGTACGGTTACCACCTGGACTGCTCCGCTTTGCGGAAAGGGAAAGTTTGTAATTCAGCCATTTGTTTTCTATAATAGGACAAGAGGGGAATTTGATGCAGATGGGAAATATCATGGATTAGCTAAAAATGATAAGAAAAACCAATATCAAGAACAGCTATTTATGCAATACGGCATTACGGATAAGTTAGAAATTGATGCTCAGGCAGTTTATCAGGAAAATTATATTAAGCAGGATGGTGTAAGTGCTCGTAAAAGTGGTTTTGGTGATAGCTATCTATTTTTGCGCTATTGTGTTCTTGAGGAGAAAAATTGGCTGCCTCACTTGACCGGTTTGTTGCAACTTAGAATACCTACGGGAAAATATCAGCATTTGAATTTGGATAAGTTAGAAGCTGATTCCATGGGTAATGGCTCCTGGGATCCTGGATTTGGTTTGAACTTAACTAAAAAGATTAAGCCATTTATATTCCATGCGGATGCCATTTTTAGTTTTCCTCAGAAGGTCATGATTGATGGGGAAAAAACAAAATACGCCAGTTATACTAACTATGATTTTGGGGTAGAATACTTTTTGCCTAATGGTTTTAATTTAATACTGGAGGCAAATGGATATTTACAAGGGGATATGTGGCAGGATGGGCAAAGAACTGTATCAACGTCAGCTAACTATTTGACGGTATCTCCGGGTATTGGTTGGTCATCTGATAAGGTGCAATTATTGCTGGCTTATCAGAGAGTGGTGTTGGGGACGAATACAGATGCCAATGATTCAATAGTATTAACTGGGGTTTATACTTTTTAAGAGAGGAGAAAGAATGCATATACCTGATGGATATTTAGGCCCGGTGACCTGCGGAGTTTTTTATGTAATAATGTTTCCGATATGGACGATCGCCTCAAAAATTGTTAAGAAAACTTTAAAGGTAAAACAAGTGCCGATGTTGGCAATCGGCGCGGCATTTAGTTTTGTAATTATGATGTTTAATCTGCCGATACCGGGAGGGACAACCGGGCATGCCGTAGGAGGAGTTTTGGTGGCTATATTATTGGGGCCCTGGGCTGCCTGTATTGCGATTACAGTAGCTCTGGTGATTCAGGCATTACTATTCGGAGACGGCGGGATTACGGCTATTGGCGCCAATTGTTTTAATATGGCATTTATACTGCCTTTTGTTGGATATTACTTGTATAAGCTTATTAGTTTGCATACTCCCGTAGGATCAAACAGAAGAGTTATTGCTGCTGGTGTTGCCGGTTATGTCGCTTTAAATATAGCCGCTCTATTTACCGGAATTGAATTTGGTTTACAACCTTTATTACATCATACCGCTAATGGACAATCACTTTATTGCCCCTATGGACTTAATGTTGCAATACCGGTAATGCTGGGGGAGCATTTATTGATATTCGGATGGGTCGAGGCGCTGGTTACAGCTTTAGTAATTAAATATTTACAGAAACATTCTCCTGAGCTTATTAAGGAAAGCGAGGTGGCTGATGAAGCTCATTAATAAGTTATGGTTAGGGTTAGGGGTTTTAATTATTCTTTCTCCACTGGGTTTAATATTGCCCGCACATTATAAGTCTGGCGCTGCTTGGGGAGAATGGGGTGTTGATGAAATAAGAGAATTAGTTGGTTATATTCCTAAAGGTTTAGAGAAACTCTCAAGCTTATGGAGCGCACCGATACCCGATTATACATTTAAAGGTTGGGAGGCAAGACCAATTATAAATTTATGTTTTGCTTATATACTATCTGCGGCTATTGGGGTATTTGTTTGTATTGGTATTGTATTAATATTGGGTAAATTTTTAAGTAAAAAATGAAATTTGTAAAACAAGGGGATGGTTCTCTTGCCCATAAAAGCGTTTAAGAGAACCGTCCCCTTTTTTTAATTATTTTTAAGTAAAAAGAATAATTTATGATATAATTTATGAAATTAACTAAAATTAGATAATAGAAAAACTCAAGTGTTAAAAACCCCGCTTTACGAAACTCACCTTGCGCTTGGCGCAAAAATGGCTCCTTTTGGCGGATGGATGATGCCGATTCAATATCAAGGGATATTGGCTGAGCATGTGCATACCCGTCAGGGTGTTTCTGTATTTGATATTTGCCATATGGGCGAATTTATGCTTCAGGCTGATCCGGGTTTAAGCGGTTTTAATCGCCTGGTTACTCAAAATATAACCGCGATGCCCTTAAGTACCTGTCGTTATGGTTTCATGCTTAATGAACAGGCAGGGGTGATGGATGATTTGATTATCTATCGTATTAATAAAACTAGTTGGATGTTGGTGGTTAATGCTGCGACTACTTCTAGTGACCTGGCGCATTTAAAAGAGAATCTTTCGACAGGATATTCTTTGGAGAATGTATCGGATAAAATGGCTAAGCTTGATGTGCAGGGGCCGCAGTCGCGGGATGTGCTGAAAAAGATTTTTGGTGAGGAAATAGAAAAACTTAATTATTATACTTTTTCGGAATTCAAAATCTTTGATCATCAAAGTTGCATGATTAGCCGGACCGGTTATACGGGTGAGTTGGGGTATGAGATTTATATTGCCAATGATTATGTTGGTAAGCTTTGGGAACTTTTACTTTGCGATGCGCGGGTTAAACCGGCAGGCTTAGGTTGCCGGGATACCTTACGTTTAGAAATGAGCTATCCTCTTTATGGACAGGATTTGGATATGCAGCATACGCCATTAGCCGCAGGCCTGTTGAAATTTGTTGATTTCTCTAAGGATTTTATCGGCCGCGATGTTTTAATGAAAGAACAAAAAGATGGGGCTAAAGAGCATTTAATTTATTTCCAGGCGGATTCCCGGCGAGCACCGCGGCATGGTTTTTCGATATTGGATAAGGGCCGGCAAATCGGCGTAGTAACCAGCGGTTCTTTTTCTCCCAGTCTTTCTGTAGGCATTGGAATGGGATATGTCGCGGGTAATTTTGATATCGGAGCGCAGCTTATGGTTAAAGAAGCAGGCACAGAGATTCCGGTAAGAGTAGTCAAGAAGCCTTTTTATCATTGTTGTTTAAAATAGTGTCATTGCGAGGAGCGCGTAGCGCGACGCGGCAATCTAAAAAAGACGAGATTGCTTCGGCACTTCGTGCCTCGCAATGACGGAATTAATTTAAGAGGAGAATTTTTATGAATATACCAAGTAATCTTTTTTATACCAAAGATCATGAATGGGCGCGGATTGAAGGAAAAGTTGCTTATGTTGGAATTACAGATTATGCTGCCCATGCCTTGGGTGATATTACTTTTGTAGAATTACCGAAAATAAATGAAACGCTTAAGCAGGCAAGCCATTGCGCTACGGTGGAATCGGTTAAAGCCGCATCGGATGTGTATGCGCCTTTGTCAGGCAAGGTCCTGACGGTGAATATTCAGTTAGCGACGAATCCGGAGCTGATTAACCAATCGGCGTATGAGCAAGGGTATTTCTTCTCCATGGAATTTTCTAATGCCGCAGAAAAAGCAGCTCTTATGGACGCGGCTAGTTATCAGAAATATGTAGAGGGACTCTCTAAATGAGTTATATTCCACATACACAAGAAGATATTAAACAGATGCTTCTAACCATCGGAGTAAAAAGCATTGATGAACTTTTTAAAGATATTCCGCTAACGCTGAGGCCAAAATCTTTTAACCTGCCTGCGTCAAAATCAGAGTTTGCGCTAAGTCAGGCTTTAGGTAAACTTGCGGCCAAGAATGCTACCGGCCTGGTTAATTTTGTGGGCGCTGGATTTTATGATCATTTTATCCCGGCGGCAGTTGATAGCTTAAGTAGCCGGTCAGAATTTTATACTGCTTATACGCCTTATCAGCCAGAGTGTTCCCAAGGCTGGTTGCAGGCCATCTATGAATATCAAAGCTTTATTTGTGAGTTAACCGGGCTGGATGTTTCTAATGCTTCTTTATATGATGGGGGGACTGCGCTTTTTGAAGCGATGATGATGGCGGTTCGGCATACCGGACGGAATAAAATTATTTTAGATAGCGGAGTGAATCTGATTTATCGCACCATGCTTTATACTTATACTTCGAATCTTTCAATTGAATTTGTGGAGATTCCGGTAGTGCATGGGCAAAGCTGCCGTGAAGAGCTATTTAAATATCTGGATGATCAGACGGCGGCGGTAATTTTTCAGAACCCAAATTTCTTTGGCGTGGTTGATGATTATAGTGAGGTGGTAGAAAAAGTGCATAAATTTGGCGCTCTGGCGATTGCTTCAGTGTATCCGATTTCTTTGGGGTTATTAAAAACTCCGCAAGAGATGGGATTTGATATTGCCACCGGGGAGGGGCAGAGTTTGGGGATTCCGCTTTCTTTTGGCGGGCCGTATCTTGGATTTATGGCGGCAAAAAGCCAGTTAGTGCGCCAGATGCCCGGAAGAATTGTGGGCTCGACGGTAGATAGCGACGGCAAAAGAGGTTTTGTATTGACCTTACAGACACGCGAACAGCATATTCGCCGAGAAAAAGCAACTTCTAACATTTGTTCAAATGAAGCGCTCTGTGCTTTACGCGCGGCTATCTTTGTTTCACTTTTAGGCAGGGGTGGGTTTAAAGAGATGGCTGAGCATAATTATCAGAAGGCAGAGTTTGCCAAAGAAACATTATCCCGGATAAGCGGTGTGCAGGTAAAACGCTCTGCTTTAACTTTTAATGAATTTACGGTTTGCTTGCCGCGCCATGCTGATGAAGTCGTACAATGCATGATCGAAAAAGGCTTTGCCTGCGGTTTTCCGCTGGGTAGATTTTATAAGGGTATGGATAATTATTTATTGATCGCGGTTACGGAAAAAAGAACCAAAGAAGAAATCTGCCGGCTGGTGAATAGTTTGGAGGCAGTATTATGAGATTAATCTTCGAAAAACATAAGGATGGCCGCCGGGGATTTTCATATGGGGAGCTGGATGTTCCTCTTACTAAGCCCTTGGCAGTAAAATATTGCCGTAAAGTTGAAGCGCGCTTGCCTTGTCTTAGCGAGTTGGATGTGGTACGCCATTATACCAATCTTTCGCGTCTTAATTTTTCTGTGGATACAAATTTTTATCCGTTGGGTTCATGCACCATGAAGTATAATCCGAAGTTTACTGAACAGATTGCTGCTCTGGAAGGATTTGCGCAGTTGCACCCTTTGTTGCCGCAACTTTGCGGTGGTGGTATGCTTGCTCAGGGGTCTTTAGAAGTTTTATATGAATCAGAGAAGTTGCTGGCGGAAATTACCGGGATGAGCGCTTTTACCATGCAGCCAATGGCCGGAGCTCACGGTGAATTAACCGGCGTCATGCTGATTGCCGCATACCATAAAGATCAAGGTTCTCGTCGTAAATATATTATTGTTCCGGATTCATCGCATGGCACTAATCCTTCAAGTGCGGCGATTGCCGGTTATGAAGTTAAAGTTATTCCTACCGGTTTAGATGGTTATATGGATTTGGAGTATTACAAAAAACAACTGAATAACCAAGTAGCGGCAGTGATGTTAACTTGCCCGGATACCCTGGGGATTTTTAATCCGCAGATTAAACAGATCGCGGATCTGGCGCATGCAGTCGGGGCGCTCATGTATTATGACGGAGCTAATCTTAACGCGATGTTGGGAATATGCCGGCCCGGAGATATTGGTTTTGACGTGGTGCATCTAAATTTACATAAGACCTTTGGCACTCCGCATGGCGGAGGAGGACCGGGAGCAGGCCCGGTGGGGGTTAGCCAAAAATTAGTTGAGTTTTTGCCTATCTCGCGGGTTATCCGACGGGCGGACGCAACCTTTGCACTGGATTATAATTATCCGAAGTCGATTGGTTATATTGCGCCTTTTTACGGGAATTTCGGAGTGATCCTTAAGGCGTATGCTTATATATTGGCTTTAGGCAAAGAGGGGTTGATGAGAGTGGCCCAAATTGCGGTACTCAATGCTAATTATTGTAGGGTGAGGCTTAAAGAATATTTTGATTTACCTTTTGATAAAACTTGTATGCATGAATGTGTTTTTTCTGCGTCTCGGCAGGCAAAAAATGGCGTGCATGCCTTAGATATTGCTAAATATCTCATTGATCAGGGATTTCATCCACCGACAATATATTTCCCATTGATTGTTAAGGAAGCATTGATGATTGAACCGACAGAGACAGAATCAAAAGAGACCTTGGATGTTTTTATTGATACCATGATCCAGATTGCGGAGTTGGCAAAACATAATCCTTCGCTGATTACGCAGGCGCCTTTGCATATGCCGATAAAACGCTTGGATGAGGTAAGGGCAGCGCGCCAGCCGGATCTTTGCTGGAAACACCAGTAGTATAAATAAATGAAAACATTTAGGCTTATTTGTTCACCGCCCGGTAGTGCTAAGTATAACATGGCGCTAGACGAGAAGATCTTTTCGCGCTATTTAGAAGACGGTATTGGTGTATTACGTCTATACCGTTGGCAGTCGCCTTCTTTTACCTATGGATTTTCGCAAATGCCCACAAGCCAGATTAATTTAGGCGCTTGCGCAACTGATGGAGTGGAAGTGGTAAAAAGAATTACTGGTGGTGGAATTCTTTTTCATGATGATGAAATAACTTATAGCTTTGTTTGTAACAAGTCTGATGTGGGGGAGGCGCAAGGAGTGTTTGTTGATTACCGTAATATTTGTAAGTTTCTTTTGCGTTTTTATGAATCTTTGGGGTTGACTGCGGCTTTTGCTTTGGAAGCATTGGGTTTTAGGGATCGCTGTGCGCCGCATGAGCTTTGCTGCGCTGCGCATGAAAAATATGACATTGTGATTGGCGCAAAAAAAATCGGCGGGAATGCTCAGAAAAGAAATAGACAAGCGATATTCCAACATGGTTCTATTCCTTGCAGCGTTAATTGGGATTTTGTGCGTAAGTATGCTGATTCTTTACCAAAGGATATTTCTACAAACGTAACAACCTTGAGCGATGAGTTGAGAGTAGTTCCCCAAAAAGATATTTTAGAGGAAAAATTAATTGATGCATTCGCACAGACTTTTGATGTTAATTTTTTAGATAACTGTCATTGCGAGGCGCCGTAGGCGCCGAAGCAATCTAAAGTTATGGCTATAAAGTGTGGTTATGTCTATTTGTTAACCAATAAGACAAATACAGTTGTTTATATTGGTGTTACTAGTAATTTACAGAAACGTTTATATGAACACAAACAAGATTTAGTAAAAGGCTTTACTAGTAAATATAATGTGCATAAACTTGTTTATTATGAAGTATTCGATAGTATTACGGATGCTATAATTAGAGAAAAGCAGATAAAGGGTGGTTCTCGAAAAAAGAAAATAGATTTGATAAAAAATTTAAATCCGGAATTTAAAGACCTATATGGAGAATTATGAGATTGCTTCGTCGGGCTTTGCCCTCCTCGCAATGACGGGTTTATGAAACCAGCGTGGTTGAATAAAAAAATTAGTCTTAAGGATTGCGCAGCGATGAAGCAAGCTTTGCGCAGCTTGCATGTGGAAACTGTTTGCGAGCAGGCGAGGTGCCCGAATATTGGCGAATGTTTTTCGCGTAAGGTGGCCACATTTCTGATATTGGGGAAAAATTGCACGCGAATGTGCAGTTTTTGTAATATCCAGAAAGCTCGACCTTTGCCAGTAGATAGGGATGAGCCAGAAAGAGTGGCGCAGGCAATCGAGCAGCTTGGCTTAAAGCACGTGGTAATTACGAGTGTTACCCGGGATGATTTATCCGATGGAGGAGCAGAAGTTTTTGCCCAGACAATCAAGTTGATTAGAGAAAAAATACCGCAAGTTAAAATAGAAACTTTGATTCCGGATTTCGGGTTTTCTCTGGAGGCCTTAAAAATTGTCGTTGCTGCAAAACCTGATATTATTGCGCACAACTTAGAAACTGTCCCGGCACTTTATAAACAAGTGCGCCAGGGTGCAGATTATCTGGGGTCACTTGGTTTGTTGCGCCGGTTAAAAGAAATCGCTCCGCAGTTTAAGACAAAATCCGGCCTGATGTTGGGGTTAGGGGAAAAAGCAGATGAGGTTTTAGCGGTAATGCATGATTTACGTTCGGTGAAATGCGATTTATTGAGTATCGGTCAATATCTGGCGCCAAGCAAGCAGCATTATCCGGTCAAAGAATATATTTCTTTAGAACAGTTTGATTGGTATAAAGATAAAGGAAGGGAGTTGGGGTTCTTGCATATCCAAAGCGCTCCTTACGTACGTAGTTCATATTTGGCAGCAGAATATTTATCTTAGAAAAGAAAGAGGTAGTCATGTCGAAAGTGATGATGAATGTAAAATTATTAGAGATGAGCCAAAATGCAATTTCGCTTATTTATGTTGCTTGCCGACAGTGTTATTCGGAAAAGTTTGCGGGCGATGTTTTTTTGGATGCCACGGTGGACTTTAAAAAGCAGGAGGAGTTTGTTAAAAGCATTGTGGCCTCTGGACATATGAGTCCGTTGGAGCATGTTAAATTTAGTTTTGCAATCCAAGGAGTTTCTCGCGCGCTTACGCATCAATTGGTTAGACATAGGATTGCTTCATTTAGTCAGCAAAGTCAGAGGTATGTTAAAGAAAAAGATTTTGATTTTATTATACCGCCTTCTATTGAAAGAAATTCGCAAGCAAAAAATGAATTTGAAAAACTGATGACGGCGATTCAGCAAAGTTATACTAAGTTACTTGAGCTTTTGGGCCAGGATAATATTAGCGGTGAAACAGCAAATCAGGATGTACGTTTTGTCCTGCCGCAGGCGGCGGAGACTAAAATTGTGGTTACCATGAATTGTCGGGAGTTGTTACATTTTTTCCAGCATCGCTGTTGCTCTCGAGCCCAGTGGGAGATACGTCAATTGGCCAATAAGATGTTGGAAATTTGCTGTAAGGAGCTGCCGGCGGTATTTTCGGAAGCCGGAGCGAAGTGTGAAACGCTAAAGTATTGCCCGGAAGGGGAAAAATTTTGTTGTGGCAAATATCCATTAAAAGCTAAGAATGAAATCTAACCAGGTTAGATTTCTAACCTGGTTAGATAACATAAAATGAGAAGTAATAATTTTATCCAGCGGTCGTTGATCGGCATTTTAACATTTTTAAAAGACTCAATTTTTGCTGAAGAGCACGCATTGGCAAAAGGATTTCTGCAATCATTGGACCCGCGCGTTAAAACAATCAGTTTTCTTTTATTTATCGTCCAGGCATTATTAACTAAAAGTATTGTAGTCTTATTTTTTCTTTATGCCATTTGTTTGTTTTTGGTATTAATTTCAAAGATCAGCCTGGGATTTTTTCTGAAACGGACCTGGATTTTTATTCCGTTATTTTCATTATTTATTGTAATTCCTGCGATTTTTAGCCCGGGTGAGGCATTATTAACTTGGTATATTTGGGGGGCAAAACTAGCGGTTACCCGCCAGGGGTTAGATGGGGCGGTGATTTTTATTATGCGCGTGGTTACTTGCGAATCTTTGGTTGTCCTCTTGAGTTTGACGACTAAGCATTTTGAATTGCTTAAAGTTTTGAGAATTTTTAAGGTACCTGAGATTTTTATCATGACTTTAGGGATGTGTTATCGGTATATTTATCTTTTTGTCGGGCTAATTCAGAATATTTACCTAGCGATCAAGAGCCGGGTTGGTCTGGGAGTGCAATATCAGAGAGGGCAGAATATTGTGGCCTGGAATATTGCTTCTTTATGGAATCGTTCGCTGAGGCTTAATGAGCAGGTATATCAGGCAATGCTTTCGCGGGGATATCAGGGGGAAATTTTAGTCTGGAATGATTTTAAAATTAAGACAAGAGATTGGTTGTGGTTATTTGTAGTGTTAATTACTATTGCAGTCATTGCGAGCCACGCAGTGATGAGAATGTTATTATGGATAATATAGTTTTTGAATTAGAAGATGTTTATTTTTCTTATTTAGGTAAATTCCCTGCTCTTTGTGGGTTAGATATCCGGATTAATCAAGGCCAGAAAATAAGCATTATCGGGGCTAATGGTTCGGGAAAGTCTACTTTTTTACAGATACTAGACGGTTTGATTTTTGCCGATAAAGGAGCGGTGAGTTTTTGCGGGCAGCAATTAAATGAGAAAATTTTTGATTCGGTTAAGTTTTCGCAGGAATTCAGGCGTAAAGTAGGGTTTATTTTTCAGAACCCGGATATACAGTTGTTTTGTCCGACGGTTAAAGAGGATATTGTTTTTGGCCCCTTGCAGTTGGGTTTTGCGAAAGATCAAATCCAAAAACGCCTGGAAAAACTTATAGTTACTTTAGATATTAAGGAATTATTGGATCGTCCTGTGCAGCAATTAAGTATTGGTGAGAAGCGTAAAATAGCGATTGCCTCCACTTTGATTATTGATCCGCAAATTCTTATTTTGGATGAACCGACGGCTGGGCTTGACCCGTTAACTACCAGGCATATTATCGATCTTTTGATTGAAGAGAACAATTCTGGTAAAACGATTATTACTGCCACGCACGATTTGCACATTGTGGAGGAGATATCTGACCTGGTTTATGTTTTTGGCGCAGGTAAGAAAATCGTTAAGTTCGGCCAAGCAGAGAGCATCTTAAATGATACAGCTTTGCTTACGGCAAATAACCTAGTGCATATTCATCGCCATAAACATAAGGATAAAGTGCATATTCACCCGCACGTACATTTAGATCATCATGGAGAAAATCATTAGTTCGTCATTGCGAGGCGCTTAGGCGCCGAAGCAATCTAAAAAGCGAGATTGCTTCGGGCACTGCGTGCCCTCGCAATGACGAAGAGGGAATTAGGGAATGACTAAGACTGCTCAAAAAGTTTTTTGTATGCAACTTAAAGGAGGGCAGAAGTTTCTGCGTTTGTTCGGTGATTCTTCTAAAGCCCAAGGATTGCGTAGCGGTTTTGTAGTTTTAAAGCCAAAAGAATCTGTGGGGTTGCATAATACCGGGCCAAGCGAAGAGGTTATTTTCATAATCAGTGGTTCGGGATTGGTTTGCCATGGTAAAAAAGATAGTATCAAAATTAAAAAGAATTCCTTTGTTTATATTCCTCCTCAAATGCCACATAATGTTATTAACACCGGTAAGGATTTACTGAGATATATTTATACGGCTGCTCGAGTTTAAAGAGTTTTAATTATCAATTAGAGTAGGGAAGGCTTAACCTCACCTGCGGTTAAAATACAGCAAGATTTATTACATGGTTGCCTGACTTTTTACTTGACAAGAGTTACCTAAAGTGTTAAATTTATTAAAGATACGAAAGGTGCGCTTTAGAGTGAACTTAAAGTAAAGCTTCTTATTAAATTGTAAGTTATAATTATTGGATACCAAAATAAGAGTGAGCTTTAAGTAAACGCAAAAAGACAATTTTACCTTAGGAAGGGGGTTATCTTTTATGAATAGAAAAGGTTTTACACTCGTAGAAATTATGATCGTCGTGGCAATTATTGCCTTATTAGCGGCCATTGCAGTACCAAATTTACTTACTGCCAGAAGGACAGCTAATGAAGCAGCTGCCAAAGCTACTGTCCGTAGTTTGTCAACTGCTGCCGAAGTATATTCAACTAGTCATAGCGGTGCTTATCCGGATACGGTGGCCCTATTAACTGGTTTTATAGCTTCAGCCGGTAATTATTGTACTGACGCGGCTGGTGGGGCTACTGCTGTTCAGGGTTATAACTATGGTTGTACCTTGACCGCAGGTGGTTATCAGTTTGTTGCCGCTCCGGTTACTTTAAACACAACCGGTAGCGTAACCTACACCGCTACAACCGGTGGAGTGCTTACACCATTATAAACAAAAAGTTTAACGTAGAGAAAAGGGAGAGAAGAGATTCTCTCCCTTTTTTATTATTAAAGTTGTCATTGCGAGGAGCGCGAAGCGCGACGCGGCAATCCAAAATCGTGATTGCTTCGCCACTGCGTGGCTCGCAATGACGTTATTCTTAAGAGTAATATAAATATGCCTTCTAAGAAAATCTTAGTTTGTGTTTTTTTGCTTATTTTGTCCGTATGCTTTCTTGCCTATTTTAATAGTTTGCACAATCCATTCATCTGGGATGATGATGCTCTGGTGGTAAGAAATACACTTATTCATAATTGGCAAAATATACCTAAAGCTTTTAGTAATGATCTTTATTTTGGTATAGTTTCAGGATCAAACTTCTATCGCCCGCTACAAAGCATCTCATTTATCTTCGATTATCATTTCTGGCAGCTAGACCCATTTGGCTATCACCTCAGCAATATCATAATGCAGATTGGCGTATCAACTTTGGTGTTTATTTTGCTGTTTAATTTATTAGGTAGTTATGCAATTGCTATTTCGACAGCGGTTTTATTTGCGGTAACACCATTGCATACTGAGGCAGTTACTTATATTTCCGGACGAGCGGAGATGCTGATGGGGTTTTTTGTGATCCTTTCCCTTTTGTTATTTATTAAAAGCCAGGGTAAAGGGGTAAAACATCCAAAATTATTTCTCTCTCTTTCAGTCTTTAGTTTCACGCTTTCACTTTTAGCTAAGGAAATAGCGATTGTTTTTCCGCTTATAATTGGGGGATATATTTTCTATATATCTAAAGAGAAATTAAAAGAAAAATATTATTTGATTAAGCATGTTTCTCCTTTTGCGGCCGTAGCATTGATTTATTTAATTTTGAGAATTTCAATTTTTAGCTTTTCTACTTTACGTCCGCCAGCATTAGCTAAAATCAGTTGGTTTGTTCGATTAAGCGTTCTCCCGAAAGTGATTTTAACTTATTGTAAGCTTCTGTTTTTACCCACGGGTTTACATATGTCCCGGGAGCTAGTGCGGCCGACTAGTTTTGTGGGTATTTTAGTGGCTATTTTTTTGCTCGGGACAATCATAGCTAGCTGTATTTATTTCTTGAAATACTCAAAGCAAGACAGAGTTGCTTCATTTATGTTGTTTTGGGCGTTAGTTTTTTTTATCCCTCAATCAGGAGTGTTTCCGATAAATGCTTTTGTGGCGGAGCACTTTATTTATCTGCCGGCAATAAGTTTTTTTCTATTTATTGTGTGTTTCTTGCATCGGGCGCTCAGAAATAAAGTGTTTATTCTCGTGGTTAGTTTACTTTGCGCTTTTTATATCTTATTAACTTCTGCGCGTAACTTTGAGTGGCGTAACCCAATTGTTTTTTACAGAAATATTATTAAATATTCTCCCGATAGTTTTCAAGCCCATAATAATTTAGGGTTGCAGTATGAATTTCTGGGCCGTTTTGATGAGGCTAAGCTGGAGTATAAGCGGGCGATTTTTATTAAGCCGGATTTAATTGAAGCGCATGCTAATCTGGCCAATCTTTATTTTAAGTTAAAATTATATGATCAGGCTAAGGCAGAGTATGAGCTTCTGGAGAAAACTGATTTGGGGTCAAAAGCAGGAGAGACGCAAAATAATCTGGGTAATATTTATGAGGCTCTTGGTAAACCGGCCGATGCGTTGCTAAATTATAATCAGGCGCTCCTGTTGGATCCGAGCCTAAAGTTTACGCATTTTAATTTAGCGCGTATTTATTTTTCTAAAGGAGAAATCAATTTAGCGGTGCAACATATATCGGACTCTTTGGGGATTTCAGAAAAACTCTCGTCCCATAAGCAGGCAGTGATTACCGATTTTCTTAAAAAGACATATGATGTCAATCAGGCGTCAGAGTTTTACAATAATCTAGGAATTAATCTTGCCAACAATAAGCTTTTAAAAGAAGCCCTGAGCGCATTTAATCTGGCGCTAGAATTAAATCCGCGTTTTGCGGATTGTTATTTTAACCAGGGGTTGGCTTACCTATATCTGGGTAAGAAATCAGAAGCCAGATTTGCTTTAAAACAGGCATTGAAAATTGATCCTAATCATATCAGAGCCAAGAGGTTAATTGCTGAAAAATTAATGTAAAAATTCATTGATAAATGATTCCTTTATGTTAAAATCAGAATAATGTCTAAGCGTGTACAAGGATTTACTTTGGTTGAGATTATGGTGGTGATGGCAATCGTGGCTTTACTTGTTTCCGTGGCTTTAGTGGAGGGGGCGCAATTTAGGAAACAGGCTAATGAATCTAATTGTATGGCTAATCTTAAGGCGATTGCCACCGGCTTTGAAGTTTATTCTGCGCGTCATTCAGGTGCTTATGCGCCGACTGATGAGGGAAATTTACAATTTCTTATTGAGGATGGTTGTCTTTTTCAGGATCTTACCGTCCTAGCTCAGATAGGCAATTTTCGTTATATTATTGGTATGGTAAGCCCGGCAGGTTATGAGATTAGGGGATTAGCGATCAATCCGGCGCTCGCCGATCACAACTATCAGGTTTCATCAGATGGATTATTAAAAAGAACGGATACATCTGTATCTAGTGATACGGATTTTAAGATTTTTTAAATATGTTTAATTGCCGGGCGAGAAGTTTTGTGACGATTATGGTTGTGGTGGCCTTAAGCGCATTGTTGTTGCGCCTGGGGTTACATCGAATAATTGTCTATCACATCCAGCAAAATCAACTATTGGCGCAAGTTAATCTTAAGCTTTTTTCTACAGCGCTGGAGAATTATGCTAAAGATAATAAGAACGTTTATCCGGTGAGCATAGATTTACTCACTAAACATGACCCGGTTTACCTAGAGAGAGATTATCTGGCGGCAACTTCTTTGCATGGGTATGAATATGATTGTCAGCGCCTAGACGCTAACGGATATAATTGCACCGCCTCACCTGTAAATTGTAAACTTACCGGAGAAATGCTGTATGAGGTGTCCACCGGGGGTTTAATTATGGCGGAGAATTGTGATAAGGGCAAGCTGGGAAAGTAAATCTAAATGAAGAATATTTTTTCTAAAATGAAGTTACCCGGGGCAAAAGAAAGATTCAGTTGCGGGTTGGATATCGGCACGCAATCGATTAAATGCGTAAAATTAAAAGTTAACGGCAATTCTAGAGAACTTGTTGCTTTTGATGTAGAAGAAAGCCAGCTTGATCCGATTGATGTGCTTAAGAAAATTAAACGCTCACAAAATGCCGACTTGGTAAATATCTCGTTTTGTGGGTCATCTACGGTTATGCGTTATGTGAATTTTTTGCGGATGAGTAAATCAGAATTGCGCCAAGCGCTTAAATTTGAGGCCCAGAAGCATATCCCTTTTAATCTGGAAGAAGTTTATCTGGATGCAGAGATTTTAAAAGATGACTTGCCGGATAATAAGATGCTGGTGTTAATTGCCGCGCTTAAAAAAGAATTTACCCAACAGAGGTTCAAATCTCTAGAAGGCGCTGGCTTAAGGCCAAGTATTGTGGAAATTGATTCGTTGGCTTTAATTAACGCTTTTAATTTTAATTATCCTAAAAACGAAATTCCGGAGCGTAAATCTATTTGTCTTTTAAATATTGGCTCAACCATAAGTAATGTTAATATTATTGATTCTACGGTAGCGCGATTAAGCCGAGATATACATTCCGGGGGCGCAAACTTTACGAAAAAACTTATGGATATCTTGAGTATTGATTTTAAGGCAGCGGAAGAGTTAAAGCTTAATCCGGATTTGGAAAGAGCCGAAAAGGTTAAAGCAGCTGTGGAGAGTGTTTTGACGAATCTGGCGCTGGAGATCCGCACTTCATTTGATTATTATGAAAGCCAAAATAATTCTACCGTGATGAAGATATTTTTAAGTGGAGGCGGAAGCAAAATTAACGGCCTTAAAGAAATGTTAGCAAGTTGCTTAGGCATGGAAGTGGAGTTTTGGGATCCTTTTAAACAGATAAAAATCGACGATAAACTTGATGCTGCTAAATTAAATAAATTCGCAGGCATTTTTAATGTTGCGGTGGGTTTGGCATTGCGATAAAAGATGATTGAGATAAATTTATTACCAGAAGAGCTAAGGGTAAAAACCAAAACTAAAAGCCCGGAGCGTGAAGTTGTCTCTAGGCCGGCGGTATTTAGCCAGGAGCAGTTGTTTATTTATGCCATTCCTATTTTGCTCGGGGTACTTGTGTGCGTGCACGCCTATTTTGCGGTAATTTCTATTTTTAAAAATAGCCAACTGGTTACTTTAAATCGCAAGTGGATAGAACTTGAGCCGCAGAAACACGCGCTCGATGAATTTAACAATGCGTATTCTACTACTTCTGCCGACGCCAGCCTGGTAGCATTGCTTAATAGCAAAAGAGTTCTTTGGGCTCAGAAATTAAATAAATTGAGCCTGAATTTGCCTTCCGGGGTTTGGTTTAATGAAATAAAGATCAGCGCAAAAGATATGATTATCCAGGGCTCGGTGATTTCTCTTACGAAGGAAGAGGTTAATTTAATTAATAGGCTACTGGAAAATCTTAGGAAAGATAGTGAATTTTCTAAGGATTTTGTTTCATTTGAATTATCCAATGTGCAGAAAAGAAATGTTGGCGGGTATGATATCGCTGATTTTATTCTTACCGGAGCTTTAAAAGCAAAATGAACCCAGCCCTTCCTAAAAGGGCTGGAGGAGATAAGAAAGGAAGAGCGGGGTGAATTTAAGCAGCGTGCAATTAGATAAGCAAAAGAAAATATTAATTGTGATTTTTTCTGTCCTGATTATTTATGTCGATACCACTTTTATTTTAAAAAGCCAAACTGCGGGGATTAAGAGTTTGAATCCGAAGATTGCAAGGTTAAAAAACGATCTTCTAAATTTGAATCGGGATTTGAATAATATGCGCGCTAAAGGTAAACAGGGGTTGGCGACCGAAAAAGTAATTGCGCGGCCGCTTAAGATTATTCCGGATAATCAGGTTTCTGGGCTCTTGCAGGATATCGCTAGTCTTGCGAATAAGTTTGATATTCGGATCGGCCAAATCCGGCCGATACGGGAGACAATTAATGCCAAGAATGCTATTGCCGGGGATAAAATTACGCCAATTTTAATAAATTTAGATTTAACTTGTGATTATCATAATTTAGGTAAATTTATTAATGAATTAGAGAATTTGCAAGTTTTCTTAAGCGTGCAAGAGCTTAGGATCTCTACTCAGCTTCCGGATTATATGAAACAAAAGGTCGCGCTAGTATTAAAAACATATGTTACTAAATAAAGTCTTAAGATGTCATTGGGACGAACCGTCATTGCGAGCGAACGATAGTGAGCGAAGCAATCTAAAAGGACCAGATTGCTTCGGCGCTTCGCGCCTCGCAATGACAGATGCACTAATTCGTAATGACTTAATTAATTATGTAAATAGTTTCGCATTGATTACGTTGTTTTTATTCTTTGTTTTCTATGGGGTAGCTTTTGCCCAAGAAGAGTTTACTTATGATGCTAAGGCCAAGCGAAATCCTTTTATTCCATTAGTAACGCCGGAAGGACGTTTGCTTAAGTTGGATAAGCAGGATGCGACTTCGGTGGAAGGCTTAGCCATAGAAGGAATTATTTACGATAAGTTTGGACGTTCATGCGCGATAGTCAATACTAACGTTGTAGGTATTGGTGATTGGGTTGGTGATTATCAGGTTTTAAAAATTCAAGAAAATAAAGTTATCTTTATTAAAGACGGTGTGCCTTTAGAAGTAGAGTTAACCAAGGAGGAAGCACGGTGAAAAAACTACTCTTAGTTTTTATCTTCACTTTTTATGTGAATTCTTATGCAGAGCAAGATACGCAGCTTGTAAAAGTCGAGCCTAGCGCGCCTCCCGCTCAGGTAGAAGAAGCTTTAGTTGTCGGCGTAGATGCTCAACGTGATTTGAGTTCATCGGGTAATGTAACTTTAGATTTTAAGGAAGCAGATATTAGTAATGTTTTAAAGATAATTTCTTATAAATCGGGGATCAATATTGTAACTACTCCGGATGTAATTGGTAATGTTTCAGTACGCTTAGCTGATGTGCCATGGGAGATCGCTCTGGATGTGATATTAAAAACTTATGGTTTTGGTTCACAGAGGCAGGGCAATGTTATTTTAGTGACCAAAATTGAGAATGTGGCTAAGATTGCTGCTGATGAACCTTTGCAAACTGAAATTATCACTTTGAAGTTTTTGGATGCGCAAGATGCGCAGAAAATTATTATTCCTTTGCTTTCTCCGCGTGGAAAGATCTCTGTGCTTTATACTCGTGGGCAAAAAGGTTGGCAGTTTGGCACTTTTAAGATTGGCCGGGATTCTGCTTCTAGCGCAGCTTTGACCAAAGAATCAGCTGGAACGATTAAGTCCGAGGCAGTTTCTTATGAGAAGAATGCCGCTGGTGAAACGGTAATGAAAAAAGCAGAGTTTGATCCGGCGATAAAATCCAAGATGCTGGTAATTACTGATACTGCTAGTACTCTGGATAGAATACGTAATATAATTTTACCTAAGCTTGATCTTAAACCTAAGCAGGTACTTATTGAAACAAAAATCATTGAGGTTAATCGCGATAGATTAAGGGATATTGGACTGGATTGGGGGTTGGGTTCAATTACTGCTGCAACAACTAATGCCGTAACAACGCAGACATATGGGAGCACTGCTACTGGAGGCCATGGGGGTACGATTGCTACAACTGCTAATCCGTTGGTGCCGTCTTTATTTAGCCCGGCAACTACTACGATTTTAGGGTATGAGCCTTATAACGCGGGTGCTGAATTTATCTTTCAAAAATTAACCGGCACTAAATTTGAGGCAGTAATTCACGCTTTGGAGGATGATGCTAATACTAATACTCTTTCTGCTCCCAGTATACTTACGCTGGATAATCAAGAGGCATCGATGCTGGTAGGTTATCATACACCGATACTTGAATCTACGGTTACCGCTGGCACTACGGGAACTAATTCCACGGTTACTCAGACTTTGGATTATTATCAGGAGATCGGTATTCGGTTAAATGTGGTGCCGCAAGTAAGTGAAGAGGGTTATATTAACATGATTATCCACCCGAGCATTACTTCTTCTGATTCTTCAGTTACTGCTACTTCGACTGCCGGTGCGGATTCCACGACTACGCGCTACCCAGTTATTGATGTGCGCGAAGTTCAAACTCAGGTTTTACTAAAAGACAAAGAAACGATTGTGATTGGCGGTTTACTTAAGGATGTCAAAGGCAAAGAATTTATCGGCATACCTTTCTTAAAAGACCTTCCTTGGATCGGAAAGCTTTTTGGCCGCGAGACAAATACTTTAACAAAAATTGACCTTTTAATTTTTATCACCGCCAAAATTATTAATGAAAATGAGTATACTCCTGAGGAATTGGCTAAGCTAGAGAAGAGATTAGGCCGCCCGGCAGCTGTTGAAATTAAGAAAGAGCCTGTAGATAAAAAGAAGAAAAATAAATAAAACACCCCCATTTCCCGATTAACTGCGAAACAGTTTCGGAGATAAACGGGAAATGGGGGGGTAGATTATTATGTATAGGGTAAATTTTAGTTTTTCTAAGAAAGGGCTGATGCGTTATATTTCGCATTTAGACCTGATGCGCCTATTCACGCGCGCGATGCGCCGTGCAGAGTTGCCGCTTAAAATGTCAGAAGGTTTTTCCCCGCATCCTAAATTAAGCTTAAAGAGAGCTTTAAAGTTAGGAGTTGAAAGCGAACACGAAGAAGCTTCTATAATTTTAAGATTTCCGGTGGAGCCGGCGGAGTTTAAAGATAGGCTGCAAAAAAAATTACCAGAAGGGATTAGCTTAAAAGATGTCCAAGGAAATTTTAATTAATTCTGAAACACAAGAAAAACGGGTGGCGATCGTTCAGGACGGCCTGCTGTTGGAGTTTCATATTGAGCGTCCGCAGGACCGCACGATCGTAGGAAATATCTATAAAGGCAGAATTGAAGCGGTGATGCCTTCGATTGGCGCGGCTTTTGTGGATATTGGCCTGCCCAAAAACGGTTTTTTGTATTTATCGGAAATTGAATCTGCTTATGAGTCTATCGAGGCGCCGGCTCAAACTCCGATTAAAGAGGTAAAAAAGGGCCAGGAAGTTTTGGTACAAGTAGTCAAAGAATCTTTTGGCACTAAGGGGCCGCGTCTTTCTACGCAGATTGGTTTAGCCGGCCGGTATCTAGTAATTATGCCGTTGGATAAACAGGGGGGGATTTCCCGGCGCATCGAAAATGAAGTTGAAAGAAGGCGCCTGCGGGATATCTTTAAAAAGCTCAAGCTTCCCGATCCGGTAGGTTTTATTGTACGCACCGCGGCCAGCGGCCGGAGCGAGCAGGAGTTAATCCGCGACGCGCAGTTTCTATATAAATTGTGGAAACGCCTGGAGAAGACTGCTCAGGAGAAGAAGGCTCCGTCTTTAGTTTATGAGGAGTATGATTTAGCGTTGCGGGCAATCCGGGACTCATTTACCGAAGATGTCACCAAGCTGATTGTTGACTCTAAGCCTGAATTTTACCGGATTCAGCATTTTATGCGCACGTTTTTAAGTTACCTGTGTAAAAAAGTTGAACTTTACCGGGGAGATGATCTTTTTGGGGCTAAAGACGTGGAAAAACAGATTAACCGTATCTTTGAGAGCCATGTTTACATGAAATCCAAAGCTTATCTTATTATCGAACCCACTGAGGGGCTAGTGGTGATTGATGTCAATAGCGGCGGTTTTAAGAAAAAGGTTAATCAAGAGGAGATGGCTTTTAAGGTTAATGCGGAAGCGGCCCTGGAGATTGCCCGGCAGCTCGTGTTGCGGGATTTAGGCGGAATTATTGTTATTGATTTTATTGATATGGAACGCGAAGGCCATCGCCGGGAATTACTGAATATTTTAAAGAATGCTTTGGCCGGAGACCGGGCAAAATACGATATTTTGGGAATTTCTAAATTCGGAATAGTGGAAATGACCCGGGAACGCATTCATAAGACAGTGCAGATGCTTTCTTTTCATCCCTGTCCATACTGCAAGGGAAAAGGCAAATTGCGCTCACCCCAGACTCTGGGAATTTTTGCTTTAAAAGAGCTTAAACGCTATCTTAAGGGCAAGACCTTAAAACAGGCCTCACTTACCTTGGCGCCGCCTGTGATTGATGAAATCTTAAAAGATAAGGAGGCCTTGCGCGCGATTGAGCATAAATACCGAGTTAAGGTTAACCTCATTTCCAATCCTACCGCGCATCTTGAAGATATAAAATTTAGCTAAGATGAAGGAATGTTCCCTGTCGTCATTGCGAGCGACCAAAGGGAGCGAAGCAATCTCTGTATAGATTGCTTCGTCGCTGCGGCTCCTCGCAATGACTGTACGGATGGCGCCATCCTAATTTTTAGCTTGACCCCTAAATCTACCGGGTATATAATATTAAGCTTACGAATTGTTATTAACTTACTTTTAAGGAGGAGATTCAAATGTATGCCATAATTGAAGTTGGATCAAAACAATATAGTGTAACCAAGGATGATATTATTCAGGTGAATAAACAGGTTGCGGCTAAAGGCGATAATATCAGTATTGATAAAGTTTTGTTAGTCTCGGACGGCAAAAAAGTCCAGATTGGCCAGCCTTTTGTTCCCGGCGCTAAAGTGGAAGCAGTAGTGCTTAAGCAGATGCTGGGTGAGAAAACCACGGCTTTCAAGCATCGCCGGCGTAAGAATTCACATTGGGAAAAAGGCCATCGTGCTCAGCTTACAGAGTTAAAAATTAAAGCGATTGTTTTAGGCTTATAAGATAAGTGTTTATTGACGGGGCTAAAATTAATATCCGCGCAGGCTCTGGCGGTAAGGGTTGTCAAAGTATCCATCGGGATAAGTATCAAAGAGAAGGTATTCCGGATGGCGGAGACGGCGGTAAAGGTGCGGATATTATTATTCGCGCAGACCGCAATCTGCTTACCCTTTTAGATTTTCAGCATCATCGTCATTTTTTTGGCGCACACGGTGGCCATGGTTCAAGTAACCATAAAAAAGGTAGAGGCGCTCTTGATGTAATTATTCGTGTTCCCCTAGGCACGACGATTAAAGATTTTGCCACCGGCTGTATTTTACGCGATTTGGATATGGATGGGGAACAGGTAATCGTGGCGCGTGGCGGAAAAGGCGGTATTGGTAGCTGGCACCGCAAAGAAGCTACTTTGGGCGTGCCGGGTGAAGAAAAAATAATTGTACTGGATTTAAAGCTTCTGGCGGATGTGGGAGTGGTAGGATTTCCGAATGCCGGTAAATCTACACTGATCTCTGTGATTTCTAACGCGCATCCTAAAGTTGCCGCCTATCCTTTTACCACCACCGGGCCGATTTTAGGGGTGGCTGCCAGTACGCATCGAAAATTTGTGATTGCCGATATTCCCGGCTTAATTCCGGGGGCATCAGTTGGACGCGGACTAGGGGATCAATTTCTAAAGCATGTTGAGCGCACGAAGATCTTAATTCATCTTATTGATATGGCAGGTTTTGAAGGCCGGGACCCGGTAGATGATTATAAGAATATTAATTTAGAATTAAAAAATTATAGTAAGGTAGTATTTAAGAAACGTCAGATTATTTGCGCGAATAAAATGGACCTGGCTGGGGCAAAGGAAAATTTAAAGCGGTTTAAAAAAATAATTAAAAAAACAGTTTATCCGATATCAGCGTTAAATAAACAAGGATTAGAGGAGCTCGTCGATGCAGTCGCCGAAAAATTATAAATTCTATCAGACATCTTCTAAGAATATACTTTCGCGGAGGCGAAAGTATAAAAGGATTGTCGTTAAAATCGGTTCTAGTCTGTTTGCCACTCAGGCGAATAAACTGGATACGGGTTTAGTGAATAAAATTGCTGCTCAGATCTCGGAGTTAATCAAGCAAGGTAAAGAGGTGGTGGTAGTTTCTTCCGGTGCGATTGCTTTGGGTATGTCAATATTAAAACTTAATAAGCGTCCTAAAAAGCTAGAGTATTTACAGGCAGCTGCGGCGATCGGCCAACATGAGCTGATGCATGTTTATAAGCTGGCGTTTAAGAAATATGGGTTAAATTGCGCGCAATTGCTTTTGACCTGGGATGATTTCCGCCAGGAACGTTATGCAAACGCAAAGCATACATTAAATACTTTATTAAAACTAAACTCT
>Ga0268280_1000313_pt1 | contig 43751 bp, 33 predicted proteins | sample saktaG_9_FD_190139 | JGI IMG/M metagenome (GOLD analysis project Ga0268280, IMG submission 190139) | Saline water microbial communities from Sakinaw Lake, British Columbia, Canada - sak_2011_5_24_40m | ecosystem: Environmental > Aquatic > Non-marine Saline and Alkaline > Saline ...
CGACGAACGCAAGTGCACCTTCGGGTTGGGTGGGTGGGTGTGCTGAGACCCCCACGGTACCGCCATGGCGGTACCGTGGGTGAATACGATTAAGTAACAAGGCGTGCCGGCATCCTTTTCTCAATCTCTGCTTCCACCGAGGCAAGCTCGGTGGGGAGCTACAGCACATACCAACCGCCGGATATGGGACATAGACGGCCTGCACGCGGGCGGCGCAGAATTGCTATAATCGCTCATGGCCCCGGTACAAACTTATATTACGGACGACGCGGCGAAAGTCATTCGCAATGCGATTGCCGAGGCATCCGGGCGCGAAGTCTTGTGCCTTGGCCACACCAATGCCGAACGCATGGTTGACGCCGTCGAGGTACTGGCGCGCGGCAATGCGGAAGCGGTCGTGGCCCTGACCCAGTTGGCCAAGTACGGCGATGTCGCGATTCACAATCATCCGACCGGCGCGCTCGAACCGTCCGAGGCTGATATGACCGTCGCCGCGCAGGCCGCGCTCGAGGGCGTCGCTACATTTATCGTCAACAATGAGGTCAGCGAGCTGTACGCGGTGGTCGAACCGATGCAACCGCCGCACGTGCATCCCCTCGACGCCGAAGCCTTGCTGGCGCTGCTCGGGCAGGATAGCGCGATGGCCCACGCGCTCAAGCGTTACGAAGAGCGCCCGGCCCAGCGCGACATGTTGCGCGAAGTGATCGCGGCCTTCAATCATGACAAGATCTCGATCATTGAGGCCGGCACCGGCACGGGCAAGACGGTGGCGTACTTGATTCCGGCGATTGCCTGGGCGGTGCAGAATAACGAGCGCGTGGTGATCTCGACCCACACGATCAATTTGCAGGAGCAGATCATGCACCAGGATCTGCCGCTGGTGCGCAAGATCATGCCGCACGAATTCAAGGCGGTGCTGATCAAAGGGCGCCGGAATTATATCTGCCTGCGCAAAGCAAACATGATTGAGGACGAGCCGGAACTGTTTGAAGACGACGATAGCACCGAATTGCACCAATTGATTGAATGGGCTTTTGTGACCAAGACCGGCGACATGGCCGACTTGGGCAGTTTCCCAAAGTCGCGCGTGTGGGAGAAGCTCCAGTCCAGCAACGAAACCTGCTTCAAGGCGCACTGCCCGTTCTTCAAGGATTGTTTTGTGTCGCGCGCGCGGCGCGAGGCGGCCACCGCCCAGGTGCTGGTGACGAATCACGCCTTGTTGTTTGTCGATTTGGTCTTGCGCGGCTTCGGCGGCGCCATGGCGGACGCCGGCATTCTGCCGAAATACACCCGCATTGTTTTTGACGAGGCGCACAACATCGAGGAAGTGGCCACCGACCAATTCGGCACGGACGCCTCGCGGCGTGGCTACCTCCGCACGATGAATTTGTTGTATCGCCGGGGGCGCGTACGCGAAACCGGCTCGCTGGCGGTCTTGCGCACCCACCTGCTGCGCGCCGGTGCAACGCTGCGCGACACGACCGTGACCGACGCCCTGCGCGACGCGCTTGATTTGCTGATCAGCACCCATTTGCCGGCCTTGAATTTTGCCGTGACGGATTGCTTTGAGGCGCTCGCCAACGAACTTGCCGCTGCCACGAAAAACGAGGAGGGCACGGTCCAATATCGCATCACGCCCGAACGCCGCGCGTCCGAACTGTGGCCCCGCTGCGTCGAACAGATGCAAACCCTGATGCAGGCCACGCGCGCGTTTGTCAGCGCGGCTGGCGCCGTCACGCGGCCGGCCGCCAAGTTGCCGGTCGAAGATGACAAACTAACCGGCTCGTTGCTCGAGGTCAACAGCCATGTCGAGCGCCTGGCCTTGTGCGCCGAGACGTTGCAAACGGTGTGCGGCGAAGACAATCCCGAGTTCGTGACCTGGCTCGAATCACGGATCGACAACACCTATCTGCATGTCAGCGTCAATCGCGCGCCGCTCAACATTGCCGAGCCGATGATTGCCAATGTGTACGAGAAATATTCCACGATTGTGATGACCTCGGCCACGCTGACCTCGCGCAAACGCTTTGATTTTCTTGAAAACCGCATCGGCCTGACAACCTACAAAGAACGCTTGGCGGGCACTACCACGACCGCGGGCCAGGCCCGGCCGATCGCCGAATTGTTGCTGCCGACGCCGTTCAATTATCGGGCCCAGACCATCATTGCCATTCCGACCGATCTCGATCCGGCGCACATCAAGGCCAGCCACGCCAACGCCGGCCAAGGCCATGCGCTGGGCGACGCAATTGTGCGGCTGCTGCGCATCACCAACGGTTCGGCCTTCGTGCTGTTCACCTCGTATGGTCTCTTGCGCAAGCTGGCCAAGGAACTACGCGAGGAGCTCGAGGCCGCCGGCATGCCCTTGTTCGTCCAGGGCACCGAGCATCGCGATGAATTGTTGAAGCAATTTCGCGCGACGGCGCATGCGGTCTTGTTCGGCACCGACAGTTTCTGGGCCGGCGTGGATGTGGTCGGCGACGCGCTCCAATCGGTGATCATTACCAAACTGCCGTTCCGCGTGCCGACCGAACCAATTGTCGAGGCGCGCACCGAATACATTGACCAGCATGGCGGCAACGCGTTTGTTGATTACACCGTGCCGCTGGCAGTGATCAAATTCCGGCAGGGCTTTGGCCGCCTGATTCGCAGCAAGAGTGACTACGGCATGGTGGCGATTCTCGACCGGCGCGTGCTGGAAATGCGCTATGGGCGCTGGTTTCTCGAATCACTGCCAGAATGCACGCACGTGGACGGGCCGCTGGAAAAAGTGGAAGAGGAGGTCGGCGCATTTTTCGCGCGCCACCGCGCCGGCAGGAAACGTCACTTGAAACTTGATCCTTGAAACTTGTGGTAGAGAATCCGCTGTTGGACATTTGACGTTGGGCGAAAACACGCGCGGGGCGTGACTTACTAATGAGAGCGCTCTCTGCTTTGCGTCGTCCTTGTAGCCGCCCGCGGCGAGGGCGGCTTCTGCAGCCGCGGTCAGCGCCTGCGGCCACAATTGAAATGTCAACAAGTAAGCGCACTCATTAGTATCATTGGTCATTGGTCATTTCTTATTTGTCATTTGGAGACCCTTGACCGTTGACCCTTGACCCTGGTCCCTTGCCTTTGGCCCACGCCGCCGGCTTAGCGGATCACGACCGACAGCAGATAGACATCGCCGCCGGGCAGTTCAGGGCTGCCAATCAACGAGCGGCTGTTGGGCGTCAATGCCACTTGCGTTTCCCAGGCATCATAGTGGGGCACTTCCCAAATGATGCGTGCGCGAATGCGGCCGGCGGACACGCCCAGCGGCATGATCGAGACATTGCCTGTGCGTCGCAGCGGCAGCGTGCATGAGTTGTTCACCGGCACCTGCTGTTCGCTGCGCTGCAACAAGTGGTAATCGTGATAATCGAGCATGGCCACGAGATTAGTCTCGTTGCGGCGCAGATGCGACCAGCCCGCGCGGCTCTCGCGCTTGGCGGCTTCGCCGGTGAGATACAGGCGCGCGCTGACTTTGTAGTTGGCGCCGTGCGCGGGCACGGGCGTGGCGGCCTGGCCGGTGCCGGCGGCCGGCGCGGGCGACGCACCCGCCTGTGGCTGCTGGCGCAACAGTGGCTGCTTCAATGTTTCCGAGATTTGCCGGCTGGTTTCGCCATAGGCTTGGGGCACGGCGGCGGTGGTGACACTGATAGCGCTGCCCGGGCTGAACAGGGCCGGGCGTGTGGGCGCGGCTGCATCCGCCGGTGTGCCTTGGTGTTGCCGCGCGGCGGCCGGCGCCACGAGCGCGGCGCCCAGCGCCCACGCCACGATCCAGCGGCCATGCTTACGTGCTGCCATGCTTATCCTCCGGCAGGGTCACGCGTTGATATTCGATCGGTTGGAAGACCGGGGTGCCGTTGTGGGTGCGATAGATGACAAAGGCGCGCGCGGAATTGTGCTGCAGCAATTGACGGATGGGCAGATAATCCCACGCGACAATCAGCGCCAGCACGCACGCGACGCATGACAATGCAACGACCGGGCGCACAAACCAAGCGGCCCAGAGTTGATACCACGCCGGGGGCGCTTCCGCCGTGGCGCGCGCCAAGACGCGTTCGGCCATGAAGGCCAGGGTATGCTCCGGCAGCGGCTGGGTATAGGCCTGTTTCACCAGGGCCGCAATCCGGGCATGCTCCTGCGCGGCTTGGGCAATCCGGGGTGCCGGCGGCTCGCTCGGGCGCGCGCCGTCAACCCATGCCAACACGGTTTTTTTGTTGCGGTTCATAGTGCACCTTTCAAGTATGGTTCCAAGTCCTGACGCAAACGTTCGCGCGCATAAAACAAGCGCGACATGACCGTGCCTTCCGAGCAGCCCAAGGAATCAGCGATTTCCTTGTAGCTGAGGCCCTCGACTTCGCGCAAGAGCACCACCTCGCGGTGTTTGCGCGGCAACTTGTCGACGGCGGCGAAGATGTGCTCGCGCAACTCGGCGCGCAGCGCCGCGCGGTCCGGCCGGTTCGTATCCGACGGATCCGGCAACTCGGCCGGCGGCTCATCCACCGGCTCCATCAGCGCGCGCTTCTTGTGGCGCACCACATCAATCGCGCGATTCATCACCACGCGATACAGCCACGTGTACAAGGCGCTGGTCTGCCGGAACCGCGGCAGGCTGTGATACACTTTGATGAAGGCGTCCTGCACGATATCGAGGGCGTCTTCTTCGTTGTGCACCACCGAGAGCGCCACGCGCGTCAAACGGTGCTTGTAGCGGTTGACGATCACCACGAAGGCTGGCTCGCTCCCGCCCTGAAAAGCGGTGACAAGTTCGCCATCACTGGCCTCGTCGCGCACAACTGGTCTGTCAATCATTCCTGATCTCGACCGGGTGCCAGATGCGCAGCCGGGGAGCTCCTGTCATCTACGGGGTTAGACGTGCCGTTGGGCAATATATTCACAGTGGTTCGCTCATGACGCCAAGAGCACGGGCTTCCTGGCAAAAACAGGCCGCATGCGCCCGTGGCACGTGCACCGTGCAGCGGACTTCGTCGGCAAATTCGCACGCGCCAAGCTCGCCGCCGAGCGCCAGCAAGCGGTGGCGCAGCGTGTCAAACGCGCGGTACGGCGCGGTCAGCCGCAACAGCACCAGCGGCTGTTGCTCGACCACCGCGGCAGCGGCAACGACCAGATCGGCCGCCGCGCCATAGGCGTCAATCAAACCGCGCACGCCCAGCTTAATCCCGCCAAAGGAGCGGCAGACCACCAAGGCCACATTCCACAACGCCGCGCGTGTCAGGGCCGCCATGATCGGCCGCCCAGCCGTGCCGCCCGGCTCACCGGCGTCGCTGGCCTGCTGTGCCGGCCGGTCCGGATAACCGACCCGGCACGCCCAGCAGCAATGCGTTGCCTGCGGATGCAGTGCGCTGGCCGCGCGGACGCCGGCCTGCGCCGCGCCCACATCCGCCGCCGGCAGCAGCATGGCATAAAAGCGCGAGCGCTGCACGACATAGTCCGCGGATGCGGGGCTGGCAATGGTGCGGTAGTGCGCCATGCCGGCTACCTGCCGTGCGCGGCGCGCCGCCGCTCAGACAAAATCAGCCATGACATCATTGGCAAGCTCAATCCCGCGCCGGGTCAGCGCAAGGGTGTCCGGCGCGCAATAGTATAGCAAACCGGCCTGAATTTGTCGCTGAATCTGCGCGCCAAAACACTGCTGGTGCGCGGGGCCGACCGGCACTCCGCTGGTGCGGCGCAAGCCCAGAAAAATAGCCTCGCCGAGTGTCTGCCGCCGCGTCAGCGCACGCGCGTAAATCCGCACCGGCTGGCCGGCTTGAATGCGCCGGATGTACTCGCCGGGCGCACGTATCGTGCGAAAGCGCCGGCGCGGCGCGGCGGGCACGGGCCGGCAATACGAATGCGCGGCCGCGCCGAAACCGAGATAATCCTTGGCCGTGTCCCAATACGCCAGGTTGTGCTGCGCGGCATAGCCCGGCCGGGCATAATTCGATATTTCATAGCGGGTATAACCTTGGGCCGACAATATTTCTTCTGCCAGCCAGTACCAGTCCATCATGGTGTCGTCGTCCGGCCAGTGCCAGCCGTGTCCGCCTTCCTGCTGATAACGGGCAAAGCGGGTGCCGCGCTCGATACTCAACCCATACAACGAAACATGCTCGGGTTGCCACTGCGTCGCGATTTCGCGCAGCGTGCTCTGCCAGGTTGCCGTCGTTTGTTGGGGAATGCCATACATCAGATCCACGGACACATTGTCACACTGCTGTGCGCGCAGCAACGCAAAGGCGGCGCGTGCTTGGGCTGGCGTGTGCAAGCGGCCCAGCGCCGTCAACTCGGCGTCGGCCAAGGATTGCACACCGATACTCCAGCGCGTGACGCCCGCCGCCTGCAGTGCGCGGATCCAGTCAGACGACAATGAATGCGGATTGCATTCGACCGTGACTTCCCTTTGGGGCGCGCAGCGGCCGTGCGCCTGCAGTGCCGTGATAACCGGCACCAGCAGCGCGGCGGCCATCCACGACGGCGTCCCGCCGCCGACATACAAGGTTTGCGGGGCCAGGGCGCTGTCCGCTGTGGCAAAGGCGTCGCACTGCTGCTGGATGTCGCGCAGCAGTGCCGCGGCATACGCCGCATGCAGGTCACGCCGGCCCGCCACACTGGCAAAGGCGCAGTAGCCGCACTTGCGTTCACAGAACGGCAGATGCACATAGACGTGCAGCGGATAGGTCATACCCTATGACAAGCGCGCCAGCGCCAACGCAATCACCGTGCCCATCACCGCCCCATTCAGCCATGGAAACCACCGGGACGCGCGCTCTCCCAGTGCAAAATACTCGAAGAGAAAGAAGCCCAACAGCGGATAAATGAACGCAACCATACCCAGCGGCACGAGATACCCTTGCAGCACAATAATCAGCGCAAAACCGCTCCACAGCAGCGCGCACACCAACAGCGACATGCGGACCCCCAACGCGACCGCCGTCGTGCGCAAGCCGGCATCGCGATCAGGCAGAATATCCGGCACGGCCGACAACAACTGCAGCCCACTGGCCCAGCACACGGCGGCGGCAATGACCGGCACGGCGGGGTAGTGGCCACTGGTTTGGTAGTACCCCAAGAAGCCCGGCAGCACATACAGCACACTGGCGAGCAAATCCAGGACTGGCCGCGCTTGCAGGCGCACCGGCGGCAGATTGTTCAGCACCGCCAGCAGCAAAAACAGGCCTAGCAACAACTGCGCGTACCAAGTATGCGCCTGCCTAATCAGCACGCAGTTCACCAGCGCTGCGATCAAGACGCCCGCCGCGATCAAGCGGCGGTGCTGCACCGGTGCGCGCTGCTCGAACGTTTCGGGCGTTTCGGGCGTGTCATGCAGCTCGGTGGGCTCATGCTCATACAGGGCATGGGTGCCGTAGAGCAACAGGTTTGCAAGCGGCAGGAAAAACACAAGATGGGCCCAAAAGCGCCACGGCAGCAGGTCATCCAAGCGCTGCGCGCCCAGCGCAAAGCCCATTGCGTACATCCCACCCAAGTACACCCACACGCGCGGGCGCGAAACCTGCAGAATGATGCCAAGCCAACGCATGTTCATTTTGTGCGGGTGACGCTATACTCGACCAGTTGACGCAGCTGCTCCTGCTGCGCGGCGGTGACCGGGATCGCGGTCACACAGGCATGGGCGGCGCGCGCCCGGTCGCGGACCAGGGCATCCACCGCCGCTTTCGCGCCACTGTCCAGCAACATCCGCCGCACGTAGGTCATGTCCTCGGCAGTGACCTGCGCCGCGCCAAACAACTGGCGCAGGCGCGCCGCATCTGCGGCGCCGACCCGCGCAAACAAATAGTGATGATAGACCGTTTTCTTGTTTTGCATCACATCCGAACCGACCGGTTTGCCGATTGCCGTCGCTTCACCGAACAGGCCGAGTTCATCATCTTTAATCTGGAAGATAATGCCCAGTTGTTCGCCCAGCGCGCGCACCGGCGCCATGGTCGTTGCTGGCGCCCGCGCACACAACAGGCCGGTTTCGAGCGGCACGCAAAACGTGTAGTGCGCCGTTTTCGAACGATAGAATTGCAGAATGCTGTCCAAACTCGCCGGCGTGCCCGACAACGACAGCTCGAGATCATCCATTTCGCCCAGGGCCACATGCGCAAACTCGCGCGACCACAAGCGCACAATGCGCCGCAGCACCTCGGCCTCCGGCGCCGCGTCGCACAACAGCGAATAGGCCGCGAAGAAGCCGGCATCTGCGGCGCAGGTTGCCAGCGCCTCGCCGACGCGCCGGGCGCGCGCGGGCGTCAGGTTCAGCGCCGTCGCAAACTGCCGGGCATAGGCCGCGTGCAACGTCGGCGCGCCGCGCCGCTGCAGGTCCTCATCAATGATGTCGTCATGCACCAAAATGCTCGAATGCACAATTTCGAGCGCCGCGCCGATGTCGTACAAGCCGTCCGTCAAGGTGCCGCCGCCCAATTCGCAGCCCAGCAACGCCAGATTGCCGCGCAGCAATTTGCCCTGGCCGGCAAAGGCCGCCAAGCGCGGCAACGCATCCGCCGCCCATTTGCTGATCGCCGCCGAGCTCTGCGCTTCGGCCGCCAAGAACGCCTCAATCCGCGCCCGCAGGCGTACCGCCCGCGCCGCGAAACTATCCATGATGTGGGTCATACTGGACGCCCTGTGCGCAGTGTTTCCTCACCAGCCCGCAGGAGCTGAGCACACCGCCGTCCGCCGTGGGTGCGCGGCATCACTCCAGCATCACGGCGGCGGCAATGACGGTGGTCCACAAGCCGTTCTTGTCACCGCGCGCCGATTGGGTGACATTGGTCGCGCGCACAAATTGCTTGCTCATTTTATACTCTTTCTTGCGCTCATCCCAGGCCGTGTTTGGGTCAAGGTCAATGCCGAGTGTGGTGGCCAGCATGGTCGCCGCCAAGTCCTCGGCATAATCGCCGGCGGCCTCATCTGTCTGGCCATAGCCGTGGTGCTCCGACAGATACCCGAAGGAATCGCGATGCGACGGTTGGGCCGCGCCGATGGACGCCACCACCTGGCGGCCCGATTCGTTCGTCTCGGCGCGCGCCATGACGACAAACGTGATCGCGCCCGGCTTGAGTTCTTTCAAGCCCTTCTTCAGCGGCACGATCTTGCACTTGGGCGGCAAGATGCTGCTGACCGTCACCAGATTGCAATGCGCAATGCCGGCGCTGCGCAGCGCGGCCTCGAAGCTCTGCAGCTTTTCTTTGTGGCGCCCGACGCCTTTAGTGAAGAAAATGCGTTTGGGAATAAGCATGGCGGTACTGGTTGACCTCGCAACGATTACGCGGCCTTGCGCCGCCCGGCATGTTAGCACGCTGCCACAGCGCTGCTTTGCTGCGACAGAAACATGCTACCGATTGTCGGCCGATTTGTCAAGCCGCGGCCCGTGCAGGGCGCACGGCGTAAAAGTTGCAGTGTCGCAGCAGTGCCCAACAAAGAAGGTGCAGGACAGAAGAATTTTCCTGCACAGGTTTGCCTCCCCACCGGCCTTGCGCCGGTGGAAGGAGAGATTGGCAGGCGCGCCGGCGGTGCCTGCCATTAATCTGATTCACCCACGGCGCAAGGCCGTGGGGGTCTTCAGACGCTAGGCACATCGCACGCCACGCGCTTCAGTGACAGGTGTAGAGCACTATTGTTCCACAGAAAAACGCAAGCAAGTCCTTGGGTCAGGCCGTTCTATCTCACAATCCTGCAACCATCTTGCCGTGCGCCCCCAGTGCATGCCCGTGCCGGCGCCGCATGTCGGCCACCGCATCTTCGGTCACCTGAACGCCGGTAACGTGTGCGTTGAAAGAACGCCGGCCATCAGGTTTATAAATTCCTTCGTGGCGCAGAAATTTCACGCGCACAATTCGCGCACCAGCGCGGCGTAAAAGTGCGTCGCCACCGCCAAATCCTTGATCGTCACCTGCTCATGCACGGAATGCGCCAGCTCCTCGCGCCCGGGCGCAAAACCAATCGTGGGAATGCCGAGCCGGCCCATCGTCGCGACACCGTTGGTGGAAAATGTCCAGACGCCCAGCGTGGGCGTGCGCGCCGGCAAGGCTGCTGCTGCCGCGCGCAGGCCGGCTTGCACCAAGGGCTGCTTGTCTTCCAGCACCCAGGTCGGGAAATAACTTTCCTGGGCCACGGGCAGTCCAGTCCAGGCGGTGCTGCGATACTCGCGCACGGCCACGTGGGCGCGCGCGGCCCGCACGCCTGGCAAGGCGCGCAACTCAGCCAGTGCACTCGCCTTGGTCTCGCCGCGCGTCAGCCGCCGGTCAAGATAGAGGGTGCAACCATCCGCCACCGAGCACAGCGACGGGCTGCGCGATTCGATCCGCGCAATCGTCACCGAGCCCTTGCCCAGCAGCGCATCGCGCCGCAGGCGTTTGTGTAATTGCTCGATTTCCAGAATGATCGGCGCCGTGCGGTAAATTGCATTGACGCCGCGATCGCAATGCGCGCCGTGGGCCGCCTTGCCCTTGATGCTGACCGTGATCTCCATGCGCCCGCGGTGCCCGCGATAAACCCGCAAGTCGGTCGGCTCGCCCAGCACGACCCAGTCCGGCTTGACGCCCTCCTTGGTGATCAAATGCCAGAGTGGATAGCCGTCGCAATCTTCTTCGAGCACCGAGCCGACGACATACATAGTCACATGCTTTTTCAGCGCCGGGTCGAGCAGCAGCGGCGCGTAGGCCATGCAGGCCATGGCCGGTTTTTCGTCCACGGCGCCGCGGCCATAGATGACGCCCTTGCGTTCGAGCGCGGCATACGGGTCATGCGCCCATTGCGCGCGATCGCCGATGTCAACGGTGTCAATGTGCGCGTCGAGCATGAGCGCGCGCGGGCCGCAGCCCCATTGGCCAATGACATTGCCGAGGCGGTCGGTCCAGACTTTGTCATAGACGCGCAGCGCGCGCAGTTCCTTGGCAATCCGCGCCACGACAAGTTTCTCTTCGCCGCTCAACGACGGGATGCGAATAATGTCGCGCAGAAAGCGGGCAACGCGGGGCGTCACGCTGGCAACGGTAGCACTCATGGTCATCCTGCAGTGTTGGTTCAATGGAGATTGTAGCAAATATCACGCAATAGTTGTCTGCCATATGCTATACTTTCACAACTTCAACAAGGAGCCTGAACTCATGACACGCAGAATTTCACTGATGGCCGTTGCGCTTGTTCTGGCATTGCTCGTGGCCGGGTGCAAACCGCCGGTCGCCAACGGAATCACCCAAGTCGCCACCATTGATGCCTTGCTGAGCGGCGTGTACGATGGCCACATGGCGCTGGGTACGTTGCGCGGCTATGGCGACTTTGGCATTGGCACATTTGCGGCGCTCGACGGCGAGATGATGTTGCTGGACGGCACCTTTTATCAAGCACGCGCCGACGGCAAAATATACCAGCCGGCGCTGACCGAACGGACGCCGTTCGCGTGCGTCACGACCTTTGTTGCCGATCATCGGGAAGCGCTCACAACGCCCATGAGTCTGACCGCGCTGGAAGCCAAGCTCGATGCCCTCGCTCCCCAGCAGAACGAATTTTGTGCAGTGATCGTGCGCGGGGAGTTCAGCCACGTGCGGGTGCGCAGCGTGCCGGCCCAGAAGAAACCATATCGGCCTTTGCTCGAAGTGACCAAGAGCCAAGCCGTCTTTACGCTGACGAATGTGCATGGCGCGCTGCTTGGCTTTCGCGCCCCGGCCTTTGTGAAAGGCGTGAACATACCGGGCTATCATCTGCACTTTCTGGCCGATGATCATGCGGGCGGCGGGCACGTCCTCGAGTGCGAAATGACCGATGGAACATTGGAAGCGGATACCGTGCACGAGTGGTTGAACATCTATCTTCCGACCGGCAGCGTGGCGTTTGCCACGGCGGATCTGCAACAGAACCGGGCGGTGGAGCTGCAGAAGGTGGAGAAGCAATAGGACTTATAAGACCAATAGGACATATTCCAATGAGCACACCAGAAAAACCCGGTTTTATCCCGCCGCATGGCTACTACGAGGCGTTGCTTTCCTATCAGAAGTCAGAAGTGGTCTATGATATCACGTTTTATTTTTGTCACCACTTCCTAACCATTGGCGACCGTACCATTGACCAAATGATACAGGCAGCCCGCTCCGGGAAACAAAATATCGTGGAAGGCAGCAAAGCATCCGGTACTTCCAAGGAAATGGAGATCAAGTTGACCAATGTGGCCCGCGCCAGCTTGGAGGAATTGCTGATGGACTATTGCGATTATCTGCGCGTGCGTGGCCTCCGGCTGTGGGCGAAAGATTCCAAGGAAGCGCGCTTTGTGCGCAAGCTGGGTAATAAGTCCCATGTGACCTATGAGTCTTATCGTGAATTTGTTGAAACGCGCCCGGCCGAAGTGGTGGCCAATATTGCCGTCTGCCTGATTCACCAGACCAACTACCTCTTGGATCAGCAGCTCCGCCGTTTGGAACAGGATTTTCTCAACGAAGGCGGGCTGCGGGAACGCATGACTCGCGCCCGCTTGCAGCACAGAACTACGCCAGGTACGGATACTCGCTCATGAGCGTGTTCAGCAGCGCCAGTGCGGCCGGCACGGCCGCGTCGGCCGGCGTGGTCGCGGCGCAATCCCATTGGCCGTCGCCATTGTTGCGCGCGTCATAGACCACATTGGCGACGCGCAAGCGGATGACGCCGGCCGCGTTGGGCTTCAATAAACAGCCGTTGGCGGTGCTGGCCTCGAACGCGGCGTCCGACCAGAACACGGTGAATTTGTCTTTGTAGGGCGCGCCTTCATACGGGCAGAACGTCGCGCAATTGCCACACTCATTACACCAGCCGTCCAGATGCACAATCTGGGCGCGGTTCTTGAATTGCGGGTGTTGCACGCGCACGGCGATGTTCGCGCGATTGGGACAGACCTCGACGCATTTGTCGCAGACCATGTCGCACAGCAGGCAGCGCTTGGCTTCCTGAACGCCGTCCTCGTCGTGCACGGCGCGCAGAATGCGTTTGGCGCCCAGCACGTCATGCATGAGTGCATCCTGGTCATGCGCCGGCGCGGCCGCGACTAGGGCCGGCACGCGGGTACCGGCAGTCTGCACGATGTTGTCGGCGATCATGCGCGCATCGGCAATCGCGCGGACGACGGTGGCCGGCCCGTGCAGGGCGTCGCCGCCAATGTACACGCACGGCAGGCTGGTCTCGCCGGTGGCGGGATTGACGACAAGGTGTTCGCGCGCATCGAGGTGTACGCCGTTGCGCTGCAAATAACCAACATCCACAGTTTCGCCAATGGCCGCAATGACACTATCCACGGCCAGCTCCTCGAATTGGTCCGGCACCGCCACGGGCGCGCGGCGGCCGCTCGCATCCGGCGCGCCCAAGGCCATCACTTGGCAGCGCAGGCGTCCGTCCTTGGAAAACTGCACCGGCAGGCGCAGTTCTTTGACGATGACGCCATCGCCGACGGCATTGTCGAATTCTTCGCGATCAGCCGGCATCTCCGCGATCGTGCGGCGATACAACAAATAGACCGTCTCGACGCCCGGCACGCGGATTGCCGCGCGTGCGCTGTCCATGGCGGAATTGCCGCCGCCGACGACGGCGACGCGCCGGCCCACCTCGATCCCGCTCGCATTGCCGCGGCATTGCCAGAGGAACTCGAGCGCGTGAACCACCTGCGGATTGTCGCCTTCGAGCGGCAGCGCGCGTGAACAGCCGGCGCCGATCGCCAGCACTACATAGGCAAAGCCCTCTTGCTGCAGGCGCGCGACCTGCAACTCTTCCTGCACGTTGCGCTGCATGGCGACGCCCAAGCGGCCCAAGAGAGCAAGATCGTGGTCAATCGCGGCTTGCGGCAGGCGAAAATTCGGAATGGCATTTTGCACCACACCGCCGGCCGCCGGCGCTTTTTCATAGACCTGCACCGCAAAACCGGCGCGCGCCAGAAACGCGGCGGTGGCCAGCCCGCACGGGCCGGCGCCGATGATGGCCACGCGCGGCAGCGCCGCATTGCGCTGCTGCCGCACCATGCGCGCGAACTCGTCAAAGCCGCGCGTGGCGGCGATGCGTTTCAAGTCACGAATCTCGACCGGCGCCTCGTAATCACCGCGCGTGCAATTGCCCATGCAGGCATGGTCGCAAATATGGCCGGTGATGTTGGGGAGGGGATTCTTGTCATAAATCACGGCCAGCGCCTCGGCATAACGCCGCGCCCGCAATAAGCGCGCGTACTCCGGCACGTCCTGCTCGATCGGGCAGGCATGCCTGCATGGCGCGGTGTAACAATCAAACAAAGGCAGTGCGCGCTTCACCTGCACGGCGTCGAACCCGCGACTTGCTTTCTGATAGGCCGCGTCGGAAAGCGCCGCGTCGGCCAGATGTTCAAGCGCGGTAGCATCCACGCGCTCGCATGCCTGCCAGCGCGGCCGCGCCGCCTCGAGCGCCTCGGCCATTTGGGTCAAACGATAATAGCCGCCCGGCTTGAGCAAATCAGTAGCCAGCGTGACGGGCTGTGCGCCGGCGCAGACCAAGTCAACTAGATTGCCCAGATGGGCGCCGCCGGAAAATGACATCGGCAACCGCCCATCAAATGCATGCGCAAGCTGCGCCGCCAGCCGCACGGTCAATGGATACAGTGCGCGCCCGGACAAATACATTTCTTCGCCGGGCAGCACGCCGCGCGTGTTGCGCACCGCCAGGGTATTTGACAATTTCACGCCAAACTGCCGGCCGTGTTCGCGGGCAAAGGCCTGCAAGCGCTGGACCATCGGCACGGCATCCGCATACTGCATGTCATGTTCAAACGACGCCGGCTGCAAGGCCAGCGCACCAAAGCCGCATTGCCGGAAAATGTCACGGACGGTCGCATAGCCGAGCAAAGTCGGATTGAGTTTGACATACACATCGAGCTGCTTGTCCTGCAACAAATAGCGGCAGATGTTTTCGATGTCGTGCGGCGGGCAGCCGTGCATGGTCGAGAGCGTGACCGACGGCGCAATTTGCGCGGCGATGGCGTGCTGGGCCAACGCCGGCGTGTGCAGCGGATTGCGCGCGCGATCCATGGCCAGCGCGCAATACGCCGCAAAGCGTTCGCCGTGCCGGGCATTTTTCAGCGTCTCAATGAAGGCATCCACCTTGGCCGACTTGATGCCTTCGAGGTTGTAGCCCACGCTCATGTTGAAGACAAACGGCCGGGTTGCTCCGGTCCACAGGCCCAAATGACAGGCAATCACATGCAGCGCCACCCAGGCTTTGAGATATTCATCAGCCGCGGCCGGGACGCTCAATTCGCTCGACCATTCCGTATTGTAGCCCTCATCCAGCGCCTCGATGCACGGCTTGGCGATCTGCAAGTCATCCAGAATCTGCACGGTTTTCAACTCAAAAAAACGCGCGCCACACACGAACGCAGCCACAATATTCTGCGCCAATTGCGTGTGCGGCCCGGCGGCGGGGCCAAACGGCAGGGGCACCGTGGCGGCGTGCGCCGCGGCATCCGGCGTGTGAAACACCGCGACGGGCACGCCAAAAACGCTGGCGTGCCGGCGGTGTTCCCGCGCCATCCAGTTTAATAAATCCGCAAAACAGGTTGGTTGCATCATGTCGCTCATGCTCGTGCGCTCGGGAAAGTTGTGATGCACTAGTGTAGGCGGATTCGCGCGCGCTGTCAACTGCATGCTGCGACGCCCACGGCCATGTGCCGTGCGTGAAGAAGAGTGAGAAAAATGCGGCGCACGCGCTGGTGTTTCAAGCTCCGCGCTACAATGAGGCGCGCGCCGCAAAAGAATGGACCACGATTGGTGTGGCGCTGCCTCAGTGTTTCTCGACGTGCGGGCGGATGGCCTGCCAGTAACGCACGGTGCCGTCCTGCAGTACGGCCGTGATCGTCAGCACGCCCGTGTCATCCTTCTTGCCGGGCACCGGGGTGATGTGCAGGATGGCGCGCCCGCCGGTGTGATCCACGGCGATGGGCGAGACGGTGTCAAGACTCGGCCATTGCCAGCGCCAGCCGCAGCCCTCGACCGTGATGCGCGTGACCTGCTGCTCAAGTGCCTCGTCGCGGAGAGCGAGGACCCAGTCAGGCTGCTGATCGACGCCCGCTTTAACAGAGAGGCCGACGAGATCGGCGCCGTCACTGTCGCGCCATTCCGCCGCGCGCGCCCATTCGGCGCCATCCGCCAGCGCAGTCCATTGCAGCAAGGTGCCGTCCGGCAAGATGGCTTCGACGTCAAACTCGGTGCCGGGCTTCACCAAAAACGGGTCCAAGAACAGTGACGCCGGCGCGCCATTCTGGGCTTGCCGGACGGTCAGCACGTCGGTCGTCTTGATCTCCTCATCGGTTTCGCGCGGGAACAGCCAGGTTTTGCCGCCGGAAGTGATCCGCCAGCGATACGGCTGCATGTTTGCCAGCTTCTCGTGCTGCAGGTCAATCTGCCACGGCTTCATGTCCGACGTCGGTGTGGGACGGACGCCCGTCTCCGACTCAGGCTGCTGGCCGCGCCAGATGACGTTGTCGGCCCGCAATTGTTGCAAGCTCATCACGCCCCAATTCAGGACCGCGCCATTGGCCAGCACGGCCGAGACGTAGAAAATGTCGCCGGCGCGCTCCATGGCCGGCTCGAAATACAAATCCGCGCTGGTGCCTTGCAGGCGCGGATGCAAGGCGCGGGTGGTGAAGTCGGTCTTTTTCTTGCCGGCCTCAACCGATTCCCAGATGCACTTGGCGCCACGCACCACCCAGCGCACCGGGCCGGCCAATTGCGGCGATGCCACCCGCAAATGCCAATCCCGCACGCCGTTTGGTTTGTCGCTTTCAAACATACCGACATAGTCTTGGTCATCCTGGCCGAACCACTCACCGCCGGCTTCCCAATCGCTGCCCATGCCGATGACTTTCCAAAGTGCCCACGACTTGTCCGGTTTGACCAGCCGCACAAAGAACTCGTCGCCACCGGTGGCCAACACCGGATTGATGTTGACGACCAGCGCGCCATTGCGCGCCTCCGCCAACAGCGGGCCGATGCCGGTGACGCTGTGGCTGCTCCAACTATCGAAACAGCCGGCGCGGCGCAGGCGATTGCCGATCGGCGAGTACGGCAGCCAGACGTCCACTTGCGCCGGCGCGACCTCGGCGAAGGGATGGCTGATCTCGATCTGCCAGTCGCGTATGCCGTCGCCTGCGGCGGCTATGGGGCCAAGCCGGTCGGTCACGCCCTGGCCGCGCCAGGTTGCGCCTGGCAGCCATTGCGCGCCATCGCTCAGCACTTTCCAGGTCAGCATCTTGCTGTCCGGCAAGACGGCTTCAACCTCGAAGATGTCGCCGGGCCACGCCAGCAAGGGATCAAAAAATAGATCCACCTGTGAACCCGCTTGCTTGACCGTCAGATAAGAATTCCAGATAGTAATGGCTTTGTCATAGGGGAAGTGCCATTGGCCGAGATCCACCATCGAGTACCACAGGCCGCCGCGCACGCGCCACGCGGCGGGATGCACCGAACCCAGCGCATCGCTCTGCACTTGAATATGCCAGTCGTTAATGCCGTTGGCAATCGCGGTGCTGCCGGAGCCGACCAGGTCTTCAGAAGGCGGAATCCAAAAGGCGCGCTCGGCGCACAAAGCGCATGAGGTGATGAAGGCAATCAACAGCAAGGGTCGTATGACGATGTGCATGACAGATCTCCCGTGGTACAGTCGTGAATTATTTGCAGGGCGGGCCGGGCATCAGTGGCGTCGCACTGCCGTGAACTACTCCTTTACATCCAAGCAAGGCATCGGCGACGGCGCGCACGTGCGGCGCCATGCCGTGCAAAATCAACACGCGCACGGTGTACTGATCGTGCACATAATAACTGGTGTCGCCGACGACATAGGCGCGCTGGCGCGTCAGCACGGCCTGCAGCGCGGCGGTGACATGGCGCGCACGATTGTGATACACCATGCTGACGACGGCGGCGATCGGGCCGGCACTCTCACACCAACTGCGCCCCACCAAATGGTCGCGAATGATTTCGCGCAAGGCGGCCGAGCGATTGCGATGGCGGGCCTCATGCACAAAGGCATCGAAGCGCTCCAGCAAGCCGCGTTCGAGCGAGACACCAAAACGAATCATGGCGTGTGCTCCGGCGGTGTGTCGGACAGGGCGGACACAACGGCGTCCGCCAGCTGCGCGGCGTCGGCGTAGCACGCCACGTCGAACCAGCGGATGCGCGGGTCTTTGCGGAACCAGGTCACTTGATGTTTGGCAAAGCGGCGGGTTGCCTGCTTCACTAGTGAGACGGCGGTGGCCAGATCATATTCACCGCGCAAATGCGCGAGCAGTTCTTTGTACCCGATCGCCTGGCTGGCGGTGCGATGCTGTTCGAGGCCGGCCGCGCGCAAGCCGCGCACTTCATCCAGCAGGCCGGCGGCGAGCATGGCGTCCACGCGCGCATCAATCCGGCGGTACAATTCCGCGCGCGCGAGCGTCAAGCCCAGCAGCACATAGCGGGTGGCGGCGGGCGCGGCCCATTGGCCTTGCTGGGCCGAGAGCGGCGTGCCGGTGACGGCATAAACTTCCAGGGCGCGCACGATCCGGCGCAGGTCGTGCGGATGAATGCGCGCAGCGGCGGGCGCATCCACCTGTTGCAGTTCTTTGTGCAGGTGGGCGCTGCCGTGCTGCTGGGCCAGCAAGGTCAATTCCTCACGCACGACGGGCTGGCGCGACGGCGCGTCACACAGGCCGTCAACCAGCGCTTTGATGTACATGGCGGTGCCGCCGACCAGGATCGGCCGCGCGCCGCGCGCCGCGATGGCCTGTTCGGCCGCGCGCACGCGTTCCAGAAATTGGGCTGCGTCCGACGGCTCGTCCAGCGCGCAACAGTCAATCAGATGATGCGGTACACGGGCCTGCTCGGCCGCGCTTGGCTTGGCCGTGCCAATGTCCAAGCCGCGATAGATTTGCATTGAATCGAGCGAAATGATCTCGGCCTGGCCGCGGCCGGCGAGGTTGAGCGCGAGCTGCGACTTGCCCGTGGCAGTCGGCCCAAGAATAATCAGCGGCGCGGCCGGGCCCATGCGGGCTAGTTGGTTTGCGGCGTGCCGGCAATAACGGTGCCGCCCGTCCAGCGGGCCGTGCCCAGCACACCGAAGGTCAGCATCTTGCCGTCGCGCGTGGTCGTTGAGTAGACGTAATAGTCATGGTACGTGGCGGTGATGCCCTTGGCGACCTCGGCGGCACTTTTCAACTTGTCGATCAACGAGGCATTGGCCGCCATTTCCGCTTTGATAGTGGTGAGCAGCACTTCGCGATGGGCCACTTCGGGCGGATTGGTCAAAACCAGGATGATCCCGAACTGCACAAGGTTGAGGAGGAGCAGGAACGTTTTCATGGGCATGGACGGTTGACGATGAACGCTGCACTATGAACGCTGCACCGATTGTTTCAGCCAGGCCCAGGCCCGGCGGAACGGCTGCAACAGTGGTTGCCAGCCTGAGCGGCGGAAGAGCGAACGGTTTTCAATGCGCTGGACGGCGGCGCGCAACTGGCGCGCGTCATCCTCGATGCGCTGCAGTTTCTCGAGCGCCACGCGCAAGCCCTCGATCACGATCCGATTCTGGCGCCCAATGGCGGCGGTCATCAGCACGCTCATCTGCTGCATCCGCATCTGCGTCCGGTTCTGGCGTTGTTCCAGCGCGGCGCTGTAGCCGATCAGCCATTGCCAGAGGCGTTTCCACCACGAGCGCTGGTCGAGTTCGTCGAGGATTTTCTCGGTGACGGCCAGCAGTTCCTGCATTTGGCAACTGAGGGTGCGTACATCGCCGGCCTCGCGGCGGTAGCGCTCCTCGAATTCCTGCAGCAGATCCAAGGATGACGGCGTGGACGCGCTGAGCGCGGCTGCCGGCGCGGCGGCAACGGGCGGCGTGGATTCAGCCGGCATATCATTCCTCCTTGAGGGTCACGCTGACCACCTGCGGCAGCACCGAAATGACATTGCAGTTGGCCGGCGAAATCGCCTGGACGGGCATGCGAAAGCCGCTGCTGGTAACGTCGCGCACGTCGACAAAGACGAGCACGCTGCGCGGGTCAATCAGGGCGACCAGGTCGCGCGTGCCTTGCACGACGAGGTCCACGTTGACGGGCGAGAATTGTACACCGGCGGCATAGCGCGGGCGGCCCAGGGCAGCGACCGGAATGTTGCGCAGGGTGCGTTCGACCGGCTTGGTGTTGATGCCGATGCGCACTTCGAGCGGCGCTTTCTCGACGATGATCACCGGCAGATTGGTGGCGACGATGCGCACATTATTCTTGACCAGCGGCTTGCTCAGGTCGGTGATGTCAATCACCTCGGTCGGCACGGACTGCAGGGCGGCCATGACCCGCGCCGGGCCTTTCACCATCACCGCCGCCGGATTGGCCGTGATGCTGCTGACTTGATACCCCTCGCGCGGCTCGCCGACCACTAGTGGCACGACCGGCACGTTTTTCTGAATGGTGCGGTCAATCGTGATGCGAATGCGGTCGGGCACGATCGCCAACACGGTGCTTAACTTCTGATAACGCTCCGGGCCGCGATAGACAATCTGCTCGCCGGCTTTGAGCGCATACGACGGAATGATGTTCTCGGCTTCATCGCGCAGATCAATCTCGGCGCCATAGTCGCTGTCGCGCAATTTGTCCTTGTCGCGATAGGCGCATTGGACGACCACTTGAATGGTGTGCAACGGCTCGCCATTGGTGGTGAACCCTTGGGCTTGGAATTGTTCGCCGACTTTGATCGCATCCAACGGCACGCTCAGCACCACGGTCGTGCTGGTGGTGATTTGGACATAGGTCCAGACGATGACGGCCAACACGATCGAGACCAGACGCCAGGCCCAGTTTTTGACAATGAAATGGCGCGCCTGCTGCCAGCGCAGCTGCTGGCGCAGCCACAGCCGCAGGCGTTGGACGCGAGTGAGGGTGCGGCGAAAAGTGATGGCCATGGTCAGTGGGAGTAGGTCAACGCCGGCTCGACGTCCTTGATGAAGGCCAGCAGGCGGGTATAGGTGTCATCGCTGTGTTCGCCGGCGTTGCGGGCGGTGGAGAAGCGCACGAAGGCCCAGCGGTCGCTGCGGCCGCGGAAGATCAAGTTGAAGGCGGTTTTGAACGGCAGCCAGAAAAAGTCGCTGGTGGCATAGACACGGCCGTTCGGCCATTCGCGCTGATACCAATACATGACACATTCCTGAATGCCGGCCTGCTTGAAGCCGACTTCCATGCGCGCGACGGTGGTCGTGCGGCCATCCAGGACAATCTGGGTGGGGACGGCGTCGTCAATCGTCCAGCCTTGGCCGGGATAGCAGGCCTCGGGCGTGTGAATCGAGTGCTGATCGGTTTCGTTTTGGACCACGGCCAGCATAATATCGTCGGGGTGGCGATTCATACTGGCAATGCTTGCGAGCAGATGCCCCAGCGCAACTTGCAGTACTTGTTGCGGCGCACTGCCGGCCTGCAGCCAGCGCGGCATCGAGACGCGCAGCATCAGCGCCTGCTGCACAATGTGGGCGACCTCGGCCGTGGACAACGTGGCGCCCGGCAGCGCGACCTGCAGGCGCTGCGCGGCAAGCGCCTCGATGGCGTTGCTGCCGAAGTTGTCCGTCAGCAGGGCCGAGGCGGCCTGCACATACTGTTCATACAGGTTGCTGGCGACAAACAGGCCGCGATAATAGGCCGTGTCCTTGGGCAGTTGGGTCAGTTCTTCATCGGAGACGGGCATCTCAACCCGCACGCGCCCGCCCACCCGGGCGGGGAACGCGGTCACGTAATGGAGCGGCTGCAGCAACGCCTTGCCGGAGGTCAACGCCAGAAAATCATTGGCGGTCGGCAGGCCTTGGGCGTAGGTGATGCGGTGCTTGGCGGAATTGCCGAGATGATACATGGCAAAGACCATGACCAGCACGACCAGGACATGCTTCCAGAGGCGGCCGTAGTAGGAATAATCCGGCGTTCCTCCATTCCTCCGCTCCTCCATTCCTCCATTGCTACGCTCCTCCATCGCAGGCGCCGCCGCCTTCTTGGCGCGCTTGGCGGCCCTGCGCTCCAGCCATTCGGCGCGCTCGACGCCGGGCAGGCGCTCGAGATAATGGGCCGCCAGCCAGATCATGCCAAAACCCAGCATATAGACGATCATGCCCGGATACACATGAAAGTCAACCATGACCTTGCTGCCCCAGCCATCCGCCAAGTGGAACACGTGTTCGAGCCAGGTGAAGAATTTGCCGCTGTAGGCGATCAGCACGATCCGCATCGAATTATTGAGAATGGCCACCGGCGGGATCAGCGCCAGCATGACCACGCGCTTCCACCAGGTGCGCAGCATCAGGTAGGACAGCAGCAGGCACAGCACGGTCGTCATGATCAAGGATTGCAAGCCACTGCACGCGGAGGCCACGTCGAATTGCAGTTCGGGCATGTCGACCATCGAGACATTTGTGCCCTGGCGCAAGACCGTCACGCCAAACAGGTTGCCGGTGAGATTGATGAAGTCACAGGCGAGTTTGGTCGAGAGCAGCCGCATTTTCAGCGAAACCGTGCTGCTGGCCAACCCCCATTGCACCGAAAACAAACTCAGAAAGAGCGGAAACATCATCGCCTTGGCCAGCAGCCAGCCGCCCCAATAAAGGCAGAGCGCCCAGAGCAGGCCGACAAAGCCGATCGTCTGCATCGCGTTGATGTCGCCGCGCTTGAACGCCAGCGACCAGAGCAACGCGCCGACCACCAGCACCAGCCCGTAATAATTGATCCGCTTGGGCAAGGCGCGCAGACGCGTGCGTTGCAGAAAAACCAACAAGCAGGCCCCAATGAAAATGTAGAGACCATTTGCGTTGTAGCCGTGCTCACTGCCCCAGCTATCCCACGTGCGCAGCAACGGATAGCGATAGTTGAAAAACACCAGCAGGATGCCCAGCACAGCCAGCAAGACGAACGTGAACGGACGATAGAAGTCGCGGTTCTTATCGGGCGGGGTGGCCGCTTCGGCCGCTTCGGCCGGGATGGCCTCGACAGCCGGGTCTTGTTCAGGATTCTGCGGAGTGAAATCAGTCATGAGTGTGTTCAAGGGGTTAAGAGAACATAGCAGGTATTGTAGCATAGTTCGGGCCGCGCCGCAAGCGCAGACAGCCGTCCGGAACCGCGCCTGGTTGTTCCAATATATTGAATTGGTAAGGCGCTGTCCGATATGCGCTGTTCATCCGGGTTCAGGGCAGAAAGAGAGCGGCGGTGAATTTCTTCCGGCCGGCTGCCAAAGGGAACGCGGGTCACCCGACCCGCTGAAGGTACCGCCGAACTCCCGTTCGGCGTGCGTTTCTCCTCGTAGCCGCCGCACGGCGTGCGGCGTGCAGCACATACCGCGGAACGCCGTTCCGCGCCTACATCCGCGCAGAGACCCCCGCTGCATGCGTGCGTTTCTGTCCGTAGCCGCCGCACGGCGTGCGGCGTGCAGCACATCACGCGGAACGCCGTTCCGCGGCTACGTCTGCGCAGAGCCCCCGCGCCGCATGCGTGCGTTTCTGCCCGTAGCCGCCGCACGGCGTGCGGCGCATTGAAGGAAGCATCACTCGCGGAACGCCGTTCCGCGCCTACATCCGCGCAGAGACCCCCGCTGCATGCGTGCGTTTCTGCCCGTAGCCGCCGCACGGCGTGCGGCGTATTGAAGGAAGCATCACTCGCGGAACGCCGTTCCGCGGCTACATCCGCGCAGCGAGCCCCCGCCGCGTGCGTGCGTTTCTGCCCGTAGCCGCCGCACGGCGTGCGGCGTGCAGCACATCACGCGGAACGCCGTTCCGCGGCATCTGCGCAGAAACCCCCACGAACCCGCCGCTGGCGGAACCGGTGGAAGGCACACCCATGCGCGCGTCGCCGGTTCTGGATAGCCGCAGTAAGCGGCGCTGCAACACCGTGCGCCGCGCACGGTGTTGTCAGACATGCTTCAGCACGGAGTCGCCGAACTGCACACCCAGCTCCTGCGCGACCAGATTGCACTTGGCTTTCAGGATAAAATACATCGGCCGTTGGGTCTCGGCGTTGAGCGTCTCGAAATTGCCCTGGCCTTTGCTGATGATCACGTCGGCGGTGTCAAACAATTGGTGGAACGCGGCGCTGACATGCGCGAGCGGTGCGCCGATCAGGGCATTGCCGGTCTCAATCAGCGCGCAGACGTTGTCCATGCCGACCGCGCGCGCGTCGTCCCGCGTGGCATCATTGATAATCGGACCGGACTTGACCGAAAACGTGACGCGCAAGGCCGGGTGCAACTTCTGCATCGTCTCGATGAAGACGCGGTCAAAAACGATTTCGCCGGCATTGTCGCCAATGTAGAACACGGTTGCCGCGCGCGCCAGGTCGGCGCGCAGCCGCTCGAGATCGTTGACCGCAAAGGGTGTGTCGAGCGCGCGCCGGAGCGTGCCGTGTATGTCGAGCTGCGGGATGCCGAGATCAATGATATTGCCGGCGACGGCGAGCTGGGCGCCAACGGCGAGCGGATCGCCGCTGCGTGCGAGGGCGGTGTAGCACTCGGGCAGCATGGCGAGGGCCAGATCGTTGCAGCGTTTTTTCTCGGCGGCAAACGGATCGCGCCGGCCGCTTTCGCGCGCGACCAGGTCGTAGGCCTCCTGCGAAAAATCGGCGGGGGTGCCGGTCAGATGCTTGGCCGCATAGGTTTCGGCGACCAAGCGCAGGATGCGTTCCTGCAGCGCGGTATCGTCAGTGCTGTGGGTCACCGCAGTGTGTCCCTGGTTGATCGCGCACGGCAGACAGTCAAGCGCGACGTTCATGGGCGGCTGTCCTTTCAGCAGCAAGCCGCACACGTTCAACATTGAACATTGAACGACCAACATTCAACATTTGGCTGTGTAGCATAATGGTCAATCGCTGATGTCAGGCGTTGGGCGGCAGGGCGGCCAGCTTTTGATACAAGGCAAAGCGATCTTTGACAACCTTCTCGGCGCGCTGCATCAAATCAGCAGCCAGCTCGGGTTTGCGGTCTCTGAGCGTGCGCCAGCGATTCTCGCCATAGGCAAATTCGCTGAACGAGCCCTTCGGTTCGCGACTGTCGAATTGCAGCGGATTCTTGCCGTCCTTGGCGAGTTGCGGATCGAAGCGATAGAGCGGCCAGTAGCCGCACTCAACCCCCTTCTTCTGCTCGAGAAAACCGCGCGTCATGTTGATGCCGTGTGCAATGCAATGCGAATTGGCGATGATCAGCGACGGGCCGTCATAGGCCTCGGCTTCGCAGAACGCCTTGACCGTATGGGCTGCGTTTGCGCCCAGCGCGACGCTGGCGACGTAGACATAGCCGTAGGTCATGGCCATCAGCCCAAGGTCTTTCTTGCCGACCGGTTTGCCGGCGGCGGCGAACTGGGCGACGGCGCCGAGCGGGGTTGCCTTCGACATCTGCCCGCCGGTGTTCGAATACACCTCGGTGTCGAGCACCAGCACGTTGACGTTGCGGCCGCAGGCCAGGACGTGATCGAGGCCGCCGTAGCCGATGTCATAGGCCCAGCCATCGCCGCCCAGCACCCAGACCGATTTTTTGACCAGATAATCCGCCAGGGTCAACAGGCGCCGGCAGGGGGTGCACGTGCAGGCGGCCAGCAGGCCTTTCAGCGTGGTGACGCGCGCGCGTTGCAGCTCGATTAATTCCTGGGCGGATTGATCGGCGCCTTTGATCTCCTGGAGCAGCGTGACAAACGCCTTGCAGCAGGCACTCGTCAGGCACTCTTCAAGCAGCTCGCGGGCGGACTCGCTGAACTTGTCCACCGTCAGGCGCATACCGAAACCGAACTCGGCGTTGTCCTCGAAGAGCGAGTTGGACCAAGCCGGGCCGCGGCCATCGGCGCGCGTGCAATACGGCGTGGTCGGCAGATTGCCGCCATAAATGGACGAGCAGCCGGTCGCGTTGGCAATCAAGGCGCGGTCGCCGAACAACTGGGTGAGCAGCTTGACGTAGGGCGTCTCGCCGCACCCGGCGCAGGCGCCGGAGTACTCGAACAGGGCGCGCGCAAACTGGCTGCCCTTGACCGTGTCGCGCTTGAAGATGCTGGGCGGCGGGTCGGGCAGGCTGAGGAAATAGGCGAAGTTGACGGCTTCCTCCTCGCGATGCTCGTTCTGCCAATCCATGTTGATCGCCTTGCGGCCTTCTACTTTTTTATTCTTGCCGGGGCACATTTCCACGCAGGCGCCGCAGCCGGTGCAATCCTCGGGCGCGACCTGGACCGTGAACTTCAAACCGTCGAGATGGCCGCCGCCCTTGGCGTCGAGCGACTTCCACGTCGCGGGCGCCGTGGCGAGGCAGGTCGGCGGATAGGCTTTGATGCGGATCGCGGCGTGCGGGCAATAGATCGAGCACATGCCGCACTGGATGCAGGCCTCGGGGTCCCAAATCGGAATCTTGACGGCGATGTTGCGCTTCTCGTATTGGGTCGTGCCGGTCGGATAGGTGCCATCCACCGGGAAGACCGAGACGGGCAGGTCGTCGCCCTTGAAGGCAATGATCGGCCCGGTTACTTTTTGCACAAACTCGGGCGCGTCGGCCGGGACGGGCGGTGTCATGTGGATGGCGCTCGTCGCGCTCTTTGGCACGCTGACCTCCTGAATGCCATCCAGCGTGCGGGCGACGGCGTCGAGATTCATCTTCACGACTTTGTCGCCTTTGGCGGCGTAGGTTTTCTGAATGGATTTCTTGATCGCGTCCAGCGCCAGCGCCGGATCAATCACCTTGGCAATGTGGAAAAAGGCGGTCTGCATGATCGTGTTGATGCGCGCGCCCAAGCCCAGTTCCTCGGCAATCGTGACCGCGTCGATCACAAAGAACTTCAGCTTCTTGGCGATGAGCTGCTTCTGCACTTCGGTCGGGATTTTGTCCCAGACGGTCGCGGCGTCGTACAGGCTGTTCAGCAAAAACACGCCGCCCGGCTTGCTGTGCCGCACCAGGTCATATTTATCGAGGAAGGTGAAATTGTGGCAAGCCAGAAAGTCAGCTTCCTTGACCAGGAAGGTGCTGCGGATCGGCTGCGTGCCGAAGCGCAGGTGCGAGGTCGTCATCGAGCCGGCTTTCTTCGAGTCATAGACGAAGTAGCCCTGCGCAAAATTGTCGGTCTTGTCGCCGATGATCTTGATCGAGTTCTTGTTGGCGCCCACCGTGCCGTCCGCGCCCAGGCCGTAGAACATTGCGCAGTAGGGCGTGGCCTGGCCGTGGTCAATCCGGAAGGAGTCGTCAACGGCAAGGCTGGTGTTGGTCACATCATCGGTGATGCCGACCGTGAAATGATTTTTCGGGGTGGCGGCGGCCAGGTTGTCGAGCACCGCCTTGCACATGCGCTCGTCGAATTCTTTCGAGCCCAAGCCGTAACGCCCGCCGACAATCTTCGGCCAATGACTGAAACGGGTCTGGTCGGCTTCCATTGTTTCGCCAATGGCGGTGCGGACATCCGTGTAAATCGGCTCGCCGATCGAGCCCGGCTCCTTGGTGCGATCCAGGCAACTGATCGCTTTGACCGTGCGCGGCAGGGCGGCCACGAAGGCTTCGCACGAGAACGGGCGGAACAGGCGGATTTTCACCAGCCCGACCTTCTCGCCCTTGCCGGCCAAGTACGCGACGGTCTCGTGCATCGCCTCGGCGCCCGAGCCCATCATGACAACGACGCGCTCGGCCTCGGGATGCCCGACATAATCAAACAGCTTGTATTGGCGGCCGACCCGCGCGGCGAATTGGTCCATGGCTTTCTGGACAAGACCGGGCGTCTGGGTGTAAAACGTGTTGACCGTTTCGCGGCCCTGGAAATACACATCCGGATTCTGAGCCGTGCCGCGGATCATCGGACGGTCGGGCGACAAACCGCGCAGGCGGTGCGCGAAGACCAGCTCGTCGGGTAGCAGCGCCTGCATGTCAGCGGCGTCCAGCAGCTCGATCTTCTGAATTTCGTGCGAGGTACGGAAGCCGTCGAAAAAGTGCAGGAACGGAATGCGCGATGCAAGCGAGGCGGCCTGCGCAATCAGGGCGAAGTCCATCACTTCCTGCACCGCATTCGAGCACAGCAGGGCAAAACCGGTCTGGCGCGTGGCCATGACATCGGAATGGTCGCCGAAAATCGAAAGGGCCTGGCAGGCCAGCGAGCGGGCCGTGACATGAAAGACCGTGCTGGTCAGCTCGCCGGCCAGCTTGTACATGTTGGGGATCATCAGCAGCAAGCCCTGCGAGGCGGTAAAGGTGGTCGTCAGGGCGCCGGTGGTCAGCGCGCCATGGACCGCGCCGGACGCGCCGCCTTCGGATTGCAGTTCGACCACGGTCGGAATCGTGCCCCAAATGTTCTTCTGGCCGTTGGCGCTCTTGAGGTCGGAAATCTCGCCCATCGGACTCGAGGGCGTGATGGGATAAATCGCGATGACTTCGTTTGTGGCATGGGCAACGTGCGCGGCGGCGCTGTTACCGTCCATGCAATCCATTTTGCGTGACATACTGCTCCTTCATGTGGATGACAATTATGGGAGATTCCCGAAAAATCCTAAAACAAACCGATAGAAATGATACCAAAAATCGCGCAAATCGTCAACCACAAAAGCCGCGGACGGGTTTTTGCCGTATGCAAATACTAATGAGAACGCTTTCTACTTTGCAGCGTCCGTGTAGCCGCCCGCGGTGAGGGCGACTTCTGCAGCCGCGGTCAGCGCCCGCGGCCACAATGGGCATGACACCCAAGTAAGTGCATTCATTAGTATTCAGGGCTCAGGGCAGAAAATGAGCGGCGGTGAATTTCTTCCGGCCGGCTGTCGAAGGGAACGCGGCACGCCGGTGCCGCTGAAGGTACCGCCGAACTCCCGTTCGGCGTGCGTTTCTGCCCGTAGCCGCCGCACGGCGTGCGGCGTGCTGCACATACCGCGGAACGCCGTTTCGCGCCTACATCCGCGCAGCGACCCCCGCCGCATGCGTGCGTTTCTGCCCGTAGCCGCCGCACGGCGTGCGGCGTATTCAAGGAAGCACAACTCGCGAAACGCCGTTCCGCGCCTACATCCGCGCAGCGAGCCCCCGCCGCATGCGTGCGTTTCTGCCCGTAGCCGCCGCACGGCGTGCGGCGTATGCAAAGGAAGCACAACTCGCGGAACGCCGTTCCGCGACTACATCTGCGCAGAGACCCCCACGGCCTCGCGCCGTGGGTGAATGAGATTAAGTGAAAACACGCCGGTTCTCCTCCCAAATCTTTCCTTCCACCGGCGCAAGGCCGGTGGGGAGGCTTACACCTGTGCTCGTATGGCCGCAACCAGGCAGTCAACCGTGCTCAGCAACTTTGCAGCAGCAGCATGGCGTCGCCGTAGGAATAAAAGCGGTAGCGCTGGCGGATAGCTTCGGCGTAGAGATCGCGCCAGACGTCCGGGCCGAGCCAGGCGGCGAGCAGCATCAGCAAGGTCGAGCGCGGCAGATGGAAATTGGTGAGCAGGCCGTCAATGGCGCGGATGCGCAGCGGCGGATGAATAAAAATATCAGTCGGGCCATTGAAGGGCTGAAACTGGCCGTGCGGGTCGAGACAGGCCTCGAGCGTGCGCAACGCGGTCGTGCCGACAGCAATGATGCGGTGGCCGGCGGCGCGCGCGGCATTGAGCGCGGCTGCAGTGTCAGCGGTGATGCAACACTGTTCGCAGTGCATCTGATGCCGGCGCAGGTCGTCCACCGCCACCGGCTGGAACGTGCCGATCCCGACGTCCAGCGTGACCGCCAGAATTTGACAGCCGTGGGCGCGCAGGGTGTCGAGCAACTCCGTGGTAAAATGCAGGCCGGCGGTCGGCGCGGCGATGGCGCAACCGGCGCGGGCATAGACCGTCTGATACCGCTCGCGGTCGGCAGGGGACGACGGCGCGCGCGGGCGTTTGATATAGGGCGGCAACGGCACGACCCCGGCGCGCTGTAGCAACGCCTCGAATTCGGCCGGCGTGCAGGCAAAAGCCAGCACGCGCTGGCCATCGGGCAAACATGCGCACACCTGGGCGCTGACGCCGGCAATCTCCAGCCGCGCGCCCGGCTTGCACGCCCGACCGGGCCGGACCATGGCGTGCCAGGTGGTGGCGTCCACGCGCGCGGTCAACAGAATTTCAACGGCGCCGCCGGAACCGGCGCGCGTGCCAAAGAGCCGCGCCGGCATGACGCGACAATCGTTGACGACCAGCACATCGTCGGGCCGCAACAGACTGGGCAGTTCGGCAAAATGGCGATGATCGAGTGCGGCGCGGCGCATGTCATAGACCAGCAAGCGACTGGCATCGCGCTGCGCGGCCGGCTCTTGCGCGATCAGTTCGGGCGGCAGGTCGTAATCATAGGCCGTGATGTCCCACCACGGGGCGGGCGTGGCAGATGCTGCAGGCATGGCTGGCGCGGGCTTCATAGAGTGAACGATAGCAGGTCGGGAAGAAAAAGTCAACCACAAAAATCCTGCGCCGCGCAGGATTTTATAAACGAGCCAGGGCTCGTCCGGGTTGTTCTCCGCGCAGCTGAAATGGGCGCGCGCTCGAAATGACGCGATAAGAGAACCACCCGCCGCCGTGGGACTTGAAAAAAATCCACAAACCTGCTATTATGTTACCGGTAACATTAAAACTGATGGCCCACCACCAACCACCCAGGAGCCTGCATGAAGACCCCGGCCTGCCGTCGGCAGCAGTGTTTGTTGAGCGGCATTATTGCGGTGATGCTTGTGACCACCGTGCGTGCCAACGAACTGCGCAATCCTAGTTTTGAAGAAGGCTTCCCTTATTGGTGGAGCTATAATAATGTCCAAGTTGAAGCGTGGCGGGCATATGATGGCACCAATAGTGCCGTGCTGCCCAGTTGGATCCCCGACGGCTACGGCGGCACCGGCCAGGATGTCGGCATGCCGGCCCGCCCGGGTGATATTGTGACCTACAGTGTTTATGGTTACGCTGAGCAGAATTATATTTCGACCACCGCCGACACGTTCCTGCAAGTGGAGTTCTGGATCAACGGCGCGAGTTCTGCCAGTCAGGTAAACAAAGCACTTGTCTATACACAATTGGATGCCAATCGCCAGGCGTGGATCCTGCTGACCATGACAGTGACCAACACGCTCAACAATGTCACGATGGTCAAGGGCTTGTTCGGTGGCGGCGGCTGGACCAACGCGGGCGGCAATATGGCCTGCTTCATGGACAATGCGGCGCTGACGCCCAGCACGCGCAACCTGCTCGTTGATCCGGGTTTTGAAAACGGCAGCGGGTGGTGGACGTACAGTGACGCCGGCCGCGAATGGTGGGCGGCGCAATCGGGCCGCACGGGCGTGGCATTCTACGCCTGGAACGAAGGCGCCTACGGCGGCATTGGCCAGGATGTCGAGGTGAACCAGAACAATGGGCACATCTACGAATTCTCGATCTGGGGCCTGGCGGAAGCAAACTACTCATCGCTATCCCACGAGACCTGGCTGAAGCTTGAACTGTATGATGGCGCCACGCTAAAACAGACCGTGCAGAAAGACATCTATGCCGCCTTGACGGGCACTCTCAACACATGGCAGTTGTTCACGTTGACCGTCACCAACACGACCGACACGATCACCAAGATCACGCCGATGGTGGGCGGCGCGTTTTGGAACAACACCGGGGGGAACCAATCGGCCAAGTGGGACAACGGCTATTTGCGGCAGATTAATGATGGCGTTGTCAATCCCAGTGACGCGGAGGGTTTCGCCGGCAATAATGAGATTGATCTTGTTTGGGCCAACAACGCCAATGGCGACAATGTCATGGTGGCCTACAGCACGGACGGCACTTTCGGCACACCCGGTAACGACACCAGCTACAATGCCGGTGCCGCAATAGCCGGCGGCGGCACGGTTATCTACAACAGCGCTGCGACAATGTACGATCATACAGGTCTAAATCCCAATACGGACTATTACTACAAGTTCTGGTCGGTTGATGGCAACAACTATTATTCGCCCGGCATTAGTATCGGGCCGATCACCACGACGCCGGAGCCGGGCATGATGGCGCTGGCGGGATTGGCGCTGGTGGCGTTGCGCCGCAAGAGCAAAAGTGGGGTCGGAAATTGACTAGTGACTTTGTCGGCGTGCTTTTACTGCCGGGGGCAGAATGGGGTCAGGGCAGAATGGGGTCAGGCATGGAGTTTGCAGTTTTCGTTCTGGGTTTGGTTCTTTAGAGATTTCGGTGGAAAAAAGCAGTGGGTGGGGCAGCGCAATTGGTAAACACATCATCGCTGTTAGCGGCCCCTGCCCGCTTTCTGCTAATGAGAACGCTTTCTACTTTGCAGTGTCCTTGTAGCCGCCCGCGGTGAGGGCGGCTTCTGCAGCCGCGGTCATCCGCGCCATTGACGGGATCCGCACCAGCAGCGCAGAAGGTGCGCGTATAGCCAGTCACGCCTGCCGACCCCCTGGCGGCGTCTCCGCCGTGCCGCCAACGGCGGCAGGGTTGGGGGATTTTTTGCCGTTGCTCTTCCTCCACCGAATACCGAATACTGAATACCGAACACTGCTGGAATAGCCCCCGCACCGCTGCCGTCCGGCCCCCGGCCGCGTTATAAATTCGTTCGCCGCGAACGAATTTTCTCCGCCAACCGCAAACTGAAAACTGAAAACCGAAAACCAGCCCTTGACAAGCCATGCACCATTATGCTACACTATGATACACAAACAACACTAGGTGAGACAATGAGCACACAACCAATGCTGGACTGTGCCGGCGCACAACGGCAGCTCGGCGTGTCGCGCGCGACCTTGGTGCGCTGGCTGCGCGACGGCCGGATTACGGGCTACAAAGCCGGGAAACAGTGGCGCTTTCGCAGTGAGGATTTGAACCTGATCCTGCGCGATGGCCAGTTGGCGTACGGCACCCAGACCGGCGTCGAGAGCACGCGCGCGCTGGTTGCCGCCGGCCTGCCGCTGGCGCGCGGCGCCGGCCTGACGGCCCACACATGGCTGGCATGGCAGGACGCGCAGCAATGGTTGTGGATCAGCCTCAGTCTGCATGGTGACGAGGCCTGGCTGCGCGCCGCGCGCGAAGACGCGCCGGCCCAGGCATGGCGGCTGTCCGTATCCACGGCACGTGTGGTGCTGCAATCCTGGCAAGTCTGGCGCGCCGGCGCGGGCATGGCCGCGCCGCGCCCCGGCGTGTTGACGGAAGTGCGCGGCGCCAATGGCGAACTGCGCGCCGTCTTGTGTTTGCCAACCCACCTTGATTGTCTGCCGCGCACGCGGGCCGCCGACCGCACGCCGGCAAAACAAGCCCGGGCGCGCGCCGCGCCAGGTCACGCGGAGGCATGGCAGGTGCGCGGGCCGGCCTGCCGCGCAACGGTCGCCGCTGCGTTTAACCTGGCGCGCACACTCGCCGCCCAGCGCCGCATCAGCCCGGCCGAGATCGTGATTACGGAAGCCGAACCAACCTATTTCTGGCCCGGCGCGCTGCATGTGTATGGCGATGCCCGCGCCGGCGCGCCGGCCTTGCCCGCCCAACTGCGTATCACGCACGCGGACATGCCCGGCCCGCCGCAGCACCTGACGCTGCGCACACCCGCCGTGTCCGTTGCCTATCACTTCGAGACAAATCATGCGCGCACCATCCGTGTTCTATGCGACGGGCGGCGCCACCACAGCGTGGCTTTGCCTCGCTGACGTGCTGACGCACCCGACCGGGCGGCGCGGCCGAGCCCTAACGTCGCGCGCTGCTTGGCAGCGGCTGACGGTGGCGCTTGCGCCAACCGCGCGCGCGCAGGCCGACGTCTGGCTGCTTGAATGGCACTGGCTGCGGGCTGCAGCACCGCGCTGGCTGCCCGCATGGCCGGCCGATACCCGTTTGCGCCTGCGCTATTTGACGGCCTGTGCGCAGATGCGCCGGCTGCCGCCCCGCTGTGCGTGGGCCTGGCTGGCGGGCATGCCGCCGGCGGGTGCCGCACCAGCGCGCACGGCGTGGTCAATCCTGTGGCGCGACTTCATCACCGGCGCGGCCTCGTTTGCGCGCACGGCGCCATTATGTCTGCTGGCCGGCACGCCCATGGCGGCCGTGCGTCCCAGCACGCTGATTGACTGGCGCGGCCCGGCCGTTCGCGCCTATTTTCGCAATGGCTGGGCGCAGGTACAGCGCAACGGGCGCGAACCAAGTTCACGGATTGAGGAGCGCTGGTGGCGGCGCGTGCGCGCGGCGTTTCCCGCGCAGACGCCGCAACGTCATGTGCCCTTGCCCGGCTGCGGCATGCATCTGGACGTGTACTGGCGCGCGCCGCAGGTCGCGCTGGAAATTCAAGGGCAGCCGCACTGGCAGTCATGCGCCTATTACGGCGGCGCGCCGGCGTTCGCGCGCCGGCAGGAACGCGATGCGCGCAAACGCGCACTGTGCAACGCGCTTGGCATCACGCTGCTCGAAGTCACGCCCGACACGCCCGTGTTGCCGATGCTGCAACGCCTGGCCGCGCTGCTGCGGGCGTAGGGCGGCGGCGGCCGAGTGTAAGGTTATAGACGCGGCGGCAGCGCGGTTCAAAGTTGAAAGGTTTTAGGGTGCAGGGTGCACGTACCTGTTACTAATGAGAACGCTTTCTACGTTGCAGCGTCCTTGTAGCCGCCCGCGGTGAGGGCGGCTTCTGCAGCCGCGGTCATCCGCGCCGTTGACGGGATCGCCGCCGCTGGCGGGATCCGCGCTCCACGCCTTCGGCGGGACGGGACTAGCCAGGCCAGCTCCAAGCGGCTCCCAAGCCAGCTCCACGCCTGCGCCCGCGGCCACAATTGGCATGACACCAAGCAAGCGCATTCATTAGTACTTCTCACTTGTTCCTCGCAGCCAGTTTTAGGTTGCAGGCTGCGACTGATCACCGCCGCACCGACCACCGCCGCACCTCGGCACTGATCACGGATAAGCCAATACCGTAGCTTTTCAACATCTTCGCCGCGCGCGGAGCGCGTGGCGTACGTCTCTGCGTCTAAAACCGAATACCGATCACCGAATATGCCGCCGGCGGCGGCACTCCAAGCAGCCGAATACCGTTGCTTCTTCGTGTCTTCGTGCCTTCGTGGCCATAGTATCTCAAATCTCTTTCGCCGCGAAAGGATTGTTCGCAACGTTACGAACGCTTGACAATCCATGACGATTGTGCTATATTAGCACCATGTATGGACTGGAGCGGTCATCATTCAGGAATTAGAGCCGCTATAATCGCAGTTCATTACCAGGGAGCGCGCCATGCAAACCAGAAACAATGCAGTGAAAATCGGGCGGACAAGTCGGTTTATTCTTTGCTGGAAAAATGCGGCAAGGCAAGGGCTGAGCCCTTTGCGCCAAAACGATGGCCGCACTTGTCGTCGAATGACGTTGTTTGCGACACTTCTCTTTCTCTCTGCCATGGCCGCGGAGGCTGCCAATCCGATCTGGATCTGTCCCCTGACCTACGGAGCGCCAATCGCCACCTATTATCTTGGCGATTCCCTGAGTGCGGAGTATTTCATCAACCTAGAAATCGGCCAATCTTCTTGGAATTATGCTCAGATTGGATATGGGACCTCGTCCGCTGGCACTAGTTTCAACTGGGGTACCGCCAATTGGTACGAAGATGGTACCTCTCCTAACAAACGCGTTCGGCGCGATATTGGCGGACTGCAATTCACCGCCAGCGGCAACTGGTATCTGATTTTCCAAGCCAAGGAGAGCTCAGGTGACACCTATACCTCCGCTGCGGGTACTGGGTGGATGAACGCCACCGTCTATCCCCCGGCGTCGATGGACAATTACTTCACGGTGAGCGCCCTGAACAATCCATCAAGCCCATCGGCGACGCAAGGTACAGATCCAAACACCCAGATTTACCTGACTTGGAGTAAAAACGCTCAAAGCCACAATGTTATGATTGTGCGCAAAACGAGTATTCAATCATGGACTGAGCCAACACAAGGCACGCCATATTCTGTCGCCGGAAACATCGGCGTCGGCGTTGTCGTCTACAACAGTAGCGGCACATCATTCGAAAATAGCGGCTTGACCCAAAATACAACGTACGATTATAAGTTTTATTCTGAAAATAATAGTTACTACTCCGCTGGCGTAACGGCACAGGCGACTACCGCACCCGAGCCGGGGATGGTGGCGCTGGCGGGGCTGCTGCTGGTCGGCCTGCGTAGTTTAAAGTTAAAAGTGTAAGGTTTAAAGTTTAAGGCTGGAGTCGGGAGTGGTCAAGTGGTCAAGTCGTGAGTGGTGAGTAGTGAGCCGCTCCTCAGATGCTGCTTGGAGTTCCGCCACCGGCGGGATGGCGGGCCCTCTGTGAGCCCGGTCACTGAAACTAACGGGCGCACAGCGCCCATCTACCTTTGACCTTTGACCTTGAGCCTTTGACCTTGCGACCGCAATCATCCACAACTCACGCCTCACCACTCCCACCTCCCGCTTCACCCCGCACCCCTCAACACATGCGCTGGCTCAATCCCGCCTACCTCTTTGGTCTGCTGCTCTTGACGGCAACGGCCACCTTCTTTGCCTTCCACACCCTGGGCGAGCGCCCTCTCTGGGGTGATGAACAACGCACGCTCTCCACCTACGCACGCCATCCGTTCGACCTAACTAATGGCGATCCGCCGCTCTATTCGCTCGTGCTCCAGCATGTGCATCACTACACCAACAGCCGCTTCTGGCTGCGCTGCCCGAATGCCCTCGCCTTGATTGCCGCGGCGCTCGTCCTTGCCTTTGGTTGTCGCAACTGGTTTGGCAGGGGCGTGGCGCTGGCGGCCGCGTTTGCCTTTGCCAGCTCGTTTCTCGTGCTTTCCTGCGGGCAATGGCTGCGCCCGTATGCATTCGTCACGCTCTTCTCCGTACTCGCCTATGTCTCCTTCTGGAAGATGCTCACCACCACCCACGTTGCCTGGCTCGTGGTGAATGTGCTTTCAATCCTTCTGGCCGTGCACACGCAATATAATGCCGTTACAATTCCCGTTGCGCAATGCCTGTTCGGCTTGGTCTACGCGATGACCCTGACGCACAAGAAATCGAAAACACTCATAGTGGTGTTGCTGGCGACCGGCGCGATCCTGCTGGGCGCATTGCCGTGGTATTACCAATTACTGACGCATTTCGCAACTTTTGTGCGCATGAATGGTGTCCAGCCACCCGCCGATTTTAATCTGGCTCTTTTTGTGTACCACATCATCGTCAAGGCATTCCCCCGAGCCAATCCGGGTGTCATTCAAATGCACACGATTGTGGTGTTGCTGGTGCTGGCAGCCGGCATCGCCATTTCGTTTTGGAAAAAGAAGTATTTGCCAGTACTGTTGACCTTGTCCTGGATCGCCGGTCCCGCCGGATTTCTGTGGGTGTGCCTGGAGCTTGGAAGGATATCCATGGCGCAACGGTATTACATGGCATTCGTGCCGGCGCTCTACCTGCTGCTGTTTCACGGCATTTTCAGCAGCGCCGCGCTGCTGGCTGACAACGTCAGTGGCAAGTACAGAACTGCGACAAACTGCATGGTAGGGTCAGTGCTGACCGTCTATGTGTTTCTGCCGGCGCTGTTGCAGATTGCAGAGTTTTAGGTTTCAGGTTTCAGGTGTCAGGTGTCAGGTGTCAGGTGTCAGGTGTCAGGTGTCAGGTGTCAGGTGTCAGGTGTCAGGTGTCAGGTTTCAGGTGTCAGGTTTCAGGTGTCAGGGAAGGGTGAAGCGTACGTTGTCAAGAAGTGAGTGGTGAGTCGTTGAATCGGATCTCGGACATTGGCCACAAAAACCACAAAAACTGGCCACAAAGAAAGCAGTGCATCGGTGGTCGGTGGTCGGTGCGTCGGTGGTGAAAGAGAGCGGGAGCCGCCTCCGTGCGGCGAATGCAGCCGCTGAAACGCAATTTGTTTCGTTGCGAAAGAAATTGACGAAGAAATCGCAGCAGCGACGATTGGCCAAGCACAGCAACCACCGCTATAAAAATGAATTGCCGTAATTCATTTTGTACAAAATGGTTTTGCAGCAAAACTATTTTTCTCTGAAGCCTGAACGCCTGTCGCGCAGGACACGATCCACGACCAAGGAAAAGCGTCAAAGTTAGGCTAAGAGTTCTGGAAGCCTGTCAAACAATATTTGACAGGATCAACATGATTTGACATGATTGCGGTAAAATAGCGTGCGGCGCGATAATTTACTAATGAATGCGCTTGCTTGGTGTCATGCCCATTGTGACCGCGGGCGATGACCGCGGCTGCAGAAGCCGTCCTCACCGCGGGCAGCTACAAGGACGCTGCAAAGTAGAAAGCGCTCTCATTAGTATCATGTAAAATCATGTAAATCCTGTCAAGAAAGAACTGGTTGCTTTTGGTTGCCGCGACTCGCGACTTGACGACTCGACAACTCACGTCTCACGATTCACCTCTTCCCAACTTCCCATCCTCCCATCCTCTCCCCCAGACGGACCGCGGAACTTGGAAATTCACCACGGAAGACACGGAAGCTCACGGAAGGCAACTGGAAATTATCCACCGATGACGCCGATGACGCCGATTGCCACAACAAACACGAAAAGCCACAAAATTGAACACACAGCCCTGCGTACCGCAGGCGCCCTCATGAGGGCGGGTTCGAGAACGAAAGCGCATGTGCAAATCTAATTTGCCCTGATCGCTTTTGTTCTCGAAACGCCGTGTGTTCCAAGACGCTCCTTTTTGTGGCGAAATACCTGTTGCGCTGGCTTCGTGGGCTACAAGTGCCTCCACAGTTTCCGTGTGTTCCGTGTATTCCGTGGTTAAAAATCTTTGGCTCTGCTACGGGCCGCGTCTCTTGGTTCCAGTCTCTGAACACCTGTCGCGCCGTGTGCCTATTCACGCCTCACGTCTCACGTCTCACGTCTCACGTCTCACGTCTCACGTCTCACGTCTCACGTCTCACGTCTCACGTCTCACGTCTCACGTCTCACGTCTCACGTCTCACGATTCACCACCTCCCAACTTCCCAGCCTCTCAGCCTCGCAAATTCATTCCGCCTCGGCTGCCGCCCCTCGGTCCCCCGTCACTCATTTCCAACTAAACATCACCAAATAAAACACTTGTTTTGATCCGAGCCCGAAAAAGCAGCCCAAACGCGGGTTCAGACACGCAGGGTGTTGGTCGCAAAGTTGATCACCGCTTTTGCGCGCGTAAGAAAATTTAATCCGAGCAATCCTTCGATGGGACTCGGCGCAGGCAGTGTATGGCACACCACCTCGAAATCGGCAAACGAGACGCCCAAGCTTTCGAATGCAGGAATGGTAATGAGCGGCACACGAACAATCCCGCTTCCGGTTGTAATATCAATGCTCCGGCGGATCGCGCGGGGATAGCACCCCATGGCTTGCACCGCTTCCCTCGGAATCATAGTGAATGTCGCCCCCGTATCAACTGCCATTTTCAGCGCAATCTCCTTGCCGCCGCTTCTCAGCCACGCATGGCAAAGAATCACGGACAAGTGCGGATTGAACGCGAAAACGCGCATGCCTTAGAATGCGGCGGCATAACCTTTGGGGAACGTGTCGTCGGCAAACTCGATCAGGGCGCGGCGTGGCGCGGCGCGGCTCTGCAGCCGCTGGTAAATCGCGGCACGATCGGCGCTGTGGGCGATCAAGCGGCCGGACAGCGGTGTGCTGCTATCCCGGTCCACGCGCGCAACTGCGATCAGCAGCCACTCGTGTGGATGCCGCCGCTTCATAACCGTGATTGATTCTGGTTTGCCTGGCTTTTTGACCATTTTCATGATGGTTCTATTATAACCGCGGATGCGGTATAAAGTCAAGCGCTACACGAACCCGCACGTGCGACATGCGCGCGGCAGCCTCATGCGATGTAAAGGAAATTCTTTCGGAGCGAAAGAATTTATGGTGCAGTCATGCATCCGCCGCGCGCTGGAGATGCCAGGTCTTGCTGAAAGAATCAATGCACCGCGAATGATTTTTTATTACGTTATTCGCCGCAAACAAATTATTCGACATTCCTTGCTCAATATTTGCTATTCTGCTGCTATAAAAATGAATTGCCGCAATGCATTTTGCACAAAATGGTTTTGCCGCCAAACCATTTTTCTCTGACCCCTGAACGCCTGTCGCGCCGCCTCCCCATGCACGTCTCACGCCTCACGATTCACCTCTTCCCAACTTCCCGTCCTCCCATCCTCTCCCCCAGACGGACCGCGGAACTCGGAAATTTACCACGGAAGACACGGAAGCTCACGGAAACAGAGGCAAGCAATTGTAGTTGGTTCGAACAGCATACGCTCTTCTGCTTTCCGTGTGTTCCGTGTATTCCGTGGTTAAAGATCTTTGGCTCTGCTGCGGGCCGCGTCCTGCGGCCCTCGGAACTTGGACATTCACCACGGAAGACACGGAAGCTCACGGAAACAGAGGCAAGCAATTGTACTTGATTCGAACAGCATACGCTCTTCTGCTTTCCGTGTGTTCCGTGTATTCCGTGGTTAAAGATCTTTGGCGCTGCTGCGAGCCGCGTCCTGCGGCCCTCGTTCCGGAGCTCCCCACTGGTCATCCACGCTCCACGCCGGTGGCGGGACGGGACTCCAAGCAGCTGGTTACTGCTTACTGGTCACTGGTTACTGATCATCCACGCTCCACGCCGGTGGCGGGACGGGACTCCAAGCAGCTGGTTACTGATCACTGATCACGTCTCACGTCTCACGTCTCACGTCTCACGATTCACCACCTCCCAACTTCCCATCCTCTCAACCTCTCCCCAGTTGCCCCGCCACCCCTTGGATATTGAACATTCCTTGCTGCTCGGAGTCCCGTCAAGGGCGGGATTCGATATTGGATATTCTGCTGCTATAAAAATGAATTGCCGCAAAACCATTTTTCTCTGAAGCCTGAACGCCTGTCGCGCAGGGCACGATCCATGACCAAGGAAAATCGACAAAGCTAGGCCAAGAGTTCCGGAAGCCTGTCGAACAGTATTTGACAGGATCAACATGATTTGACATGATTGCGGTAAAATAGCGTGCGGCGCGATAATTTACTAATGAATGCGCTTGCTTGGTGTCATGCCCATTGTGACCGCGGGCGATGACCGCGGCGGCAGAAGCCGCCCTCACCGCGGGCAGCTACAAGGACGCTGCAAAGTAGAAAGCGCTCTCATTAGTATCATGTAAAATCATGTAAATCCTGTCAAGAAAGAACTGGTTGCTTTTGGTTGCCGCGACTCACGACTTGACGACTCGACAACTCACGTCTCACGATTCACCTCTTCCCAGCCTCCCATCCTCCCATCCTCGCAACTTCATTCTGCCTCGGCCCTCAGACCGCCCCTCCACTTGCAATCCAGCCACGATTATGCTATAGTCTTCGCTATTACGATGAACACCTAGGGCCGGTGTCCGATTCACGACTTGACGACTAACTATTGACTACTTGACGCTGCACGACTTTGCCGTTTACAACCGCCCAGCTTTCCCAGCTTCACGACTCACGCTTCACGACTCACGCCTCACCGAACCTACCACCATGACCATCAACACCATCAACACACCAACCAGCCATCTGCCTCTCAGTAGTCATAATCATCAACCTGCTGCCCATGCGCGCAGATGCGGCCAGCCTTTCATTCAGCCTCTTCGTGAGTTTGCTATGAAGCGGTCTGTCACCCTGTCTATCGCCATCTTGTTTTTCACATATAGTTCTTTTGCGGAGAAGCAGGTAATCGGGTCATTCCCACAGATGGATGGTGGATTTGAAGATCAAGCCGCTGGTACATTTGCAACACAATCGTCAATTGCCTCTGGATCACAATACACATATTGGACAAAGTCAGCAGGTACCGCAAGCACAACCGCTTCTGGCGGCCGCTCTGGCCCCAAATACGTTACTCTTCAAGCCACAGCCGCGACTCGCTTTCAATCCCCAACCTGCGCAAATGGTGCCATTGTCAACGCCACCAGCTATGTTCAGCAGTACTACTATAGGACGGCCGGTGCAACAGCACCTGCAGCGGTAGGTCAAGCAGGTCATTCTCCAGACGGCACATTACAGCCTGGGTCTTACGCGGCTAATAATCTAAGCGGCACCAGTGGTGTGTGGACAAAAAAAACAGTTGCACAAACGTCTGGAACTAGTGCCGCAAGTCCTAAATACGGCATTGGTATAATCCGGTGCAGTGCCAGCAGCACTATCGCCTTCGATGTTGACGACTTTGTTGTCTATGCAGGCTCTGCGGCAGACACAACCGCGCCCAATCCGCCTACATCTTTTTTGGGCACTCCTCTTGATACAAGTGCTGACGTATCTTGGACTGCGCCATCCGGCGGTGTAGATGGCGGTGGGTATGTGGCAGTGAGGGGCACAGCAGATCCTACAACAGTTCCAAATGCAAATGGCATTTATGCTGTTGGTAACACAATTGGTGCAGGGACGGTAGTATACATAGGTACTGCAACGAGTTGTGAAGACCAAGATCTGAGTCCTAATACTCCTTACTATTACCGTATCTATGCAGTTGACAAAGCGTTCAACTACTCAACGGCATTGACTGGCTCAATTACAACTACGCCGGAGCCGGGTGCCTGCATGCTGGCAGGCTTGTTGCTGGTCGGCCTGCGTAGTTTAAAGTTAAAAGTTTAAAGTCTAAGGTTTTAGGCTGGGCAAGGCGGAGGGAGCGCAGCCAATGTGGGAGCGGCCTCCGTGCCGCGATGCTGTCTGGACTGAGGGTGCTGCGGCAATCCATCGGGACATGGAAGCCCCTCCCACACTCGATGCAGACCAAGACCGCAGCGGGCAGCGAAATCCCTCGGCGCACGCGGCGTGCGCCACCCTACCGCCGTTGGCGGCACGGCCTGTAACGCCAGCCCTCTTTCAGCACCAAGCGCTGTTTTTTGCTATAACAAAGCAATCATCTTTTGGGATTAAGTATGAATAGAGTAAAAGTTATCTACTGGCAGGATGGCGCCCAGTGGCTTGGGTACCTCCAAGATTATCCTGAATATATGACGCAAGGAAACGATCTCAATGATTTGCAGGATCACTTGCACGATATTTGGAAAGAAATCCAGTGCATACTGCGGGGTGTCGTTTGATGCGCTTGGCCAATCGTCACTGCTGCGATTTCTTCGTGTCTTCGTGACTTCGTGGCCAATGTTCGACATCCGAGTCAACGACTCACCATTCAGCGATTCACGATTCACGACTTGACCATTCACAGCAAATCACTATCTGCACCTTGATTAGGTCTTGCGCTTTCGGCTTGCCGCTTCACTGATCACTGATCACCGATTACCGATTACCGATTACTGATCCCCATCTGCTTCCGTGAGCTTCCGTGCCTTCCGTGGTTAAAACTCTTTGGCGCTGCTGCGGACTGCGGACCTCGGATCTCGGAACGCAGAAATTTACCACGGAATTCACGGAACACACGGAAACTGCGAAGACGCTTGCAGCCTAACTAGTCCTCGTGCCTTGGTGAGAAAATTATCACGCGGCGCGAGAATTTCAGCAGGTAGTTAGCCACGAAAGATCACAAAAGTACACAAAAGGGAGCGTCTTGGAACACACGCCGTTTCGAGAACAAAAGCGATCAGGACAAATTTGATGTGCACATGCGCTTTCGTTCTCGAACCCGCCCTCGTGATGGCGCCTGCGGGACGCAGGGCCGTGTGTTCCTCTTCCTTTGTGTTCTTTGTGTTCTTTGTGGTAAACAACTGCGCCGTGCTGCGCTGTCTTCGTGTCCTTCGTGTCCTTCGTGGTTCAAATGCAGATAAATTTAACCACGAAAGATCACAAAGATGCACAAAAAGGAGCGCAGCGGAACACACGCCGTTTCGAGAAC
>Ga0268280_1000314_pt1 | contig 43702 bp, 36 predicted proteins | sample saktaG_9_FD_190139 | JGI IMG/M metagenome (GOLD analysis project Ga0268280, IMG submission 190139) | Saline water microbial communities from Sakinaw Lake, British Columbia, Canada - sak_2011_5_24_40m | ecosystem: Environmental > Aquatic > Non-marine Saline and Alkaline > Saline ...
CCGACTTTGGTCTGATAATCTCTTGTCACTTTCGGTGTTACCGAAGTAACTGAATAAATTGCCTCTGTGGTAAGATTGTAATACTGCAAGGCTGTCCACGAACTCACATAAGATGGCGTCCGAATGACGTTGGCAAGATAAAACGAATAGGAAACATCGTTTTTATTCTTCTCAAAAAAATCCGTAGTCACATAAAGACCGTTTTTAAGCTGAATAATTTCCTTGTACCTTAAAAACCGGCTAATATATGTTTTAACCGTAGAATCTTTAAGCCTCAACTGCTTGCCAAGCTGATAAACGGTATTCTTACTGAAATAGGACAAATATTTAAGCTGTTCTAAAAGGTTTTTTTTGCTTTTCATAATTATGACATAAGTGTATCATATGTGAAATGCGGTATCAACTTTTTGGTCTTCTATTGAGCATGTATCCACCAGTGCCTAGCGCATCAGCTTCTGAAACAGAAGTATAGCCTACTATTCCTCTAAACCTCATCTTATCGTTAGCGGTGCGTGCTTCGGTAATTAAAATTTCATTTATTAAATAAAAACCCAGGGAATGTATTCCTGGGTTTTTATTTGTATGATCTATTTGCGTCTACACGCAAATTGGCACCCCTATGTTTCCCGTATTGGATGAGATGGAGTAGTGGGAAAATACCTTCTTGAAAGCCTTATAAAATAAGGGTTTCAAGAGAATAATGCGAGGATTGCTTCTGCGAGCAAATTTTGTCTTAACTGATACTTTACCCCTCAAAAATAGCACTTTTTTAACTAAAATTCCATCATCTCAAAATCTGAAAGTGGCTATTTATAAGGATTTTAGGGTTTCGGGGAGGCAAAAATAGGCCAAAAATGTAGGTTGTAATTGTTGTTTTTTCGAAAATTGAAGTGCGTTAAAAGGGCATTCCTGAAGGGGGTCTGAAAGCCTTGTAAACAAAGGGTTTCAGGAGGGGATAAATATATTAAAATGACAACACATCCTATTTTTTCTATGGTTTGGCTTTCCCTTTAACGAGGTCTTCCTTTAGGACATCTATCTATAATAATGCCTAAAGTTTCAACCACCCGGTTAAGAAACTCCTCAGACCCTATCAGCTCCCATAGGTTCCCCTTTAAAAGTTACCGAATTATTGACCCTGGCACACCTTCCCTATTTATCTAATTTAAAGGAAAAATATTAATTGTCTAAGAAAATGGGATGTGTCCCTATTTATTTCTAGAGGAAGGGCTAAGTCCGGGTCAATAACCCATTCGGCTATCATTTTTTCCTCTTCATCAGCCTGAAAGAGCTGGCAGACAAATCCTTCTCTTCCCGCAATTTTTTCTTTTCCTATTACCTTTATTATACCTGCTCCAAAGAAATTCATCTTTTCTCCTACTTTTAAATCCATCTGACTGAAGAAAAAACCATAGGCAGGATTAATCACCAGCATATTCAAGGATATTCCGTAACTACCCATTAAGCCAAAAGCCGTCTCTGGGCCTAATTCGTCTTTGGTCAAGGTTCCTTTGGTAGTATAACTAACTTCATAAACTTCCTCGCCGCTTGCCGATTTTTCACTATTTTCTTTGATATCCAGAATATAGATAGATTCCTTTGTCTCCTCATCTTCTTCTAATAAAATTTTAAATTCAAAATACTCATTTCCTTTAAACTGGTAGGGCTCCCATTTTTCTGCCCAGACTACCTGTCCTATTCCAAATAAAAATAAACCTACTAACAGTACAATGATAAATTTCTTACCTGTCCCTCTCATTTTTTTATTCCTCCTTTTTTATTTTTTCTTTATATATTCTTAAATTCGACAAAAAATTTAAAAATCCTTCTTTTTGAGAGAAACCTCCTCAAAGCCTTATAAAATAAGGCTTTTCAACCATATCTAAAATAAGCCATTTTAAGCTATCGTATGCGGTCATCTTAAAAACATGAACAATCACCTTAACCCACCTCAAGAAACGCTAATATGAGCGTATTTCGCTAAAACCCTTATCCTGTAAGGCTTTCAGGCTGCTAAAAATAGGGTTTTTAGCCATTTTTGCTCATTTTCTCCATATTTTGGAGCCACTATCAACATCCTATATACCAATAAAAACGCTGAAACCCTTATGTTTACTGCTTTTTAGAGCCTTACTATTTTTTATTGTAAAAACTGGTAAATGCTCTAATTCTATTATATTGATCTCCATTGTTTATGCCGTATTTTGTAATGACAGAGGGGAAATGGTGTATAATCTGTGGAAAAATAGCTTCTTGAAAGCCTTATATAATAAGGGTTTCAAGGGTGGGCTTCGTATTTTGATTTTAAGCGCCTATTTTGCCCTAACCTATGGTTTTACCCTCGGAAAATGAGTGTTTTCTGACCTATTTTTGCCTTCTCAAAACCCAGAAATGGCTTCCTGTAAGGGTTACAGAGTTTCGGGGAAGTCAAAAAAGGCTAAAAAAAACGTCGTAATTGCCGATTTTTCGAAAATTGAGACCCGTTTAAAGGCACTCTACGCGCGTTTAAAGGGCATTCCTGAAGGGGGTCTGAAAGCCTTGTAAACAAAGGCTTTTAAGGGGGGGGGGAGAATAGTAACAGAGAACATCCTATTTTTTCTATGGTTTAGCTTTCCATTTTACAAGGTCTTCCTTTAGGATGTCTATCTATATATTAATATCTAAAGTTCAACCATCTGGTTAAGAAAACTCCTCAGATCCTATAAGTTTTCTGCTAAAAGTATCGAATTATTGAATCGGCACCCCTTCCCTATTTATTTAATTTAAAAGTAAAAATATTAATTGTCTAAGAAAATGGGATGTGTCCCCACTTATTTACACTGCTTTTAACTCCTCAAACTTCGGGTTTTTCGGGTTTACTTCGGGATAGTTTATAAGCAGTACCCCTTCCTGTTATTCCAATCTTTCTTAAAAAACCCTTCTCACATAAATCATTAAGGTCTGATAAAGCAGTCCTATCTGAAATATCAAACATAGATCTATATTCTTTATTCGTAATTTTCCCCTTTTCTTTTAAATGCATCACTGCTTTTATCTGTCTTTCCTTGAGACCTAATCTTTTAAGATTTTCTTCATTCCACTTATCCTGGTAAAATCTTACAGTAAACACCCCATACTCTTCCTCAAAATCAGGCTCAGGAAGTCCCTGCTCCTGGCACTTCTCCAATATCTTGATTGTCCCTCTCCCCCAGCTTTCTATAAAACCTGCCTTATAAAAAACATCTGCTAAAAGAGTATTTCTTGGTTTGGATAAATGTTCTGTCTTTAATTTTTCTACCGGAACTTCAGGGGGAAGCTTTCCTTCGTTCATGATGACTAATCTATTACTATATACTCTTATCTGAATAGAAGAAGCTCCTATATAATTTCTATGAATTAGAGCATTTATAATTGCTTCTCTTAGAGCTTCATAAGGATATTCTAAAATTTCTCTTCTATGAATTCCTTCAAATTTAATTTTACTTATTAAATATTTGCTTCTTAAAATTTCTAAGGCATTTGTAATTTGCCCAAAAAGATTCCCTTCAACAATATCACTACTCTGTATATCTGTTTCAGTTAGAAACTTTCCAATCTTTAAATAAGCAGCAGGATAAAATCGTTGAGGATTTTTACCAAAAAGTAAAATTGCTGCTTTTTTTAATTTTTTATCTTCCTGTAAGTTTAATTTTTCAAGAATTGTCTGATAATCTTTTTCTGCAACAATAGAAGGAATTCTATCTACCGCATATTTTTTAAATTCATCGATCGTCTTCATGTTAATATCGTTAAAACCTGCTTTCTCCTCCATAAATTCATCCCAGGTCTTACCAGATTTTTCTATTAAAAAATTAGTAAGTTCTTCTCCCTTTAATTCGAAGCTATTGCTTCCACTTCTAATATAATATTTTCCATTGTGAGATATAGATACAGAAGAAGGTTTAACAAAAATATGAATTATATCTTTATCTCCCACCTTTTCAATTTTAACTGAAGGAGTTATTCCTAATTTATTCCTGATTTTATTAGGAATATCTTCTAATAATTTTTTAGATTTTTTAACCCCAATAGGATTACCATTATCATCTACTCCAATTATCAATTCTCCACCATCTTTATTAGCAAAAGCAACTATCACCTTGAGATATTCATCTCTCCAGGAAGGTTTATACTCAATATTTTGTGTTTCCATATTTCTTCTCCTGCTTAAATTTTATTTTAGAAAATAGGGTTATATCCTATTTTTTTTATGGTTTAATTTTCCATTTTACGAATTCTTCCTTTAGGACGTCTATCTATAATAAATCCTAAAGCCTCAACCATCCGGTTAAAAAACTCCTCAAATCCTATAGATTGTCACGGTAGGACAGCCAGTTACCCGACTGCCCCCGCACAGATCCCAGCGTGCGGAACTACCGCACTGAGCTCTTCAGAGATACTCGCTTCTGTAAAAGACAAATTAGTATTGTCTTCTTTGCTATTTCCTGCAGGGAGGTTTGCATTTGTTATCCAGTCCTACTTGCCCGGCAAATGTTTCCTTTGCAGGCTACGTATTCTGTCAGCCCCTTCCTCTATTTGATAGAGTACTATGAGCTGATCCGACTCCCTATATGCCATCAGTCATCCTCTCTTTTCATCGGGTAGACTTACCTTTTGATAAGGAGCTTATAGGGTCTCCCAAGTTCTCCATATCTCTCTACAGACATGCCATGTGCCAAGACCCCGACAGACCCTCTTTAGAATCTCACCATATGCGATTCTTTTGTGGTGGCTTCCGTTGCGAAAACGACGTCGCCATCTGCATTAATCTTTATTTACGAGGCTGTATAATTCACTTCAGGAAGTACGGTCTTCCCTATGGCCTATCTGTTTCCCTGTGTACGCTTCATCTAATGGTTACCCATTTTGATGCAACACTCAGTATGGGTGGTTGGCTAGACCTTACCCAACAAGGACTTTCACCCTGTAAGACATATAAAACTTCTTGGCGCGTCGTCCGCTAAAAGTTACCGAATTATTGACTTGGTACACCTTTCCTATTTATTTAATTTAAAAGTAGATTATTATTATCTGAGAAACTGGGATGTGTCCCCATTTTATTAAGGAAAGAGTTACATTTACCAGCTTTGTTATATTGCAAGACTTGACCCCTCTTGTTCCCCGGGGATGGAGCGCCAGCGGGTCCTCCTCTAGTGCAGTGCATTGTTAGCAACTCACGAAAGTTTATCAGCCAATGAAGGTGCAATTCTCTCAACTTCTAGCCTCCCAGAGTTAATTGCCCTTTTAAGTAATTTTTTCAAACTGACATATGTATAGCGTTTCACATTACTATCGGAAAAGCATTTTACAATACAATTCGCAACCTTACCGAGTGATCTGTAAGTTAAATTTACAATATCCACGTGCCTGTCGACCAAATCGGCTATCGGTGTTGCCCCAGGAGTATCTTGCATGCCTATTCCATATTCTTCTAATTGACTTATTTTCACCCAAACAACGTCGAATGATTCCAAGTGTTGATGAGCAGACACAATTGCCAAAACAGCCTCATCTATCTGCCCTTCATCGTCTATACGCCACATTGACAAGGTGTTATTTATTGTTTTCATGCAATTTGTAATTGCATCTGCAGATATGTCCTCACCCTTAATTATATCATTCTGTAGCCATTTGGCTTTTTCTATCTTTTTAACTAACAACGACATTTCAGCTCAACTCCTCTTGGAGGTCTGCAATAACTTGTTTAAGGTAGTCGTTAAGCCATTTTTCTTCACAATTCACATTTTCCAATACTTTAAGGGAATGCAAGCTACCCCAATTCTCGAATGCTCTGATTCCACACTCGCGGACTTCTGCGCTTGTATTCGCTAAGGCAGCTAAGGCTATGGTTGGTCCTTGTGGAACAACCTCTTGGTAGTTAAAGTGAGATAAAACTCGGAGAATTCCCATGAGTACTGTTTGGTCATTGAAGTTCTCCACGAACAAATTATTAATCCATTCTTTTGAGATAGCTTCGTTTTCGTGAAAGCATTTTCGGACAAGTTCATCTGCTGGCGTATCTACACCATATTCGAAATCTTGCTCGCGCAATAGTTGAAGAAATTTTGATGAAAAATCAGTCCTAAACCGCTTCAGTCGTTGTGCATTTAGGCGATTTTCAATAGACGAATCGCTGGAAGCTATTTCTACTATTTCCTCTAATAGAGGCGTCTCAATGTCCGTACAATCTTCTTTCTGAATAACTGAGATTGCGCTTGTTTTTAATGATACGTCAGTTGCGCCACTTTTCGCTGTAGTGATTCGAAAAAGTTTATCCATAGAGTACCTTCCGGATTTGATTAAGAATATCAGACCTGATGTCTAAGGCACTACTAAAAAAATCGTTGAATGATTCTGCATTAAAACGAGCATCTTCATTTTCAGGGATCGTATTTATATCAAAGGAAACTTCTATCCTTTCAAATTCTGGGGCATAGTTAGTAGGATCGAAAAGCTTACCCTTTACTCTATTTATATTTGTAATTACATTTAATGGCCCAGTTTTCTTAATATGTTTTTCAGATTTTGCAACACTTCTATACTTCCATTCAAAAGGCATGTTTTGCTCATAGAATGGTAGTGGACGAAAAAGCTTTGTATAAACCTCTAATAGCTCTTTATGTGTCATTTCTTTCAACATTCCAGAAGTTATGATAGAAAGCCTATTACCTTTCTTCCTGAAATGTCCTAAGATACGAGAAAAAAAATCTTTTGTTTCCTTAACAAATGTTTCCACGTCTCCTACATTTTTACCAGCCGCTACTACAGGGTTTTTTTCAATATCAATACGGTGACTAGCGAAGTTAATACCCCACTCATTATTCTTACTATTTAGTCGAAGGCGTACCTGCGGAGAAGGACTTTGTGGTCCAATCTCTTGAAATGTCGTGGGCAGGAAACCTTTATCACTAAACATGTTAAGTAGTATAGATATAATTTCTGGAGATGGAATTATGTCTGTTGCTTTAACAAAGAAACTTGCTTGATATCTTTCAAGAATGTCAAACATTATAATCTCCTATATTATGAATTCCTTATTGCCAACAATCATTAGACGGAATACGTAATTTATGATAATTTTTTGAAACCTTATAACACAAATATACTCCATGAAATAGTGATTGTCAATTACTCTTTCCTCCACTCAAACTCCAGTATGCGTTAAAAATATTATAAAAAGAAAATACATTGCATCCTTATTTTACTAACATTTATGGATTTTTTAACTGTTGAGGGTAGATAGAAATTACTTCACTTCCTGCTTCAAATAAATTCGATTTTATCTCATGAACGAGATTCCAGGATTTTGCTTCATCGGGATTTAACGTGGTTCTTTCTAACATTGCAGTTGTTATTTCATCAATACTTTTGTTTGTATTTGCTGAAATTACTTTAGCAATATTCTCAGTATCAATCTTTAATTCCTTTAATCTCTCTTCTAATTGTTTTTCTTCTAAATTCATGTTCTGGTAAAATGAGTAAGAAACACCGTGAAGTAAAAATCTTGCCTGGGGTACAGAAAGTCTTTCTGAGCCACCACAATACAAAATAACACTTATCGAATCTAAACTACCAAAATTATGAGTAGTTATGGTAACCGGCAGTCCTTTTAGGTAATTATATGCACTCAGCCCATGAAAAACCGAGCCACCCGGAGAAGAAATAAGAAGGGTAAAACTTGAAATTCCTTCTTTCATTTTTTTATCTATTACTTCCATTAAAGCATTAATTGTAGTTTCATTGACCGGTGCAAAAAATTTAATCACGACTGACTTTGTTTCCATATTTGATTCCTCCTAAAAGTATCTAATATATTGGAAATATCTTTTAAAACTTACCAATTTAATTTAAATTGAATGCTAATATTTATTACTAAAATATAGAAATTTATTAAACATTAACTTCTATAGTCTGCAGAGTATCCTGCCCTAATATATCTACAACTCTTACTGCAATCTTATATCTGCCAGGCTTATCGTAGGTATGACTCATAGAGATGAGTTCTATCTCTGAATTTTTCTTGGTTCTAAAGGTTTGCCATTCATTTTCAAAAATATAATTTCCAGTCCATTCTTCTTTTTCTTCCCCATTTCTAATTACCCTTATAATTTCTTTCTTGTTTTGATAATTAAAGTCCACTGCCCAATAATCAATCCAATCTTTCCAGTCTTTAGTTAATGTTTCTCTTTTTAAAATGCCGTCTTTGTCTTTGGTAAGTTTTATAATATTTCCGTCTTCGATAACAACTTTACTACTTCCTCTATTTAATGATTGTTCGATTTCTGTCAAATCATCCTGAGTAAAAGTGGTAATAAAATCTTTTAATTTTACTTGCAACTTATTATTTGTTAGGATTGGCTCAATTTCAAGATAAGCAACATCATAAAACTTTACTTGGCCTTTCTCTACTGCTTGCCTATCGAACACTTCTCGGGGAATATTCTTTAATTTTAAATTTACTCCTGCTTCATTCATTTCCTGTTCAATATAAGGCTTTAAACCCATTTCAAATTCGAATCCTAAAACATCCACGTTAGTAATAAGCTTCTCCTGGCACTCTTTATAAATATCTTCTATGATTGTTTTAGTTACCGGGAAATCAATGGGTCCTACAAAGACAAATCTTTGTCCCTTCTGACCATGTAAAGTTTTAAATTCTTTAATCTTTTTTGCCTTATATCCTTCTAAAATTAAATTAACGTACTGTTCTTGTTTTAGTTCAAGTTGTTTTTGCTGTTCTTCTTCTGATAAATTAGTATTAATACCAAGGAAATACTTCCTTTCATATTTCCCCAGATTTAAAATTTCAAAGGCACGATAAGGTTTGTTTTCTTTCTTTAATTCTCTTTGCACATTGATGATTCTCTTTCTGGTAATATGAATAGCAAACCTGCCTAAATCAACCCCAATCCATTTTCTACCTAGTTTCTCGGCAACTGCACAGGTTGTTCCACTTCCACAAAAAAAATCAGCTACTAAATCGCTTTTATTACTACTAGCTTTAATAATACGCTCAAGAAGCGCTTCAGGTTTTTGTGTTGCATACCCAATCCTTTCTATCGCCATATTATTTATAGTAGGAATTCTCCAAACATCATCCATTAGTTTACCTTCGGGATTAGGTTTATATTTTGAATTCTTTGACCAGCCTTTTTTAGCATAGGCACTTCCTTCTTCATAGGGAATCCTTAAATTTTCTAAATTAAAAATTTGTTTTTTTTCGTTTTTTGCATACCAAAATATATTATCATGATTTTTAGCAAAAAATCTTTTGCTACTTGGTGCAATATTATAGTAATGCCATATAATTTCATTTAATGAATTACTATTTCCAAAAATATTATCCAAAATAATACTTATATAACTATTCATCCTCCAATCACAATGTACATATATACTTCCATCTTCTGCCAATAAGTCGTGCATTAATTTCAATCTTTCATACATCATATTAAGATAAGAAGAAATCCCTTTCCCCCAGGTATCGCGATAGGCAATTTCTTCAATTATGCTCGGCTTCTTGGTAACTTCATCTCCATTAATTTTAATATCAATGGAGAAATCGGAACCAACAGCAAAGGGCGGGTCTATATAAATTAATTTTAACCCTCCTTCTTTTTCTATCTCTTCTTTTAAATGTCCATTTACCAAAGAAGATAAAACCAACCTATTGTCACCCCAAATAAGCTTATTTGTCCAACCTTTTTTCTGCCTGCCTCTATCATCTAAATCTAATAATGATAATGTTTCTATTTCTTTTCTGGGCTCATCAATATGTTCAATGGAATGGAAAGGCAAAACTGCATTGGTTACTTCCTCGTTCCTCCCATTCCAGAATAAAAATACATCTTCATCATCTTTGGCCATTTTATATAACAATTCTTTGGGGATAATTCCCCCCTCTTTAATTAGAGTAATAACCTGTTCTTTTTCTTTTTCAGACAAATTATTTTTATCTTGCAGCATATAAGCAGCCTCCTTTTTTGTTTTTAGATCTCGAGAGGTTTCTATTTATTTAATTTTAAAGATTTTGATTATATCTTCAAATATTTTTATATCTTTCTGGTACTTATCCCATTCCTCTTGTTTTACATAAATAGGTCGATAAATAAATATATTTTGAATAGCGTTTACATCCTTACACCAAATTTTTAATCTCTCAATTTTTTTTCTATCATCAAGGTCTTCTCTACCTTTGGTCTCAAGAATATAAATATTTTTCTGGTCTTTTTTTATAATAAAATCAGGATAATAATCATGGATATTTCCATCATCTCCTTGATATTCCATTTTATAATGGACATTGTAGCTATTTTTAGCAAATGAAATAATATCAGGACAATTATCCAAAAAATTAGCAAAATTCAATTCAAAAACTGAATCACCTATTACTTTATTAAAAATAGATTTCTTAGGAGTAATATATTGATTATTATTAAATGCCATAGGCTTAACTTCTTTTAATTTAATATAATTTTTTACTTCAGCACTCCCTCTATCTGCTATCGTAAGTTTATCAATTGCTTTCTTAAAGATGATAAAGATAGTTTTTTTAGCTTCAATATCTGATAAATTTCTTAAGATATTTAAATCTTCAATATCAACTTCTTTATCAAAGAGATAATATTTGATAAAATCCCTAACCTTTGGATATAAAATATCGAAGCCACTAAAAAGTCTACTTTCTTTTAAAATTGAGTTAGTAAAAAATCGTATTACGCTTCTATAGTCTATATTAGTCTTATCGAAAATAATCTTATGGGAAAATTGACGATCTAAGTCTTCAAAGATAATTTCTCTTTTTTCTTCTTCTGAATATTGTTTTATAGTCACAGGTACAAATTCAAACTTTGAAATATCTATGTTTTCTAATTTCTTATATTCCCTATAAATACGGGGGGTTAATACGGGAATAGAAATGTCTAGTTCTTCTAAATCCTTATGCTTGTTTTCTTTATCCGGTTCGATAATTATCGGAGTATTCGGTCTGGTGTCATCTCCCATTTTTCTATATCCGAATTCTACCCCTTCTTGCTTAATTGATTCTACAAAATCCATAAAAGCAGGAGTACCTATTATGGCCAATTCTTCAGTATTTATATCATATCCAAACATCTTTCTTATTCCTCTACCTAAAGTTTGTTCCGGTAAAATATTGCTTTTAGATGAATAAGGTCTTAACCCTACAATAGTAGTTACATTTTTTACATCCCAGCCTTCACGAAGCATGAGGACTGATACAATAGCTTTGTAAAGGCTTTCATCTTTGTCTACATCCTCAGCTGCTTTTCTTAACTCTTCCAACTCTGTTTGTGCTCGTTTAACCTTAATATTTTCATCAATTTCTCCACTTTTATTGGTATGAATAACTAAAACAGCACCTTTAAATTCAGGATATCTATTTTTAAGATATTCTGCTACTTCATCACTTTCCTTGGTCTCTGTAGTCATAATAAAAAGTAATGGAATTTTCCCCTCTTTTTTTAATTCTTCATATTGCTTTTTCCATTCAATATACCCAAGATGGATATAATCTTCGTATCTTTCAACAAATTTATCTGAAGGCTTTTCTTGTAATTTAGCCCTTGATGCCATATCTGGAAGTACTGGACTTTTAACAATATTTTGTTTAATTGCTTCTACTAGAGGGTAATCACAAACGGTTTGTACAAAAATAGCACCATTGTCATGTCTCGGAGTAGCGGTAAAATCTAGTTGTAAAGATATTCCGTTTTTATATCTTAATTTTAATTTATTATTTATATCAACAATGTTTTTAAACCAGGCAAGTTTTTCGTCATGAATATGGTGGGCTTCATCATTTAAAACAACCAAGTCCTTTATTTTATTGCTTCTTAATATTTCTCCTAAATCTAATTTTGCAGATTTATCAGCATAGGGAGATGGCTTTTCGCCTATAAAATAAGCCAAGGTATTATCATCTTTAATAGAAGGGATTTTATTTTCATTTAAAAATATTCTATGGACATTGGTTAAGAAGATATTTCCAGTTGGGGATATTGCTTTTAATTCATCCTGTAGATGGATTGTTAATTGAAAATCAGATTGCCAATTTCTATTCTCATAACCATCTTCGGGAAGCAAAGGTATTTTCCCCAATATTACTAAATTTGCAAAATCTTTTTTTAATCTATTGAAAACAATAATATTGGGGGCAATGAAAAGAAAATTTTTAGAGAGGGGGGAATTGTCTTCATAAAGCTTTTGGAAATAAGACCAGACAATTGCCAAAGCTGCAACATAAGTTTTTCCGGAACCGGTGGCCATTTTTGTCACATATCTTGGCCAATTTTCAATAAACATCCCCGTGCTTATTCTACCCGAGGAATCGAATCTCAAAAGCTCATATTTATCTCTTGCTTTTATAACTTCATAAAGATAAATAATTGATTCAATGGCTTCCCTTTGGGCAAAATAATATTGCAATTTATTTTTTTGTCCTTCCTTTTCTTCCCAATGTTCCCTATTAAACCAATAATTAAGCAAGGCTTTGGAAGTCTGACTAACCCCTTCATAATCCTTATCTCTCCATTCTTTTACTGCTATTCTTATTTTATGAACTAAGGGAGGTAATAATTTTTCATAAGCAGATTGGAATAAATCTTCTTGGCCTAACCCAGGTACCCAACGAATGTCAGGATTCATTATCTCAAAAGGATCGGTAATAAATTTAATATTGTTTTTATTTGAATTATCCATAAAATATCCCTCTTTCCTTTTTTAAAATTAATATGAAATACTTCTAATAGTTTAAAATATTAACCCATTAACTTCTTTTTTAGTTAAAATACGATATTTTTTATAATTATATCACACGCTTACGACTACTGTATGGCAATAATTGGGAAAATAATTTGAAACAATTGAAAAAAGTTTGATTTATTATAATTTATTTAACCCCAGTTCACCAAATTTTTAAAAAGTTCCTTGCTATACAAGCAATTTCGAAAAAGTGTGGTCACTACTGATTGATGGATTTTCCTATTATTTTTCCTTCCATTCTTTTTCGGGGCAGAGGATTGCCTGATAGTTTGAACTTTCTGTAAATTTCCAGATGTTCCGGCTCCAGTCCTGAACTGACACGGACAAACTGCTGATGAACTTGCTCGGCTTCGTCTTTTGTTTGATAACAGATGGTTGAGCGCTCATGTGTTTTCAATATGTTTCGTATAGTCGCCCAGCTCCTGCAATCACCCTTCTGCCGTAAGCGGTATTCAATTATATGCAAAATATGATAGGCTAAAACTGAAATAAACAGGTGCGTATCCACGCGGCTTTCTTTTTGATGAAAATTCGGTCTTAAACCGAGGAATGATTTCATACTTTTAAAGGCGCTTTCTATTTGATTCAGCATTACGTGTGTCTTCCATATCTCAGCGTTACTTAAATCAAATCGGTCGGTTCTGAGAAGGTAGCTTCCTTCCTGTCCGATTTCTTTTCCGTATAAGTTTTTCTTTTTCTTCCAGATGATTTTTTTGGTAAGCAGATCAGGATTCGTTGCAGGTTTGTCTTCCGGAATAACTTCTACGGTGTAAAGTTTTGCCGCGCCGGAGTATTTTTCTTTCAATCGCCCAATCAGTTCAATAACTTTGTTATATTTCTTGATCCGGCGCGGAATCGATAACCCCGCTTTATAATACTCTAACCTTTCCAGAAATAAATCTTCCACCCGCTTTCGCATACTGGTCTCTTTTACTGCCTTCTGTTTACTCTTACAAAGAACATAAACCTCTTGTTCATGAACAAACCGCTTTACCTCTATTTTGATTCCCTTTGTTTCATCTTCTTTAATCACTTCCATCTGGGTGTAATCTAGGTCAATCGGAGCTTTGCCGCGCTTTACCGCAATATAATGATAATTATTCTCCTTCAGCCATTTTATGTTGAGAGCCGTCGCTATACCGGTGTCAATTACAATGGTGCGGTCTTTTGCTGAAAAAGGAATGTTCCGTTTCATACTGTTTATCATTCCCGCTAACGTTTCTCCTTCTGCCTGATTCCCCGGAAAGAGCTGACTGTATTTGGCAAACCCCATCTCGTCTATAATTAATCCCAGCGTCACCAATTTACAATCTTTCCTGCGTTCTTTGGAATGTCCCCTTTTAGCTTTTGGATTCTTATCAGAGCGTCCTTCAAAGTAAGTGTTGGTTAAATCAATAAACACCATCTTTTCGGATAAGGAAAAAAGATTTCGCTCACTCACTGATAAATGCTTTTCCAGACCCTCCTTCAGTGAGTAAAGTTTATCTCCTGCTCGGTAATACGAGTTTAATGACCCTCTTAGCGGATAACCGATTAATTCATATATCGCTGAACGTTTTCCTGCCCATTGACGAGTATACCTTTCACTGCCGGAATCAATGAGCCGCCCTTCTACAAGCGCCTCCATCACCGGTATAACTTTTTCTGAAATCCCTTTCTCTATGAGAAATTTATCCATCTCCAGGTCTCTCCAGATACTATGACACAAATATTCAGGACCAAGACTTCTGGGCGTTTCTATCTCCAGAGAATTAACGTTTACCATTTGATACTCGGATTCAATCGGCGACTTTATTTCTCTGGCCTGCTTTTTGAATATTGTATTTGCCGCGTTCCTCGCATATTTTTCAATCTCTTTATCTAAGGTTATAAAACTTCTCTGCCCGGTTAAAATATCCTCGATTCTTCTGGTAAGAGCTTTATATTGCGACGGATGAATATTCAGGTTTCCTAAATTGAGTAGCAACCGCTGACGGGGACCGTTTTCAGTCCTCACACTCTCTACAAGATGCAGATATTGGTATACCTTCTCCGTTTTCCCGTTCCGCTTTTTGACTTTCTTTATGAACATAATTTATTGTAACATAAGGTCAATACCCTGTCAATAGGTAATTTATTGTGTGTGTCACTACATTGACCTCTCCTGCCGTCTGCCCGCTCTTGTACCAACGAAAAACTAAATGAACCTACCTTAAAATCTACCTGTTTTTGCTCTTTTCGCCCTTATTTTGGCGAACTTGGGTTAAGAAAAATTGTGATTTTAAATCAAGGGGGACACACTTTACCCTTAACCTGGCGTAAACGCAGGAATGCAAAAAAAGAATTTCCCCCTTTATTTTATATACTGCATTGATTACTAAAAGTCCTTCTTTTTTGGGAAAGTAATTATTGAAAGGGGGACACACTTTACTTTTCTCCAGGTATAAGTGCGGGATTACAAAAGAAGAATGTCCCCCATGATCCTATTAAAAGTCCTTCTTTTTTGGGAAAGATTTTTTAATTAGAAGAAGGAGGGTTAGGAGAGGGATAGGGGGCAGACACAAGGTCTGCCCCCTACTGGTGAATTCAATCAATTAATTAGTTACAAATCAATGTTTAAAACATCTTGTCCCGGTAAAGACCATGGCCAGATTATGCTCGTTGGCAGCTTTTATCACTTCCTCATCCCGCATTGAACCACCGGGCTGAATAATGGCGGTTACTCCCGCTTTGGCTGCCTCATCTACCCCGTCTCTAAAAGGGAAGAAGGCATCGGAAGCAAGATATGAATCCTTGGAACGTCCTTCAGATTTTCTGATGGCAATGAGAACCGAATCTACCCGACTCATCTGTCCGGCACCAACACCGACGATCTGTTTATCCTTGGTTAGGACAATGGCATTTGATTTGACCTGTTTTACTGCCTTCCAGGCAAATAAGAGCTCTTCCAATTCTTTTCGATTTGGTTTTCTATTGGTGACTACTTTCAGATCTTCTATGGTGATTTCTTTCGTGTTTCTATCCTGAACCAGAAATCCGCCGGATACTTTTTTAATATCTTTTACCTCGACATCTCTATTTGTTAAATCTCCCACTTTGATCAAGCGACGATTCTGTTTCTGTCTTAAGATTGTGAGAGCTTCATCTTCAAAATCCGGTGCCAAAACTGCCTCCACAAAAGGGGTTTCATCAATTAAATCGGCCAAACTTGTCCACACTACCCTGTTGATACCAATAATGCTGCCGTAGGCAGAAAGAGGGTCCCCCTGGTAAGCTTTTTGGTAAGCTTCTTCAATAGTTTTGGCGGAAGCTAAACCACAAGGATTGGTGTGTTTTACAAAGACAACAGTAGGTTCCTGAAAATCCTTAACTATTTCTAAAACTGCCCCTAAATCTACTAAATTATTAAAAGATAATTCTTTGCCGCCTAATTGTACCGCATCTCCCAGATTGGCCTCTTTTACCAATACTTCTTTGTAGAAAGAAGCAGATTGATGGGGATTTTCTCCATAACGCAGGTCTGAAACTTTTTCACCCAATAAATTGAGCGTAGAGGGGAAAGAAGTTGAACTTTTCAGCAAATTTTTTCTTAAATATTGAGAAATAATACTATCATAAAATGAAGTATGTTCAAATACCTCGGTCGCTAATCTCTTTTTAATCTCTAAAGATATTTCTCCCTGATTTTTCTCTAATTCTTCCAAGATGATAGGATAATCCCGGGGATTGATTACTACAGCAACATCTTGATAGTTCTTGGCTGATGCCCTTAAAAGTGAAGGTCCGCCAATATCAATATTCTCGATAGCTTCTTCTAATTTTACCTCTTCTTTAGAAATTGTCTTTTGAAAGGGGTACAAATTTACCACTACCAGGCCTATTGGTTCTATCTGCTGAGCCGCTATCTGCTCTTGATGCAGGGAATTTTCACTTTTCGCTAATATACCTCCGAAAATCAAAGGATGAAGAGTCTTAACCCTGCCATCTAATATCTCCGAAAAATTGGTTACTTCGGAAATTAATTTTACTTTAATATGAGCATCTTTTAGTAGCCGGGCTGTTCCTCCGGTAGAAATAATTTCGATTCCTGATTTTTCCAGACCTTTAGCAAAATCAATAATTCCTTCTTTATCGGATACGCTGATTAAAGCACGTTTTATTTTGGTCATTTATTTTTCTCCTTTATGCCCTTGTCGGCAATATCTTTTCGATAATACATATCTTCAAAATAAATTTCTTTTACTCCTTTATATGCCCTCTCTTTTGCTTTAGATATAGTTTCATCCCAGGCAGTTATCCCCAGAACTCTTCCTCCTGAAGTAACAATTTCCCCATCTTGAAGTTTGGTACCGGCATGAAAGACTATAATATCCTTCATTTTTTCCAACCCTTCCAAACCGCTAATAACTTTTCCTTTCTGATACTTTCCCGGATATCCTCCGGAAGCCAGCACCACACATACCGCAGCATTATCTTCCCACTCGATATTAATTTTATGAAGAGTCTCCTCAATTACTGCATTTAATATATCTATTAAATCTGTTTTCAATCTCGGTAATATGACTTGAGTTTCCGGGTCACCGAAACGAGCGTTAAATTCTAAAACTTTAGGGCCTTCTTTGGTTAAAACTAACCCAGCATAAAGTACTCCTTTATACTCTCTTCCCTCACTCTGTAATCCCTCTACGGTAGGTTTTAAAATCTCTTCTAAAACTCTCTTTTTAAACTCATCAAGATAAAAGGGTACCGGAGAATAAGCCCCCATCCCACCAGTATTAGGCCCCTGGTCATTATCAAATATTTTTTTATGGTCCTGAGAGGAAACCATGGGTATAACAGTCTTTCCATCACAAAATGCTAAAATCGATACCTCTTCCCCCTCTAAAAATTCCTCTATTACTACCTGCCTTCCTGCTTCTCCAAATTTATTTTCATTCATCAAGGCATCTAAAGTATCTCTTGTTTGAACCAAATTTCTTACAATAAATACTCCTTTGCCAGCTGCCAATCCATCTGCTTTTATTACCAAAGGAAAGTTCTGTTGTTTTATATAATCGAATGCCTTTTCACTATTTTGAAAGACTTCGTAATTAGCTGTAGGTATATTGAACTTTTTCATTAAATATTTGGAAAAAACTTTACTTGACTCAATCTCGGTAGCTTTTTTACTTGGACCAAATATACGTAAACCCTTCCTGTTAAATTCATTTACTATTCCTTTCGATAAAGCTAATTCTGGTCCAACTACCGTCAAATAAATCTTTTCTTCTTGGGCAAAATCAACTAATTTCTCAATACAGTCTGCATCAATATCTATACATTGAGCCAACTTGGAAATTCCTGCATTGCCCGGTGCACAATAAATTTGAGAAACTTTCGGGCTTTGCATAATTTTCCACACCAAAGCATGCTCTCTTCCTCCGCTGCCGATGACCAATACTTTCATCTTATATTTACCTTTCCTCTAAAATTTATAATTGTCCACTCTTTGTCTTGGTTTTCTTCCATTAAAAAATAAAGGTTGCTCTATTCTTAAATGTATTCTGTAGGGGGCGGATTTATCCGCCCCGTCCATATTGTGGGCACGATGCATCGTGCCCCTACATTACTATTTTATTTACTTTTTGGGTTGTAATCATTTAATAAAAACTTTTCTACCCTTTATAATTAATCTACCCTGACAAAATAATTGAATTGCCCGGGGATAAATTTGATGTTCTTCTTTTAAGATTTTCTCTGCTAAAGATTCCTCAGTATCATCATCGCTCACTTCTACTGCCTTTTGCAGGATAATAGGACCGGAATCTACCCCTTCATCTACAAAGTGAACAGTACATCCGGAAATTTTTACGCCATATTCTACGGCTTGCTTCTGGGCACGTAACCCCGGGAAAGAAGGGAGCAAGGCAGGATGAATATTCATGATCTTATTTTGATAGGCTCTGATAAAATAGGGGCTTAAAATTCGCATATAACCGGCCAGAACTACCAGGTCAATTTTTTTTTCTTTCAGAATTTTGATTATCTCTTTATCGTAATCTTCTCTATTTTTAAAACTTTTAAAACTAATATACTCGGTTTCAATATTATTTTGTTTGGCTCTCTTAAGGGCAAAGGCATCGCGATTATCACTGATTACAATACTTATTCTTCCCTCAATTTTACCTTCTTTGATAGCCTCAATTATGGCCTGCAAATTAGTTCCTCTACCTGAGGCCAACACTCCGATATTAATCATTAACTCTTTCTCCTTCAAAAAGGGAAACAAAAGTGCCTGGCACTTTTGTTTCCCTTTTTACTACTCGCCCAATAAGATAAGAAGGAAAATTCATTTGTTTAAGTTCTTTAATTATTTCTTTAACTTTGTCTGGCCTAACTATTAGGACCATTCCGATACCCATATTAAAGGTACGATACATTTCCTCATTAGAAATTTCTCCTTCTTTTTGAATTAAAGAAAAGATAGGGGGTTTAGGCCAGCTATTTTGATTAATTTGGACTGAAACTCCTTCAGGTAAAATACGAGGAATATTTTCCACCATCCCTCCTCCGGTGATGTGAGCTATTCCCAATATTTTATATTTTTCTAATAGATGTAAAACCGGTTGAACATAAATTTTAGTAGGTGTAAGTAATTCTTCGCCTAAATATTCCCCGAAAGAAGATACTTTATCATCTATCTTATATTTGTTGGATTCAAGTAAAACCTTTCTGGCTAAAGAAAAACCATTACTGTGTAATCCATTAGAAGCAATACCTATTACCGCATCTCCTTCTTTAATCTTTTTGCCATCGATTATTTGACTTTTCTCCACAACGCCTACTGCAAAACCGGCTAAATCGTATTCGCCTTCCGAATAAAATCCAGGCATCTCTGCAGTTTCCCCACCTAGTAAAGCACAGTCTGCCATTTTACACCCTTCGGTAATTCCTTTTATTAACTCAACAACTACTTTTTTTGATAGTTTACCAATAGAGATATAATCCAAAAAAAATAAAGGTTTTGCCCCACAGGTAATGATATCATTCACCGACATTGCCACTAAATCTATCCCAACAGTATTATGTTTATTTAGAGCAAAGGAGATTTTTAATTTAGTCCCCACTCCGTCAGTACTGGAAACCAATACCGGCTCTTTGTAATTCTGCCCGGCCAAGGAAAATAATCCGCCAAATCCTCCTATACCACTTAATACTCCGGGGATAGAAGTTTTAACAATTAATGGTTTTATTTTTTTAACTATCTGATTGGCCAGGTCAATGTCCACACCAGTTTCTTTATATGATTTTCCCATTTGATTAGCTCCTCTTCTTTTATAAGTAGCAACACGGCGTGCCGTGTTGGACAAGAAGACACGGCAACGCCGTGCCTCTACTAAATGTTATCCGCGATACGCGATACGAGTTTTTATATTGGATACTTCCCGTTAAAACAGGCCAGACAAAAATCATCAGCAGGAATTTTATCAAAGACACTGCATAGTCCTTCTATACTTAAATAACCCAAACTATCTGCTTCTATCCATTTTTTTGTCTCTTCAATGTTATGGTTTGAAGCCCGTAAATGTTCTCTATTTGGTGTATCTATCCCGTAAAAACAGGAGAAATAAATAGGCGGTGAACTTATCCGAACATGAACCTCGCGGGCTCCTGCTTCCCTTACTAAATTTACAATCTTTCGGCTGGTAGTCCCCCGGACAATAGAATCATCTATTAATATCACTCTTTTATCTTTTATTATTTCTTTAATAGGAGAAAGTTTTATTTTTACACCAAAATCTCGAATTAATTGTTCAGGCTGGATAAAAGTTCTTCCAATATAACGGTTCTTAATCAAACCTTCTTCATAAGGGATACCTGATTGGGCCGCATAACCGATAGCTGCAGAGATTCCTGAGTCCGGTACGGGAACTACTATATCTGCTTGCACCGGATGTTCCCGGGCTAATCTTCGACCCATTTTTTGTCGGCTTAAAGCTACATTTTCTCCGCATATACTACTATCCGGGCGGGCAAAATAAACAAATTCAAAAATACAAAGAGCTTTCCGGTTATCTGGTAATATTCTGGTAGACTTTACTCCTTCTTTATCAATGACGACCATCTCCCCCGGTTCCACTTCCCGGATAAATTCGGCACCGATAAGATTAAAAGCGCAGGTTTCGGAAGCAAAAACATAAGAATCTCCTAATTTCCCCAGGGCAAGGGGATGAAAACCGAAAGAATCTTTTAAGCCGATTAATTTATCTTCAGTCATTATCACTAAAGAAAAGGCCCCCCTTAATTGAGCTGCTACAATTTCAATATTTTTTTCAATACTCTCTTCCGGTGTTGTTTTTATTAAATTACATATTATTTCACTATCTGTTGAGGAATAAATTTGAACATCTTTTTCTTTTAATTTTTCCTTTAATTCTGCTTGATTTACCAGATTACCATTATGAGCTAAAGAGAAAGTCCCTCCTTTATATTTCTTCAAAAGAGGTTGGCTATTTTCCCAAATATTAGCACCTGTTGTAGAATATCTTACATGACCGATAGCACAATTACCTTGCAAGGTCTTTAGTTTTTCTTCATTAAATACTTCAGATACTAACCCTAAATCTTTATAGATTAAGAGCTTTTTTCCATCAGATACTGCAATCCCCGCACTCTCCTGTCCCCGATGTTGAAGGGCATAAAGGCTAAAATAAGTCAATTTAGCCACATCTATAGATATATTTTCTTTATTAAAAATTCCAAAAACTCCACATTCCTCATGCATTATTTTGTGCCTTTCCAAACTTTTTCCAATTGCTCTACTTTTATACTAATTAAGCGATTTATATTTAATTCCTCACCCTCCACAGAACCTAACACCAAAAGAGGAACCTGATATTTACCGGCTATCTCCTGTAATGAAGATAGATTTTTCGGATTAAGAGATACAATAATTCGAGATTGGCTTTCTCCGAACAACAGGGCATCACTTCTTATTTTGTCTTCGATTTCTATTTTCGCTCCTTTTCCCCCTTTAATACAACTCTCTGCCAGGGCTATAGCCAATCCGCCTTCTGAACAATCATGAGCTGAAGAAAGGAATCCTTTCTTAATTGCCTCCCGGCATACATTTTGAACTGCCTGTTCTTTCAACAAATCAATCCGGGGAGGTATTCCCTTTTCTAAATTATGAATAACTTTTAAATATTCACTTCCACCCAACTCTTCTTTATTTTTTCCTAAAAGCACTATCAAATCACCGCGATTTTTAAATTCCATAGAACAGATATGGTTATAATCTTCGATAATCCCCACCATCCCGATAACCGGTGTAGGATAAATGGCTTCCCCTTTGCTTTCATTATACAAGCTTACATTGCCGCTTATGACCGGGGTCTGCAATACTCGACAGGCTTCACTGATTCCTCTAATGGCTTCTTCTAATTGCCAGTAAATAGTTTCCTTTCCAGGATTTCCAAAATTTAAACAGTCGGTTACCGCTCGAGGCAAGGCCCCTTTGCAAGACAAATTTCTGGCCGCTTCTGCTACCGCTATCTTCCCTCCCATTAAGGGATCAAGATAACAATATCTTCCATTGCCATCAGTGGTAAGGGCTATGGCTTTTTTGGTTCCTTTTATTCTTAATACTGCAGCATCATCTCCGGGAGGTAGTATAGTATTATTTCTTACCATATAATCATAATGTTCATAAATCTTTTCTTTACTTATAATATTTAGAGAAGCCAACAACTGTAATAATACTTGATTATAATCATCTGGTTGAGAAATCTCGGATAAATCAAGCTTATTCACCGAATCTAAAATATCCGGCTTTTTCCCTTTACGATGACAAACAGGTGCTCCTTCGGCAAGTGATTTAGCGGGTATATCTGCTACTATTTCTCCTTTATCTCTGACCCTGAATTTGCCATCACCGGTTACTCTGCCTATCACTGCAGAATCTAAACCCCACTTATCAAATATTTTTTTAATCTCTTCCTCTTTTCCCTTTTTAACTACCACTATCATTCTTTCTTGAGATTCAGAAAGCATAATTTCAAAAGGGTTCATTCCTTCTTCCCGTTTGGGTACTTTTGATAGTTCAATATCCAACCCGCTATCTCCTCGGCTGGCCATTTCACACAAAGAACTGGTCAGACCGGCAGCTCCACAATCTTGCAGTCCAATCACATAATCCAGTCCTCTTAACTCTAAACAGGCCTCAATCAATAATTTTTCAGAAAAGGGATCTCCTATTTGAACTGCGGGGCGATCTTCATCGGAGGTTTCATCTAATTCTGCCGAGGCAAAAGAAGCCCCTCCAATTCCATCTCTGCCTGTTTTAGCCCCTATTAGAATTACCGAATTCCCCTGGCCTTTTGCTATTGCCCGTAAAATATCATTTTTCCTGGCCAATCCCACACACATTACATTTACTAAAATATTCTCCTGGTAACTTGAGGAAAAAACTGTTTCTCCCCCAACCGTAGGCACCCCTATACAATTACCGTAAAAAGAAATGCCCTCTATAACTCCTTTATAAAGATATTGAGTTTGAGGATGATTAAAATTTCCAAATCTTAAAGAATCCAGCAAAGCTATGGGACGAGCCCCCATCGCAAAGATATCCCGTACTATTCCTCCGATGCCGGTTGCCGCTCCCTGAAAAGGCTCTATAGCTGAAGGGTGGTTGTGGCTCTCTATCTTCATGGCTATAACCTGATCATCTCCAATATCAATAATACCCGCATTTTCTCCCGGCCCCTGAAGGACCCATTCTGCTGAATTGGGAAATAATTTAAGAAGCGGTTTTGAGTTTTTATAACTACAATGTTCTGACCACATGACCGAGTACATTCCTAACTCTACTTCATTGGGTTCTCTATGCAAATATTCTTTTATTTTCTCATACTCTTCTGGAGTAAGATTCCATTTTTTCCAAAATTTTTCCTGGTTAAAACTTTTCATCAACCATTAATCTCCTATTTTAATAATTTACCAATTTACCTATTCACCAATTGTCCAATTATTTCTATCTTACTAATTTGCTAATAAATTTTATTATAATTTTCTAATTTCCGAGATTTATTTATCTGAGTACTAATTTTTTATTTAGAAAATTTAAAATTGAATTAAAAATATATTTGCCATCAGATGAGCCCAAACAATCTTCCATACAACGCTCCGGGTGAGGCATCATGCCCAGAACATTTCCTTCCTTATTACATACACCGGCAATATTATAAACAGCACCATTAGGATTAGCTCTTGAAGTAATCTCTCCGTTCTTTTCACAATAGCGAAAGATAATCTGCTTGTTTTTGATAAGTTCAGACAAACCATGGTCGTCAATATAATAATTACCATCCCCATGAGCAATAGGCATTTTTAAAACCTGCCCGCTTTTACAAGAATTAGTATAGGGAGTTTGATTATTCTCTACTTTAAGATAGTTGTACTTACAGATAAAATGCAGACTATTGTTTCTCATTAATGCTCCTGGCAATAAACCCGCTTCAGTAAGAATTTGGAATCCGTTGCAAATCCCCAAAACTAATCCTCCGGCCGTAGCATAATCGATTACTGCTGACATAACCGGAGAAAACCGAGCTATAGCCCCAACCCTTAAATAATCTCCGTAGGTAAATCCACCCGGCAAAAATATTCCATCATATCCCTCTAAATTGGTCTGCTTGTGCCAGATATACTCAACTTCTACCTTTAAAACATCATTCAAGGCATAAAAACAATCATAATCACAGGTTGAACCTGGAAATTGAACTACACCAAACTTCACTTTAACACCTCGATTTCATAATCAAAGTCTTCAATCACCGGATTGGCTAACAATTTTTCACCCATCTCTTCAACCCTTTGAATAACCATCTGGCGATTCTGCCCCTTCATCTTAATATTTATATACTTTCCCATCCTTACTTCTTCTATTTCTTCAAACCCCAATGACTCTAAGGCATTTTGAGTAGCTGCTCCTTGAGCATCTAATAGCCCTTTTTTTAAGGTTACATAAATTTTAACCAACCACATTTTCTTCTCCTTTTTATAAATTTAGCAATAGATTCCCGCTTCCGCAGGAATAAATAACAGAATTAAGAATAAATCTGCACCCTGCCACTTATGCCCCACAATTCGATCAACTGGTAAACTGGGTAACCGGGTAACTGGATAACTAATATCCTATTTGCTAATCGCTATTTATTATTTTACTTGTTTCCTCTAATAATTCTCGCATAGAAGGGATATCCTTAAACCATTCTTTTTTGGACATTTCATTGCTAAATGCACAATAAGCCATAGAAATTAGTTCTTTTAATCTTGCCGGTAAAGGTGGAGGAAACAGGTTCACTTTTTCTTTCCAGTTTATACTATCTCTCTTTTTAACCTCTGCTAATTCTTTAAACCAATTAGTTTTTCGATAGTATAATCTGGCGATTTCTTTACTTACCGGCATTCCCTCAAAGGTAAAACGGCACTCATCTAAAGTCCCCAACACATCTACTACTATAAGATTCCTCTCCTCATCGAATCCAAATTCTATTTTGCCATCTTCGTATTTCAATCCAATTTTATTTGCTTCTTGCCCGATTAGTTCATTAATTAATAAAGTAATCTTTCTAATCTCTTCTAATTCATTATTACTAAGATGGGCAATTTTTTGGGCTTCTTCCCAACTTAAATATCGGTCACTTTCTTCAAGTTTGGTAGAGACATCTAAAAATGGTTTGTGTAAAGTTTGGCCAGGAAGGGGCATTTCTTTCAAACCTAAATCTTCCAGTTTCAAACTTCCTTCTTCCAATCTTTTAAATACACTGGAGCCTTTTGGAAGAGATTTGCGATAAATAACCTCCAAAGGAATTAAAAAATTATTATTTTCGGTTTTATAAATAGAATAATCAAAAGTACTGCCTTTTTGTAAAGGTTTCAATACTCGAACTATTTTCACCTCCATGGTATCAGCCGGTCTTTTAATTTCAGATAATTTTTTCGTTTTATTATCTTCGACTAAACCTAAATAATGTGTCTTTATTCCCATACTTTTCAATTTTTCAAAAAAATAAGCCGCAGAAACACACAAAGATTTACCTTTGTTGGGAATATGATCTGGCATTTCTCCCCAATCAAATACTGAGTAACGGTCTGAAAAAATAAATCTTCCTCTACCACTCTTATTTTTTAATGGTTTCTCTATAACGGTTAAATCTTTTACACTTCCCATCGTAAACACTCCTTTCTACAAATTAGCCAATTAAATTAGTCATTAGCATTAAATGCAAGATGCAAGATGGTTTTTAGTTATTAGTTTTTGGTTTTTAGATAGAGACAATCAGTTTTTAATTAATAGTCGCAAAGATACGAGAAAGAAAACTTGTAACTCGCAACCTGCAACTTGTCACTCATTACTCATTACTTATCACTGTATTTTAATATCTTTTATCTCGTGAACCATAGCTTTTCTATAATCTTTAAGTCTTTCTCTAATTTTAGAATTTTCGATAGCTAATATATGTGCTGCCATTAGCCCGGCATTTTTGGCATTTCCTATCCCTACTGTTGCCACTGGAATGCCACCAGGCATTTGAACCATAGACAATAAAGAATCAAGCCCTCCCAGGGCTTTGGTTTCGATAGGTACTCCGATAACCGGTAAAAGTGTTTTAGCGGCAATTACTCCGGCAAGATGAGCTGCCCCTCCTGCACCGGCAATGATTACTTTAAATCCTTTTTCTTCTATTTGCGTAACGTATTCAAATAGTAAATCAGGGCTCCGATGAGCCGAGAGTACCTTCATTTCATAAGAAATACCTAATTCATCTAATACTTCAGCTGATTTTTTCATAGTGTCTTTATCTGATACGCTTCCCATTATTATCGCTACTTTATCATCCATATCCTTTCTCCTTAATCCTCTAAATTTTATATATTCAATTAATAACTTTATAACAAATAAAAAAGCCCAGGCAACAGAAATTCCATCAATTAGAGTGGAACCTCTCCGCCTGGGCTTTTAATCCTCCGGTGTAGTATAAAATAAATATACTTTGCACCACTTGGTTCTAATCTTATCTAAGCGTAATATAATATTTACAAATATAAATCAACTTAAAATAAGCGATTCCCTAAGGTGCACTTCCACTCGTAGCCTATTGTGATTTACGGTCACATGGTAGAAACACTCTTGCCATATTCAAGAGTTTATACGAGTTCCTATTATTTAATTTTGATATTTTTTTCTGACTAAAATATAACATTAAGATGATATATTGTCAAACCTTCTCTGTGCGTTGTCCCGAACATACTATACAATTTTTAAATTATGGATATTCTCAGTATATCAAAAAAGTATTAGTTGGAGTCCTTGCGTATGGCCATCAAGCTTTTAATATATCGAAATATTTTATAACAGAGAAAGATTACATTTTAAAAGTAATACAATTTATTTATAAAAATAAAGCATTATAATTTGAATAATAATTATGAGTTATTTTTATTATTATTTTACGTAATTTAAAGTAATTTTCCTATAAATCTTACTATAAGCAAATAATATATAATAATTCCAATATAAAAGCCTGTTAAATATACTATTGATTCAACTCTTCCCTGACCCGCTAAAACATGTTGTCTTAAAGGGCAACCTCCAGAAAGAGTTGAAAATAACCCTATTCCAAATCCACCAATAATACTAATTACTCCAAATTTACTTAAAAATGCATTCGAAATTGAAGGATAATTACTTAACTTAACATTTGTAATTTCCTTTAATATAGGAAATAAGTACCCTATTAAGTTTAAAATATATATAGTTAACCAAACTGAAACAAAAAATGATATAGTACCTTTTAATAATTCTTTATCTTTTACCAATAAAAAATCACGAAAACCACCTATAAAGCACATTCTTGATCTTTGTCCTAAAAATCCTATTACTAAACCTATAAAAATACTTCCAATTACTAACCTCATTTTATATTTAACATCCTTTCTTTAAAAAAACTACTCCAATTGAAATACCTGCTAAAAGACCAATTATTGAAAATAACGCAAAAGGATCTCCGAAAGCAAATCGGAGTACCAGTCTAGTAGGACAACTCATAATAACTAATCCAAAATTTGATACTAAGAATCCCCAAAAGAACATTTTTATTAAATTTTCAGTTTTAATAAATTTATATTCATTATTTAATCTAGACGATAAAAGAGATCCAAAAAAAATACCTATAGTTGTAAATAATGGTAATGTTATAGTAGCTTCAGCTGAATCAAGTTTGTATTTAAATAATAATATGCTTAACCAATTAAGTAAATCTCTAGCATGACATACAATACAAATGCCATATGCTTGAGGTGGTTGAATTTTAAAAACTGGTTGAGCTAAAACAGCTAGACTTCCAGCTACAAAGCCAAAAAATATTGGAGAAGTCAAAAATAATAATTTAGATTTTTCTTTTTTAGATTTATCCATATAACAAATTTTTGAGTAAACAACCCACCCGCTAAGCAGGTGGTTTTAAGAGACCTCTAAAAGAGGCCAAATTCTTGTTGCTCACTCTCTTCTTTCTTTTCTCTCTCTTCTTGATATTTCACATATCTTCTTATTTTATTCTCATCCAAACCTATAGAACTTACACAATATCCACGACTCCAAAAATAGTTTCCCAAATAGGGCTTCTTCTTGAGAACAGGAAAGCTTTTGGCCATCACTAACTTCAAAGAAGATGTTTTCTTTTTTAAGGGTTAACAAAAATTAACTGAAAAATAATTTAACTAAAACCATTTTGATATTTTCTTTGCTTCCGGATAATAACAAATATTTTCATACAATATTTTTTCTTTTTTAAATAATTCTTTAATTTCTTCTGCTTTACTATAATTAAAACAAATAGCTACACCACAATTTGGACTAATTTCCCTTGGACCGGGTATTAATAATTCTTCATAATTGTACTTTTTTAATATTTTTTCTGCTTTCATAACTTGCTGAGAAGAATAAAAAGTAATTACACCACTCATCATTTTATTTTACTAATTTCGCTTAAAGCATTTATTGAATAATCAATCTCTTCTAAAGAATTAAAATATGAGAAACTAAATCTAATTGTTCCTCCAGGAAAAGTACTAATTACTTTATGAGCATTAGGATTACAATGCAAACCCACCCTACACATAATAGAGTATTTCTTATCTAATATTAATCCAGCAGTAGAAGGATTTATATTTTTAAAATTAAAGGATATTAAACCAACCCGAGCATCTGGATCTTTCGATCCATATATAATTATATTTTTTATTTTTGATGCACCTTCTATAAATTTTGATAATAATAGTTTCTCATGATTTCTTATATTATTTAAACCTATTTTTAATAAATATGACACCCCAGCTTTTAATCCTGCTAATCCAAGAATGTTTAAAGTGCCACTTTCAAGATAATCTGGCAAAAAATCAGGTTGAACATCCTTATCGGATTTACTTCCTGTCCCACCAAAAATAATTGGCATAAGGTTAACATCTTCTCCAATACACATACCCCCGGTACCTGTTGTACCAAGCAATGACTTATGTCCAGTAAATGTAATAACACAATTTTTATACTTTTTTAAATTAATATTTATAGGTATTTCGCCTGCAGTTTGGGCACAATCTATGACAAAAGGAATTTTGTGTTTATAAGTAATCTTAGCAACTTTATCTATAGGAAGAATCGTTCCTATAACATTTGATGCATTAGTAAGAATAACCATTTTTGTATTATTATTAATATTTTTTTCTATATCACTTATATTTATATTTCCATTAGGACTGCAATTTATAGTAGAAATAATTAAGCCTTTTTTTTCTAAAAATCTTAAAGGTCTCATTACAGAATTATGTTCAGTTGAACTAGTAATAACATGGTCTCCTGGTTTTAACAAACTAAAAATACAAATATTCAATGCTTCAGTTATATTTTTTGTAAAAACTATCCTGGAAGTATCATCATAATTAAAAAATTCCCCGATTACTTCTCTAGTTTCTTCTACTAATCTGCTTGCTTCAATAGACATCCTATGCCCTGATCTACCTGGACTTCCGCCAATTTCATTTGTAAAATATTTAATTGATTCTAAAACTTCTTTAGGTTTTGGCCAGGATGTTGCAGAATTATCGAAATAAACAATATTTTCTTTCATTATTACCTCCATTCATTTTAAATTAAAATTTATTTCAGTTAGCCATTGCTCTCTATGAATTGCTTTAAGATCTTCTGGGGTTCCTGTGACAATAGCTTTCAAAGATTTTCCATTAAAAAAAATTGGGAGTTTTTTCTCCCAATTAACTATTGAGCAACTTCCAATAATATATCCCTTTATTGTAACTATATATAATTTAGTATTACTATTAGCAGAATTATATTTTTTCAAAATCATAAACTCTTTAAAATATTCGTCTTTAAATTTTTGCAATTCTATATTTTCCACACTTAATATTTCTAAAGAATTAAAACTTATACGCCATCCATTACTTCCAAAGTCATCTATATTTTGTTTTAAAAAACTATCCCGATTTAAAATTCCATCCAAAACATAAACTTTCTTCTCACCAATTTTACTATTTGATTTCCATTTACCTTCTAAAACAATATCATATAATTTTTCGTATTCCCCATTATCAATAAAATCATATATATTTGATACCATTTTTATTATTTGATCATTATTTATTATTTGATCATTATTTATATAGTCAGATTTTTCATTTTTTAAAAATCCTATTGAAATTATAACTAATGCAATTATCGAAACTACATAAATAGAAATGGTTAATATTTTTTTGCGTAAATTACACATTGGTCCCCCCCTCCCCGATAAAACGAACAGCTTGTTAAGCGACCATGGTCATTTTTTCCTATTCTTCAGGGCTATTATACCCAAGAAAAAAATGTAATCTTTCTCTGTTATAAAATATTTCGATATATTCAATTATATCTCTTTTAGCTTCGATTTTCGTTAGTTTTTTTTAATATATCTCGCTCCTGTTTGATATCATAAATGTTCTTTCTTTAGCCTTCTAATCTCCTCTTCTTGCGGGGTGAGCCTTTGCTTGGCATTCCCCCCGGGAAGGACAGTTCCCTATTGTTTGAGATATTGAGTTTTCCATCTTCTTAGGTTACTATGTGCAATCCCAGGCCATGGGCTACTTCTGCCACTGTCTTTTCTGATGTCAGACTGTGTACGACTACATCTCTCTTAAATACCCCACTATATCACCTTTATATTCCATTCCATATCTTCTGAATCTCCAATTATTTAACTATAGCTCTTAACTTAGTGTCAGGTAAAGCGGGGAAGATTCACATTAGAATAATAGGAAACTTTCCTATATTTGAAATAGGAAAATTTCCTATTATTATTTGATCCAGATATTTTATTTATTTAGGCATTATTTCAGAAACTTTTTCTATCCATTTATCAACATTTTCTTTTGTTACTACTGGAGTTTTAATAAAAAGAGGCCCCATTGATTGATAAAAATCTAGTGTATGTAGACCTCTGGCTAGATTAACAGCTCTTTCCATGTGCATTTGTGCATATAAATAAGGTTGCTGTACAATATCCAAACGCATCATAGTATCATTTTTTATTTCATTAAAAGCACCTAAAGTACCATCAACCCCCATAACTAAATGATTCTTTTTGTCTAAACCTGCAGCTTGCATAGCACTCATACCACCAAGAGCAGAATCATCATTACAGCCGAAAAGAACATCTACATCTGGATTTCCCTGTAATATATTTTCCATTGCTTCCAGAGCTTTATCTCTAAGTCCAGAACCATTTTGTTCGATGAGTGTTATCTTGCCGTTAACATTTTCTTTTAAACCTTTATTAAAACCCTCATTCCTTGCTACACAATCAGTAAAAGTAGGTAAGGTTAAACCAACTACTTTTGCATTTCCACCTAAATTTTCATTTATCCAATTAGCAGCAAATTCTCCAGCTAATACGCCACCTCCGAAACTATCAGTACCAATAAAGGGTGTCATACCCGGTTCTACTGGTTGGGGTGATCCATCATTTATTAAAGGTATACCTGCTTTTTTACAAAGTTCCAAAACAGCTTTCCAGCTAGCTGGATCAGCAGGTGCAAGGATTATTGCATCTACTCCTGCTGCAATCTGATCTTCAGCTACCTTCAGGCATTTTTCTGGTTGCATATCATTTACTCCTACAATAACTTCTACTTGCCCCATTTTCTTTGCTTGATCTAAATACCCTCTATTTAGCATTACCTGATATTCGTGTTGCAAAGTTATCTGAATTACTCCAATTTTTACAGGTTTATTTGCCTCTTGAGCAAATGAATAGCCAACCGATACTACAGCTATCATCAAAATAACAAGAACAAATGTAATAAGTTTTCTTGATTTCATTTTCTCTTCTCCTTTATTTTTTTAACCTAAAATCTGCGTCTGAAATATTTACGCAGATCTTTTTCACTAAATTTATCTAAATTCCTCATAAATTTCATGATAAATCTGTGAATCTACATACAAATTCTAATATTTACTTCACCTCCTTTCAAGGAAAGTTTTATTTTTATTTTTTTCTCCATTAAAAACAGCAAACTCTTAAACTATCTGCAAATCGTCTGGTTTAAAAGCTCTGCTTTTATCTACAAGTCTTATTTTTTAACAGTTTTTATGAAATACTTCTTGGTAAGGATATCTTTCTAGAAACTTTAATATAGCCTGTCTGCCAATCCTTATAATTTTACCTGCTACAAAGACATATTTTAAACTGAAGGCCAGTATTCACTACCCATACTCACTTGCTGAAACTTTATCCATTGTAAATAGCAGGAATATGTTGTACTCCAGCATCATGATTTGATCAATCACTATTTTTCTAAACTTTTTCTTCCTGAGTAATTTCTTAAAAATTCTAAAGTTTATATCCCTTGCCATCCGCGTTGTTTTGAAATTGAAATTGTAGAGAAATCTTAAGATATTATCTGGTTCTTTGATATTGATACCACACTCTTTAATTAACGGGTCTGCTTCCAGGCAAAGAAATCTAATACTCTATTCCTTCTTAACACTCCTTATAATCTTGCCTCTCGCGTTTGTTTATCAATAAATATAGCAATATATATTATCAAGCCCTTTACAATTATTTGATAAAAGGTAGACACACCAAGTATAGTTAACCCATTCCCAATAATACCTACTAAAAATGCCCCAATTAAAAGTCCCCACATATTTCCAATACCACCTAGTAAACTTGTACCACCAATAACAATAGATGCTATAACATCAAGATTAAAGTCCTGACCAACAGTAGGGTTTCCAGAAAAGAGTCTGCCAGCCAAAATAGAACCAGAAATACCACACAACATGCCAGTAATTGCAAATGTATATATAACAATTCTATCAGCATTTATTCCTGAAGCTATTGCTGCTTTCATATTACCTCCTACAGCATATACATACCGGCCAAACTTAGTTTTTTGTAATACGAATTGCCCAATTATTAAAAGAAAAAAAGCTATAACAACTGGGATAGGTATTGGACCAAAATAACCGTTACCAATCGAAATAAATGTTTGATTTTTTATAAATATAGGTATCCCGCCAGTATATGCTAATGCCGCACCACTTGCTATACTTAACATTGCTAATGTTACAATTAAAGAATTTAATTTTTGCTTAGCAACTGCTATGCCAATTAATGTCCCTATTGACCCCATAAATATTATTATTATTATTAAGGCCAAATACCATGAAATTCCATAACGTAACATTGCAGCTACCAATACACCTGACAATGCTAAATAAGAACCGACAGCAAGATCAATATTACCGGTTATCATAACTAATTCGGCTCCAATACCAACAATTATTACTAAAGACACTTGTCTGGAAACCGTTAAAAAATTACTTATGGTAAAAAATCGACCATGAGAAAAAAAACTAAAAAAAGCTGCTAAAACAATTAGTGCAAATAAAACACCCATATTTCTTACTCTAGCAATAGAGAATAAACCTAAAAAATTTTTAATTTTACTATTTGCCGAATTTTCTTTTAATACCATCATCTATCCTTTCTTTTATTTCATTTATTTTAACTTATACCGCTAGCTCTAATATTTTTTCTTCAGTTACGTCTTTATTTAAAAACTCTCCTGTCAATTTACCTTTATTCATTACTAAAATTCTATCGGAAAGTAATAATATCTCTGGCAATTCTGAAGATACAAAAATTATACCCTTGCCTTGTTCAGCTAAAATTTTTATTAATTTATAAATTTCTGCCTTAGCACCTACATCTATACCTCTTGTTGGTTCATCCATAATTAATATATCAGGTTCTGTTATAAGCCATTTAGCTATGGCTACTTTTTGTTGATTTCCTCCACTCATTGTTATTACAGGTCTTTCTGAATTTACCGGTTTTATATTAAGCTTTGAGATGAAATTATTTGCAAATTCTTTTTCTTTGCTACTCAGTATATATCCATGTTTACTAATTTTATTTAAAAATGAAATTGTTGTATTTTCCCTAATATTAAAATTCATAAATAAACTTTCACCTTTTCTATCTTCTGAAGTCATAACTACGCCTAATCTTATAGCATCGATAGGCGAATTATATATTTTTTCCTCACCCTTAATTATTATTTTCCCTTTATCAATTTTTAATTGCCCAGATAAAGCTTTCATAAGATCTGTTCTGCCTGCGCCAATCAGACCAGAAAAACCTATTATTTCTCCACTATTTAAACTAAAATTAATATTTTCAAACAATCCTTTTTTAGATAAATTTTTTACTTCTAATAATACTTTCTGCTTTTTATTAGATTCTTCTCGCTTTGTTCTATAATATTTGTTTTTAATCTCTCTTCCAACCATCATTTTAACAATTGTTGAATAATCAAGTTCTTTAAGAGCTTTCGTACCCATAAGTTTTCCATCTTTCAAAATGGTAACAGTATCAGCTATTTTAAAAATTTCTTCCAACCTATGTGAAATATAAAGAACAGATCTCCCTTGATTTTTTAATTTATGTATTATTTCAAATAACTTTTCTGTTTCATGAATAGATAATGAAGAAGTAGGCTCATCCATAATAATTAATTCGCTTTTATATGATAACGCTTTAGCTATTTCAACTATTTGTTGTTGAGCAATACTTAAGTGAGAAATAGGTATTTTTGGATCAATTCTTGAATCTAATAAATATAAAAAATACTCTCTACTTTTATTAATTTGTATATTGTCATCTATATATTGAAAAATAGTTTTACTTTTTTCATTTCCTAAGAAAATATTATCAGCTACTGTTAAATTAGGGCATAAGTTTAATTCCTGATAAACAGTACTAATACCTAAATTTTTTGCCTGCCTTGGTGAGTTTACTTTAATTTCTTTACCCTTATAAATAATTTGCCCCGAATCTTGTTTATAAAGACCTGATAATATTTTAATTAATGTAGATTTACCCGCACCATTTTCACCCACAAGAGCATGAACTTCCCCCTTTTTAACTTCAAAAGATACATCATCTAAAGCTTTAACTCCAGGGAAAGATTTTATTATATTTTTCATTATCAATATTTTATCTTCATTCATTTAATTTTCTCCCTTGGAATTTCTAATATTTTCCATATTCATAAGCTGCTTCAAGCATTGCAATAACATTTTCAGGTTTAATGTCTGCTAATATATTATGTGTCTGGTTAAATACAAAACCTCCACCTTTACTAAATATCTCAATTCTTCTTCTAACATCTTCTTTAACTTCTGTGGGTGTTTTGCTTGGCAACACATCTCTTGTATTACACCCTCCTCCCCAAAAAGTTATATATTTCCCAAATTCTTTTTTTAATCTTTCGGGTTCCATATTTACAGCAGTGGTTTGAACAGGATTTAATACATCCACTCCTGCATCAATAAGATGAGGAAGTAATTCATATACAGAGCCACAGGAATGTAAGAATATTTTACAGTTAGTATTATTATGAACATAATCCCACATTTTTTTATATCTTGGCTTAAATATTTCCTTAAATACATCAGGTGACATAAAAGGTCCGCTCTGTAAACCAAGATCATCACCAAACTGAAGTAAATCTATATATTCTCCGACACCCTTTAGTACTCTATCTAAAAATTTCATATTAACTTCAACTAATTTATCAAGTAGTCTTTTTGTTCCATTTTTGTCCAGATAAATATCGCTTAAAAAATTTTCCATTCCTCTTAGAAAATTTCCGGTTTCAAATAAATTACATCCCAATGAAAGCATTATTGCATAATCAGTTTCATCATGTAATTTCTTTATATTATTAATAAATAATTTATAATCATTATCATTAAAAATATTTAAATACCATGGAGGAGACGGGATTGCCCACAACTGCTTTACTAAATCTTTATCATTAAAAGTATCAGGAATTTTAGGAAGATCTTTATATGCCCAATAAGACTGATCAACATATAATGAACTTTTAGGTTTCTTTCCTAAAATAACATTGTCATTGTTTTTTAGTAAAACTGTTCCTTCTTTATCAATTTCAACATTTAAATATTTAGGTATTAAACATTTTGAACCATCATTTAACGTCCATTTTCTCCATTCACTATCATTATTTAAAAAGGCCTGACCGGCATCTATAACGTCTACATGAAATAAATCTCTTATTTCTTTTTCAGGGTAAGCAAGTTGCTGTATAAAATCGTACATTTTGGCAAGACCTTTAGTTATCCCCAATTTTTTTCGTAGGTTATTATATGCAATCGTTGCAATACCGGTTGAGCGCATAGATCCTAAATCTATTGGAACTCTATCAACCTGTTTATGATTAATTGACATTATTATTCTTTCACGTGAATTCATTGTAACATGCCTCCTTGTTTTAATATTTAAACTATTTATAATAATTCATAGCTTTTACTACTTCATAACAAGCCCCAATAACATGATAATCAGTTTTCCCAGGAGGTGATTTTTTTTCGCTTAGAGGTTTTTTATCTTGAGATATTATTCTATACCAACCACCATATTTTTGATCAAAAAAATAATTGTAAGAATATTCCCAACATTTTTTATATATATCCCAATAAAAATCTTTTCCAGTTCTTAATCCTAAAATAGCAGAAGCAGCTATTGTTTCTGATAAAACCCAGTAATATCTATCGGTATCTAGTATATTACCATTTTTATCAAATGCATAATTAATTCCACCATTTTTTTCATCCCAAGCGCATTCCCATGCTTTTATAAAAAGAGATTCAGCCACTGACAGTTGCCACTTTTCTGATTTATATCTCTCTAACATTAATAATAATTTACTCCACTCAGCAAAATGACCTGACAGAAAACCATAAGGTTTATATAAATTTTTAGGATCATTTTTATTATATTCCCAATCTATTTCCCAATTTTTGCCATAATGTTCCCATATCATTCCGTTAGTTTTTTCTGCTAATTTTACGGTTATAGTATATGCTAATTCGTATGCCCTGTTTAAATATTTTTTATCTTTTGTAGCTTCATATGCTGCTAACATTGCTTCAGTCATATGCATATTACAATTTTGTCCTCTATATTTATTAATTTCTTTAAAATTACTAGAACATTCATCAACATATAAATTATATTTTTGATCCCACAATTTATTTTCTAAAAAATTATATATACGTTCGATTAAAGGATAAGCTTCTTTTATCCCAGCTTTATAAGCATTACTAACTGCACATAGGCAAAATGCCTGTCCGTAAGTCATTTTATTACCAATAATAGCTAAATTATTTTTAGCTATTTGATGATAACCGTCATTTTCTGCATCTCTATGTATTATTTCTAAAAATTCTAAACCATGTCTTATATAATCTTTATAATTTTTTGGTCCTCCTAAAAATATTCCAAAAGAAAAATTAAGTATAAATCTGGTAATGGAAATTAAATCTTTAACTTCATTATCATAAACTTTACCATTATCTAAAAAAGCACAATAGAAGCCACCATATTCTTCATCTTTAATATTTTTTCTATAAAATTCTATTAAATCAAATGCATGATTTTTTACAAATTCAGCATCTTTAAAATTTAACAATTCAATCACCTCTAAAAATAATTATCTTTTTTTAATAATTAGTTAGATGTTTTTTTAAAAAGACCATAATGAATTTCTTTCAATAAATGAAGTTCCTAATATAATTTTTTACTTTTAATATTAAGATTATTTCTCAAAAACTAACTATTTAATACAACCCAAAATCTGCGTCTAAAATATTTACGCAGATTTTTTGCTAAATTCATCTAAATTCCTCATAAATTTCACGATGAATCTACAAATCTATGTACAAATTCTAATATTTACTTCACCTCCTTTCAAGAATACCTTTCTAGAAACTCTAATATAGCCTACCTGACAATCCTTACAATTTTACCTGCAACAAAGACATATTTTAAACTGAAGGTCGGTATCCACTACCCATACTCACTTGTTGAAACTTTATCCATTGTAAATAGCCACAATATGTTGTACTCCAGCATCATGATTTGGTCAATTACTATTTTTCTAAACTTTTTCTTCTTGAGCAACTTCTTAAATGTTTTAAAGTTTATGTCCTTTGGCGTCAGCATTGTTTTAAAACTGAAATTGTAGAGAAATCTTGAGATATTTTCTGACTCTCTGAGATTAATATCACACTCTTTAATTAACGTCTTACTTTTAACCAAAGCAACCTAATAGCTTTTTCAATACTTAATTTAAGATTTATAATATCTTCTATAATAATACTATATGTTAGAAATTTGTCAAGTCTTAGTCTTGCCCAATACAAGGTGAGCCTGGCAAAAAAAGTCAAGCTACTGATATTTTATCAAATAATTTATTCCTTTCTAACTGCACTTTTTTTAACTATCTCATTATCCGTACATTTTTTTGCTTTTTTATCCAACATTTCAAAAGTTACACTTTCTTTTAGATATACCCGGGCATCAGGTATGCTCTTTAATTTCTTATATGGAGTCAGATAGTCTAAGGTATCTATATTTCTTTTTTCTCTTTCCTTTTTTACCCTTCAGTTCAATAGGAAAGGCATAGGAACGGTGAAAATTCAAATACTCATTAAAAAATATATCACGACAAATTTTAAAAATTTAATCCTTCCTCAAGCATTATCAGGTAATTTTTAATTGGAATATAGTTGGCAATGGAATTCCCGGATCCGAGGGCAAATCTCCCCTTACTCATACATATAGTAAGGATGCTTCTTATATATCTTCGCAGCTTATCTTCCTGGTAGGTAGCCAGAACATTTATATCCACTCCTCCCAAAACAGCAATTTTACCCGAATATTTTTTGTAGAACGCGCTTACCGGCCTAATTTCATCTTGAAATGAATGTTTTCCATCTATCTTTACATTCTCTATTAAGTCATCCATAATCTCCTCTATGTTTCCGCAGGAATGAAGAAGGTAAAGCATATTATGTTGGTGGGCAAGTTCAGCATATCTTTTGTGCCAGGGTAAGACGCATCTACGCAAAATCTCAGGAGAGAAAAGAGTGGCAGTTTTAAATCCCATATCGTCTCCTTGAAAGAAGGCATAAATATTGGAAATTCCAACAATATTTTTATAAAATTCATAAATTTTCTTACCAACTTTATCAAACATAGCTTCGACTAATTCAGGATTGTCGTACAGAGCGTAAGATAAGCCTTCATAACCCATAAGCGCTTGGACATTTTCCAACACCCCTGCCCCATGAGAGACAAAGAATCCCATACCATCTGGCAAGTTTTTTCCTATAAATTCATAGGGGGAAAAATCAAAGTCATTAACTTGCGGCCACTTATAATTTTCAAAATCCCTCCAGGAGGTAATAGTCCCCTTCCCTTCCTCAGCCCATTTCCTTATACCCCTTGAAAGGAAAGCTGTATCGGTTATACTTCTAATTTTCGGAACAAATCCCACATTTAACTCAAATCTTACATAATCATAGCCCATTCTATACCAAAACTCGATATAGTTCTTTAAATATTTCTCCTGAACATTCTTATCCTCCAGTGACCCTACCCACTCGAGCCCGAGAAGCTCTGTGGAAATTTTATGTCTTATCTCTTCATCTATTAAATACTCCATAACTACTCCCCTGATAGGAATAGACTGACCCTTAATAATCTTTATAAAACTATCGATATTAGGTTGAGGATTTTTTAAAGGCACTTTATAGTTCATTTTTCCTCCTATAATATGTTAAAGTAATGTCAAAAATAATTCACTTATTTTTCATCAAACAAACTCAATTTCCTCTTTATCTAATCAATAAAAAGTCTGATAATAGATAATTTAAAAATTTTTCAACTCGCTTTGGATCTCTTCAATTGCTTTTACAGAAGTTAAAAGACCAATTTCTATATGGATTTCTCGGCTTTCTCCAGGATTTAAATAAAATAGAGTCCCTTTCTCCCTCTCTATTGATCTTCCTTCCACCAAACAATTCGACGGCTCCAGACCAGTAACATAATGACCATCTTCCAAAAATTTCCATTGAATAAAATTAGGAAGGTATGTTCCATCATAGTAAACATAAAGTCCTAATTGTCTTTTTTTATTAATCAATGCAACTTTACTCCATCCCTTTTGGTCTTTTTTTAAATTATGATAAAATACTGTATCAGGATAGTTAGCTATTGGGTTAGAATAAAAGGCGTAATCTCTAAAGCTTACAGCAGCTATTGAATCTCTGGGCTTTACTTCTAATGATGGAGCGCAAAATTGACTACCTTTTTCCAGTAAAGGATAGCCAATATTAATATGATATAAAAACATAAAGGGGGTTTTATGGGCTCCTTCATTGATAATCTGGTCTTTTATTAAAATACGATTTTCCCCTAATCGGTTAGTAATATCTCTTTGAAGAACCATATTGGTAAAAAGAGTTTTTGCCTCTCGCACCTTACCTTTTACCCGAAAAATACATTCATTTCCTTCCCAACGCGAATCTAAGGCAATTTCTTCCGCAGGTAAATTGGAAATGCGTCCATGTAACCCTAACTCTTCTCCCTGATCATTACCAGGGGACCCTAAATAAGTTAAACCACATGTTACCAGCAGCCCACCTCCAAAATTTCTTAGCCACTCTGTGCCTTGTGCCTCAAAAAAAGAGGGAAACGACTCTCCTGTAGGAGAACGAAAAGCTATAGGAATCCCCTTATATTCACACAGGCCAATATCCATTCCCCGATCTAATAAAATAACAAAGCGCAGACCACTTCCACTTCGACATTCTACTGCTTCTAAACCTTTAGCTTTTCCTTCTGCATAGGTAAATCGTCTTAATCCAGCAACCTGTTGCAGACTTCCAAAATATTGATAAATATCTTTACGTGATAATATCTTTTCTCCTATTTTTAACATATTAACCTCACGATAAACTCAAAATCTTAAAGTAACAGAAAAACTCAATCATTTAATACTCTTTTAATACTCTTTTAATACGTGTATCAGTAAAAATATCACTGGCATCATCACTGGGAGAAGAAAATTCTGAAATAACCGCTCCTTCTTCGCCTGCCTGAAACCAATGGAGAGTATTTTTATTAATGGTATATTGATCTCCGGGTAATAGGATAATTTCATGATATACAGAATAACATTTCTCATCTCCTATGGGGGGATAAGTCTTAGGACTTTCGGTTTTCTCTCCTTCTATATAAAGATATACCTTACCATATCTACAACGGAATGTTTCTCTCTTTCCCTCCATACCATCATGGTCGGGGTGGCGGTGTTCAGGGCAAGTTTGATGAGGAAACAAAACCATTTCTTTCGCACAATACTTGGAGTTGTTTACATATACTACTAAAACAATGCCGGTTCTTTCGAAATCATTTAGTCCAAGATCGGCAATTTCCATATCTTCTTTCTCTTGTGAAGAAAGAACGATACCTGCTTTTCGAAAGTATCCAAGAGCTCTTATTCTTATTCTTTCTTTTTCTTCTTTTCTCATTTTTCTCCCTTCCTTATTCTCATTTGCTTTTAAAATTAAAATATTCATTGAATCTGATCTTCAGGACCCTTCCAGATTTTATATTGATAATCATATTTCCAATTGTCTATCGGAATAGAAAGAGATAAGCGTTTCCACCCGGAGTCTATCCTACTTATCACTTCGGGCAAAGGTCGAATCCCTCCGGTAGCATCAACTGCTTCTATACAACAGGCACCAACAGCAGTAGCTAAGGCAACGCACTTTTCTGGTTCTCCTCCATTCAAAAGCTGAGCTAAAAATCCAGCAATAGTAGCATCCCCGGTTCCGGTAGTTCCTTTAACCTCTGTAGCAAAACAAGGAGATAAAAGCTGACGATAATTCCAGTCTTTGGGCTTAATTAAAGAGGGTAAATTACCTTTTTCTATTTGGTGTGTCCTCAAATATAGACCCTGATCACCAAGTTTTATTGCCACTACATTTGTTCCATAGCCAATTAATTGCTCGGCTAATTGATCTAATAATGTAATATCAAGTTTTTCTTTCTTTAAAGATATTTTATAATACTTTGCTGGTCTTAACATATATAACAGCTCATCAATACTAGGTATGAAAACATCCACCAGAGGTAAAACATTTTTAAAGAATTTTAACCAATCTACTTTACCGGCAGGAGATTCCGGGTCCGGCATAGCCATATCCAAACTGGTAATTATATTCATCTTTCTAACTCTTCGAAATATTTTTAGCAGCTCTTCTCCTGCGTTCTCATAAAATTTCCGCATTAAAGGAGGGTATCCAAAATGGAATATGCGGCTGCTTTTTATTTTTTCATAAGGGATATCATTAGCGGTAAAGGTATGATTGGGTCCGGGATAATGTAAAAAGACCCGATCAGTATCTGGCGGGTTTAAAACAATAGTATAAGAAGAAATCTCATCTTTGCTAATAATCATATTTTCTACCAAAGCTTTATCTTTCTTCTGTAAAATCTCTAAAACAACCTTCCCCAGGACATCTGACCCAATTTTTCCCAACAAAGTTGTACTAATGCCTAATTTTTTAAGAGTTATCCCGGTATTTGCGACTGCTCCCCCGGTCGATAATTTTAATCCGGACATTTCCAGAATATGCCCGGGAATAATGGTCTTAATACTCCCTATCCTCCAATCCGGGATGATATCTAAACAAATATGACCTGCAACGACTATATCCATAAAATTCTCCTATTTGAAAAATATAAAATATTTTTGTTAACTTAGGTTCCTTTTGCTATTTCTTTCATAACTTTTGCTTCTTCATTCTGATGGCTGGATAAATGACAAATACTTCTTAATATATGTCTTAATCCTTTGGGATATTCTCTTTGAAAAAATATTTTATCTGGGGGATACATTTCCCCTTTCTGGTCTTTTGCTTTAAAATCTAAAGCAGTATAAAATGCTTTTTTAATCTTATTATAAGGAGTGCCTTCTCTTTGAGCCAAAAGCATTGGCCCTACTAATCTTTCATTCTTATCTAACTTACGATACAAATCTCTACCTACTCGAAAAATAGTATCTCCTAATGATTTATTTTGAAATCTAAAAAGTAGATCATCAATATGGTTTTGTAAATCTTGTAGAATAAGGTCTTTGGGATATGCCCTATTCAAAGCCACTGCTGATTGCTTCATACATTCCCGAACAGTTTCATAAATTCCTGGTACTTCTAATACTTCATATATAAAAGTCATTTCAGAGTCATATTGATACCCAAAATAAGCTGATGCAGAATGACCAAGATTATGGATGAAAAGTTTTCTATCTACATAGGCCTTGATATTTTCAACAGCCCAAAGATCCATAACCTGAGGAAGGGGGTTCTTAAACCCTTTTTTATCCACAATAAGAGTATTGTAAGGCTCGGCAAATACCCATAACAAATCTTTTTTCTTATCCTCTT